>Ga0315331_10002066_pt1 | contig 15190 bp, 9 predicted proteins | sample M160m34915metaG_FD_203456 | JGI IMG/M metagenome (GOLD analysis project Ga0315331, IMG submission 203456) | Ammonia-oxidizing marine archaeal communities from Monterey Bay, California, United States - M1 60m 34915 | ecosystem: Environmental > Aquatic > Marine > Intertidal zone | place: USA...
AATTTCCTGGGCGGCAACGCATATCGGATTTATGGGGCAGTTGCGGCCAAAGAAAATGACCGGTGCTGACATTGACGATGTACTTGAGTGGCAACGGCTCGCCACACGGCGGGCCCTCGATGCCGGCTTCGACATCCTCTATGTCTATGCGGGCATGGGGTACCTCGGTTACGAGTTCTTGCTCCCCGAATACAACCATCGCGATGACGGCTACGGCGGCTCCCTCGAAAATCGGGTGCGTTTCGTTCGCGAGATGCTCGAAGTCACGCGGGATGAAGCGGGTAGCCGCGCCGCCGTGGCACTCCGCATCAGCCTCGAGGAATTGCGCGGCAAACCGTCACAGCACTATGAGAGCGAAGCCCATGGCGTGGTGAGCTTGCTCTCAAACGTACCGGACCTGTGGGATGTCAAAATGGATTCGAGTCCCAACGATTGCGGCGCGTCGCGGTTTCGCCCGGAGGGAGCCCACGAGCCCATCATCGACTTTGTCAAACGCGTGACGGATCGCCCCGTTGTCGGTGTGGGACGCTTCACCTCCCCCGACACCATGGTGTCGCAAATTCGCCGCGGCGTTCTAGATTTGATCGGTGGTGCCCGCGCCAGCATCGCCGACCCCTTTTTGCCCAACAAGGTACGGGAGGGCCGTAATGACGATATACGCGAGTGCATTGGCTGCAATATCTGCATTGCTAGCTGGCACGATGGCGTACCCGTGCGCTGCACCCAAAACGCCACTGCAGGCGAAGAGTGGCGGCGAGGCTGGCACCCTGAGCGATTTACCCGCACCGAAACGCCCGACAGCTTGCTGGTCATTGGCGGTGGTCCTGCCGGACTAGAGGCTGCACTTGTTGCGGCAAAGCAAGGTTTCGAAGTGACGATCGCCGAGCGGGCAGATGACTGGGGCGGTCGCGTCTTGCAGGAGAGTCAGCTACCCGGCATGGCCACCTGGCGTCGGGTCCGCGACTACCGCGTCTGGGCACTCTCACAAATGGGCAACGTGTCAATGTTTACCAACAGCGAGCTCGACGCCGAAGCCGCTATCAGTTTCGGCGCTGACCACATCGCGGTGGCAACCGGCGCACGGTGGACACGCCGACTCTACTCCGCGCTCGAGATTGCCGTCGAGCCTCTCGATCACCCCCAAGTCTATACGCCCGAGGATGTTTACTCAGGGACAGTGCTCGGCGATCGAGTGTTGATTTTTGACTATGACAACTACTACCTCGGCGGCGTGCTCTCCGAGCACCTTGCTGCACAAGGCAAGACCGTGACCTATGCCACGCCGGCTGGACACGCCTCAGCCTGGACATTCATGACCAACGAGCTGCCATTCGTCTATCAGGCGCTGGCGCGCCGTGGAGTGGATATTCATACGACGACCAATTTGATGGGCTTCGACGGTGCTTCTGCGGCGATGCAGAACCTTTTCAATGCCACACCATTGGAAATCGACGTGGATAGCATTGTGATTGTGGGACACCGCGAGTCCCGCGACGCGGTATTTGAAGCGCTGGTCGCGTCAGAGCCGGTCGGCGGTGTGCAGCCCTCCCTTCATCTGGTGGGAGACGCGCTGGCGCCCGGCGCCATCGTTCATGCTGTGCACAGTGGGCACGCTTTTGCGCGAGGGCTGGTGGATGAAGAGACGATCTACCTGCGCGACGAGCCTATTGTTCCCGCTGAACCAGCGCGAGTCTTCCCGCGATAGCGGGTAGATTCCTTCTGCTCGGTGCTGGATTCACTCGAAAAAACGCTCCCCCGGGACAGCTACCTGGGCGAAGACTATTTCGCGCAGGAATACGCCGCTATTTTTGAATCAGAATGGCTGTGCGTGGGCCGGACTGACGCACTGATTCAGGCCGGTGACTACCTCGCGATTCGCTTGCACAGCCAGTCATTGTTGATTGTGAGAGGCGAGGACGGCGATCTCGGCGCTTTTTACAACACCTGCCGTCATCGCGGCACCGAACTGGTGCCTCTGGAAGATCCCGGGCCGGTCTCGGGGCAGTTTAGGCGGGGTATCGTTTGCCCTTACCACGCTTGGAGCTATCACCTTGATGGCCGACTGCGAGCCACTCCCTACCTGGCCATCGACGCCGAGGGCGTAGCGCTCCACTCGATCGCTCTGGAAGAATGGGCAGGCTTTATTTTTGTTTGCCTCCGACCCCACAGGGATAAAACGTTATCTGCAAGCCTTGGCGAGGGCACAGCTCGCCTGCAGCGTTATCCGCTCAGTGATCTGCGGGTAGGCGAAAGCATTCGCTACGAGGTAGCGGCCAACTGGAAGGTCATCGTTGAAAATTATAACGAGTGCTACCACTGTGGACCCGTCCATCCCGAGCTCTGTCGCATTGTGCCGGCATTCAGACAAGGCGGCGGCAATGACCTTAATTGGGACGATGGCGTACCACACCGGGAAGGCACCCATACTTTTACCGAATCGGGCACGACGTCTCGTGCGCCCTTCCCTGGCCTAAGCGATAAAGAAAAGACACACCACAAAGGCGAACTTTTTTATCCAAACCTCATGCTGAGCCTATCAATGGATCACGTTGCCGCGTTTTACCTTTGGCCCATTGGACCCGGCGTCACGCGCATACAGTGTGACTTTCTGTTTCATCCTGATGAGATGCGCCAATCGGATTTCGACGGCTCGGATGCCATCAAATTTTGGGATCTTGTGAATCAGCAGGACTGGGCGATCTGCGAAAGCGTGCAGCGCGGTATGCAAAATAGAGTGTTTGAGCACGGCTACTACGCGCCCATGGAAGATTACAGCCTCGATATTCGTCGCTACGTCACCGAGAAACTCCGCGAGGCAGACCTGTAATGCGAGGCCAGCGCATTCCCACACGCTGGCGCTTGTTCAGTGTGCTCTTTCTGCTGAGTTTCGTCTCTTATCTGATGCGACAAAACATTCACGTGGCAGGCGAGTTCATGATGCCCGAGCTCGGCATTAGCGAGATCGAAATGGGCTGGATCTACGCCGCCTTCATCTGGGGCTATGCGCTGTTTCAACTGCCCGGCGGCGTGATGGGTAAATTGCTGGGCCCTCGCGTGGCGCTCACCGGTGCCGGTGTCATCTGGATGCTGACCACCGGTCTCACGGGCTGGCTACCGGGCCAGGTATTGACCACCGGGGCGGGCATAATGGGCTCACTATTGGTCGTTCGATTCTTAATGGGCATTGCCCACGCCCCGATTTATCCCATTCAAGCCTCGGTGGTCGAGCGGTGGTTCCCCGTGGGGCACTGGGCTTTACCCAACGCGGTCGGGAGCACGGGGTTGGCACTCGGCGCCGCACTGGCGCAACCGTTGGTCGCCGTTGTCATGGTGTACTGGGGGTGGCGAGCCTCGTTTTATCTATTCATCCCTCTTGGCATCGCCCTCTTTTGGGTTTGGTGGCGTTACGCCACCGATGACCCGGCTGAGCACCCGGCAATGGGGCAGACGGAGCTCGCCCAGATTCAAGCCGATCGCGAGCAACTCACCCCGAATGCGGGCTTTGGTGCTTGGCGCCAACTCATTCGCAATCGCGATACGTTACTACTCACTGGCGCCTACTTTGCCGAGAACTGCATCTTTTATCTTTTCTTTACTTGGTTCTTTCACTATCTCGTGACAGAGCTCGGTTTTAGCATTTTAGAAACAGGGTTTCTTGCCTCCCTGCCGTGGCTCTGCGGCGCAGTCATGGCGTCTGTTGGCGGATACCTCTGCGACACCCTCTGCGCGCGCCTTGGGCCTCGTCTTGGATGCCGCATACCGGCGATCACCGGGCTCATTGGTGCCGGCGTGTTCCTGTATATCGGTCTCTATGCCAGCTCCCCTTACACCGCTGTGATATTGCTCTCGCTCTGCTTTGCCAGCACCCAGCTCACCGAAGGAGCCTATTGGTCGGCACAAACCTATATTGCCGGTCCCTACACGGCGCCCGCCTGCGGCGTCATGAACACGGGGGGCAATCTGGCTGGCATGGTCGTCGCACCGCTCATGCCCTATCTCGCCGGTCATATCGGCTGGGTGGCTGCCCTCTCGACGGGCACCATCATGGCATTTGTCGGTGCAACCCTATGGCTGTTCATTCGCGCCGACAGGCCGTTTGTGCCTCAGAATATTTGAGCTCACTGTTTTCAACCGAGTCGGTCCGCTGCAACTACAAGACGGGTGAGACTCGCGGGCCTGCTGCTATTTGAGGGCTCGCCAAAATAAAAGAAGCCAACTCAATATAAGCAGCATGCCCCCGATGGGGGTGACCATCGCCAGCATCGTCGCGCCCGTCAGCACAAGTGCGTACAGCGAAAAAGAGAACAGCAGCACCCCGGCTGTGAAACCGATGATGGGCCATTTCCAGCGGGTGCCATCCTGGTCTGACTGCAATGCTAGAAGCACCAACACCGCGGCGTGAATCAAATGATACTGCGAGGCCGTCTCCCACACGGCGAGACGCTCGGGAGTAACCGTGGCTGCCAAGGCGTGGGCACCAAACGCACCCGCGGCGACTGCTGTGGCACCGAGCAAGCCTGCGATCATCAATGGTCGATTCACTTTAGTTCCCTTGGCTGTTCATGAAGCTCGACGTTCTTCGCGAGGGATCCGCCAAGGTTTGCCCTCACAGTGTTCTCGATTCGGGCAGTCTACTGTGCAACCCCGGCAAGGCGGCACCTCGGTGGGCGGGGCTTCAGGGACGTCACTCATTGGCATTCCTCTGTCATCGCTTAAGACTGTAGCCGATTCTGCCAAGCACCACCTAGTGCCAAAGGGCATCTGACAGTGCGCCTTCCCCGAGCACGGTGATCTACAGCAAGACCAACGAGATCACATCCGAAATCAACAAACTACAGTAGAATCGGGATCTTGATGCAAAATCGAGGGCATGTCATCGCCGCTCGGTACTTCCCCCAGTTTTGCAGCAAATCTGTCAATAACCTAGGCGAGACGAGTCTGCTGGCATGACCCCGACCTTTCGACCCACTCTTTCGCTTCCCCTGGCAATACTGCTGCTGGGATTAAACCTACTGGGTTGCAGCGACACAGCGGATCCGGGAGCGTCGAAATTCGGGGGGCAAGGCTCTGCGGTTGCGGTCATGACCGAGCCCGCGCAGCTCTCGGATCTCAGTGAGACGCTGACCTCCGTCGGCACCGCGCGGGCGTTGAAGAGTGTCTCAATCTATGCCGAGACCTCGGGCCGAGTCACTGCAGTAGCCATTGATGCCGACAGCAGTGTGCTGGGCGGCGATGTGTTGCTGCAACTCGATAACCGCGACGAGACCCTCGCCGTAGAATTAGCGAGCGTTAAATTAGCCGATGCTGAGCGGCTCGTTAAACGGTACACCACGGTGAACGCACGAGATGCCAATATTCCCGAGAGCCAGCTCGACGATGCCCGTGCAGCGGTAGACAGTGCCCGTATCGCGTTAGAGCAAGCCCGGGTCGATCTCGATCGACGCCGCCTCACGGCGCCCTTTGCGGGCAGGGTGGGCATTACCGAGATCGATGTGGGTGACCGCATCGATACCAACACCCTGATAACGACCATCGATGATCGTAAGGTGCTGTTGATCAATTTCTCGGTACCAGAGGTCTATGTCGACCGCGTCACACGCGGCACGCCCGTCAACGTGCGCCTTTGGGACGCCGCCGACGAACCCGTCTCAGGGGAAATCGTCGCCTTGGATTCACGTATCGACATCAATTCCCGAGCGTTTATCGCCCGCGCAGCCATTGATAACGAGGCAGACCGCTTTCGGCCGGGCATGGCGTTTGAGATCAGTCTCAATGCATCCCGTGGTGTTTTCCTGTCGGTGGCCGACGTCGCCGTGCAATGGGGAGCGGATGGCGCCTATGTTTGGGTGTCCGAAGAGGGTCGTGCGTCGCGCCGCGAGGTCCGCCTGGTGAAGCGACTGGCGGGTGCAATCCTGATTGAAGGCGACTTGAGCGAGGGTGACGCCGTGGTAATTGAAGGCGTTCAGTCGGTCCGCGCGGGCGTGCTGCTCAAGCAGCTCAATGCTGATGAATTTGATGCCATGACCAATGGCTGACGCGAGCCGAAAAATAAAACAGGGATTACCCGAACTGGGTGTCCGACGGCCATGGCTCGTACTGGTGCTCAACCTCCTGATTGCCATTAGCGGCATCGCCGCATTGCTGGCGATTGAAGTCAGAGAACTCCCCGACGTCGATCGGCCGGTGGTGTCGGTCAATGCCTTTCTGCCGGGGGCGTCACCCGAAACGATGGACTCCGAGGTCACACGCCTACTCGAGGGTGCCGCTGCCCGGGTATCGGGCGTACTCAATATCAACTCGTCGAGCGAAGAGAATAATACTCGTATCTGGATCGAGTTCCGTTCCGATATCGAGACCGATCAAGCAGCAAGCGATGTGCGCGAAGCCATTAGCCGGATCGAACGGGACCTGCCTGACGCGCTGGAGCAACTGTCCGTCTTCAAGGCCGATGAGCGAGCCGAGGAAATAATCCGAATCGCAGTTCGATCAACGCTGTACTCTGAGGAAGAGCTCAACCGCGTTATTGAGCAAGATATCGTGCCGCGTTTTATTTCGCTTCCGGGGGTGGCCGACGCCCCGCTGTTCGGTTCACGCCAGCGGGTGTTGCGGATTATCCTCGACCCACTGCGATTGACCAGCTACGGCCTGACCGTTGCAGACGTCAGTGCGGTACTCCGGGCTGCTCCGCTCGATGTGCCCGCGGGCAGTTTTCGCGCAGGAGACCAGCAGCTGCTGGTCCGGGCTGATGCCGCGGTGACCAAGGAAGACGATATTGCATCGCTGATTATTCGGGATGAAATCCGCATCGGCCAGGTCGCCAAAGTCGCCTTTACCCCCGAGGACTCGACCAGCTTTGTGCGATTGAATGGGGAACGCGTGGTCGGCATCAGCGTGGTGCGCCAAGCCGGCTCCAATACCATCCGCATCGCAGAGGGTGTTCGGGCGGCGGTCTCAGACCTCAATGCCAGAATGGAAGGAATCGACCTCGAGATCATTTCTGACGATGCGATTTTTATCCAAGGCTCGGTCAAAGAAGTGGTCACAACATTGCTGATTTCGATTCTGGTCGTGATTGGCACCATTCGCCTCTTTACCGGGTCGATGCGACTGACCCTGGTACCTGCTATCGCAATACCCATCTCGTTACTCGGCACATTAGCGGCCAGCTGGGCGCTCGGCTTTTCGATCAATATTTTGACGCTGCTGGCTCTGGTGCTGGCAGCAGGGCTTATTGTTGATGACGCGATTGTCGTGCTCGAGAGTGTGCAGACTAAACGCGGCGAAGGTACGGGGCCCAGCGCAGCGGCCGTAGTCGGCACCCGCCGCGTCTTTTTTGCCGTGATCGCCACCACCGCAGTGCTCGTAGCCGTGTTCGTGCCGATCGCTTTTCTGCCCGGTACGGCAGGCCGGCTTTTTCAGGAGTTTGGTTTGGTGCTGGCGGTCGCGGTGGTCATCTCCTCTTTCGTGGCACTGAGTCTGGTTCCTGCGGTAATGGCCCGCCTTCCTGCCACCCACCCGCGCCAACGTCGGGTTAGTGACTGGGGAAATCGACTGGCTGACTATTATCGCCGGTCCCTCGCTACGTTGCTTAATGTCCCGCGCAGGACGTTTTTACTCTGTGTGCTTGCCGCAGCGAGTGCTGCCAGTCTTTACACGCAACTGGATCAGGAACTCCTTCCCACCGAGGACCGGGGAAAGATCTATGTGTTCGCGAAAGGACCCGACGGGGTGGGCCTTAATTACACCGAGCGACAGGCGGATCGCATGGAAAATATCCTCATGCCGCTGCTGGATCAGGGAGAAATCACAGCCTTGTTTTCTGTGGTGGGCAGATGGGACCCCAATATTGTTTTCATGGTCGCAAAGCTCGCTGACTGGGACGCGCGCGATCGCAATCAGCAAGAGATTGCCGCGGATCTGAAACCCCTTTTTGCTGAACTCCCTGGCGTGACGACCCGAATTTTCAGCGCTAATTCACTCAACCTGCGTGGCGCCTCGAGTGGCGGGTTGAGCGTTGCACTGCTGGGCACCAATTATGACGACCTCTATGGTGCAGCGCGGAATTATGCCGACCAGATACGCGCGCGCCTGACCTCGGTGAGCCGACCTCGCATTGGCTACGACCCCTCACAGCCTCAGCTTTCTGTGGAAATTGATCGTGAGCGGGCCTCCGACCTGAATATTCCACTAGAGGATGTCGCTCAAACCCTACGCGTCATGGTCGATGGATCACGGATCGTTGATCTCAACGTGGACGACCAAACCATTCCCATTATTTTGGAGGCCGGCTCGGACAAAATTCGCGACCCCAATGATCTGATTAATCTTTATGTGCGTGCGCGATCGGGCGCACTGGTGCCACTCTCGAGCATCGTGCGTCTTGACGAGCGAGGTGTCGCAGGACAGCTCGAGCGACGCGAGCAACGGCGCGCGATCGAAATTGATGTCGAGATCCAGCCAGGTATAGCGATGCAAGCCGCGGTCGATGACCTGTTTGATCTGGCGGACGAAGTGCTCCCTGACAGCGTGACGCTGATCACCCGGGGAGAGGCGGCGGCTCTGGCCGAGACCAATCGAGAGACGCTCATCACCTACGGCTTTGCGCTACTCATCGTATTTTTGGTACTCATCGCGCAATTTGAGGGCGTCACTTCGGCGCTGGTGATCATGGCCATTGTGCCCTTCGGGCTGGCAGCAGCCATCTGCGCGCTCTTTCTCACGGGAACCTCTCTCAATATTTACTCTCAGGTCGGCTTGGTAATGCTCATTGGCCTGATAGCAAAAAACGGCATTTTGCTGGTCGAGTTTGCCGACCAACTCCGTGACAAAGGCTACGGTGTTCGAGAGGCCATAGAAGAAGCAGCGAGAATCCGGTTACGCCCGATCGTGATGACACTGGTCTCCACCATACTGGGTGCCCTGCCGCTGATACTCGCGTCTGGCCCGGGCTCCGAAGCCCGCTCGGCGGTCGGCTGGGTGGTTTTTGGCGGTATGGGTCTGGCCACCGTCTTCACGCTGTACCTGACGCCAGTCGTCTACCTAGGTATTGCGCGCTTTGCCAAAGCCCGCTCGGCCGCGGGGCAACAGATGTACGACGAGCTCGCCCAAGAGCGTTTGCACGAAGACGGCTGAGTGAGTCAGAGGGTGACTGAGCGCAGTGGGCCCTACAACAAATCGAAGTCGTAGTTCACAATAATTCGAAAATCGAACAGGTCATCTGTGCCCGGGTAGGCGTCATCATAACGAACCCAAGCGCCTCGGAACCTGACCCACACTTTTTCGGACCAGCCTTCGTTGAGTCGCCAGTCGACCGTCAGGTCAAATTCCGTGTTGTCTGCACTCGCAATCGGTCCGCTATCGGGGGTGTTACCCCACACCACATTGGCAAAGAAACTCAGCTCTCCGGGGCCTACTTGGCCCAAGTCACGGGAGTAGCCCACGCTAAAGGCATCTTCGCCGGCTCTATCGAAGTCATTGATGATGACCGACAAATAGTTGGCGGGGTTGCCATAGGGCTTTTGAATATCACCTCCATCGTCCGTTCGACTCGCGCCAACACGAAACTTGTTGGCGCCCGAGACAAACTCCAGTCGCGTCGAAATGAGATGCGTTCGAAAGTCGCCGATGAGTTCATCACCGATGCTGCTCTGGCCGGTGTAAGAGATATCACCCCACAGGCTAGTCGCGTCCGTGAACTTCAGCCGCTTTTCCAGTTTGGCAAAAGTGGTATGGAATAAATCGGGCGTGCGCTGATGGATAACACCCACAACGGATTGGTCAGGCACTCGAAACCGCACGCCCCAAAAAGTCAAACCTTTGTCGGTATCGTCAGCGCCAGCGGCGACCGACATGGGGGTGAATGCGTCGCTGTCTTTGTATTTGATCGAGTCGACATAACCCGCCATGTAAGCTAAGCCGTCACCGGGTTTATTACCCACGGTAACCGCGTTGAAAGTATTCGGGATCATTCGCAGGTCATGCTTTCCCATGTAGGGCAAGTCGATGGACTGGCGGCCGATATGCACACCATGATCGCCTCCCAGTCGCACCGTCGCGTAGGCCTCACTGAAGACAGAAAAGCTCTCCGGTCCGGGTTTAAAAAGCTGTGTTCCGTCTTGATCAGATGGCCCGTACAGTTTTTGCGATGTAGAGACGGTGGCACCAAATCGAACGCGGTCTTTCCACCATCCAGATCGAAACTCAAGCCCCCCACCGAGGGCCCATCCCGCTCGGGTGTTAGCCACATCGTAGTCCCGATGCAAGTAGTAGGTTCGCGGCTTCAGCACCAGTTCAGCGCCATCGAGCAGCCACTGTGATCGCTCCGATGCTGATTCCGTGCCGACTGGCTCCAGAATGGCGTGCTGATTGGGTTCGTCGTCCTCTTCCCTCAGTTCTGCGGACTCCGTTTGCGCCCAAGCCATGCCTGGCATCGCAAGGCAAAAGAGCGCGCTACCCAGCCATCCAAGCCAAACTCGACGCATTTCGCATGAAGCAACCGCCCTTGTAACAATAACCTCTGGGTGAGCAGTCATTCGTGTGGGCAAGCCATCAGTGGGAGCAGACCGATCATCCACATAACCAAGATAAAACCTCCTTCTTACCGCTTACCGCTGACAAAGCCGCGGCGCCTCATAAGGCAAATCCATCAGCTCAAAATAATTCTGACCCAAAGCGATATTGCGAAACGACTCATCGTTGAGTACGCGCAGTGCGCGACTCGTTACTTCTAACTCGCGAGCGTAGTCTTCCCAGGTTTTGGACGCCGCCGCGACAAAATCCGAGCCCGGAAGAATACGAGTGGAGTATTGGTTAAAGAACGGAATGAAGACCTCCCCCCAACGATGGTAAGCGTTGTAGATCACGTCCCAGGAAATATCGAGATAAAGATTGGGATATTGATCCAAACGCTCACTCATTAAGCGCACATGCTCGCGCGCATCCATGGTGGTCAGCTCCTTGGACAGACCCATGTGTGCCCAAACGATTTTATTATCGGGATAACTCGCGAGCGCATGATCCATCAGATGCAGGAACTTGGTCGGCTCAGCATCATTGCCAAGATCAGAGTGAATCGTGACCGGCACGCCTCGCTCACGGAAAATCCTCATGAAGTCGGCCCAGCCAGCGATGCTCTCTATCGAAGCAGGCTCAGCATTATTGCCCAGAAGCGCCTGCTTCATCATGTTCAGCTCGCCAGACCACGTAAACATGCCCGGAAACTCGGCGTCATAAAGGGCTATCTTCTCCGCTGCGTGCTCCGCATGCGCCAGATCGATGAAGGTCATAGATAGCGTGATATGGATTTTATCAGGGTCGTGCGCCGCCTTTTCCAATCCGTTTACAAAGTCGTTTTTGATGCTCGGAATCGCCGAGACACCGGGGCAGTCGAGATAGTAGGAACAGTTAGCATCCAGCTCCAGCACTTGTCCGATACCAAAGTAATTCACAAATCTGACGCCAAGCCGGTCGAATGTTTGCCAGAGGTGTTGCGCGTCCATCGCCGGCCCGCCAAAGGGCTTGGGATGGAAGTGCGAGTCCACCACAGCGGTATAGGGCTGTGTGGCGCGGTCAAAACAATAGTCAGGTGTTTCACCCGGCCTGAAGTTCGCCAGAGTATGGTCTGGTGAAGGCAGCTTACGCCAGTTGAGCTCACTCGCAGGCACGAGGCCCTGTGGCTGCCCAGAGGCAACGTCGGGAGAGGCCGCCTCTGGCGTGCCCACACAGCCCGCCATTACTATCAGGATCGCTACAAGGAGCATCAACTTCGGACCAAAAACAAAATGCTGCTTTCTAACCACCAACATACGGTATTCCTTGAGTCGACCGTAATAACAAGCCGCACTATACAGCCCATGACTCGCTGATTGAGCATCCAGCAATTATAAAAAAGACGCCGAGTCTATCGATTGAGTTGGCGTCTAAAGCCTCCCTGCAACGCAAGCAGAACAGCGCCCAATATTAGCCAAGAAGTTGGAACAGTAGGCACCGGCAATGCATGTTGGTCGGCACCAAAGACAGAGCTATCGCAGGCATCACCCGTGCCGTCGGTGTCCGTATCTAGCTGGTCGGCATTAGCAATGAGCGGGCAATTATCGGAGCCATCATCGGTGCCATCACCGTCTGAATCGGCGTTGGTGATCGTGAAAGTGCGTGACACCGAGATCGCTGGGTAATAGTCGCCATTACCCGCCTGACTCACCGACACCATGCAAGTCCCCGTCGCGACGGGCGTCATGGTCGCTCCGGCCATGCTACAGACGCCGGGCGTAGTCGAGGCAAAGGTGACCGCTAGGCCTGAGTTAGAGGAGGCAACCAGATTGGTATTGCCATCCTGCACTTTTTGATCAGCGGGCTGATTAAAGGCGATGGTTTGTAAGACCTTGCAGGCAAGCACCACATCACCGTTTTGCACGTCTAACTCGCTGCCAACGTAGGTGCGGGCCTGTGTCAATGTGTGCTCTAGCACGACGGTGCCGCCGGCTCCCAGCACGGCATTATCGAAGTCAGTAGTACTGGCAGGTGTGCCCGAGGCTGCAGAGGAGCCGATCAACAATCTGGCTGTGTCTGGCGGATTGGTTGGATTAGTCCAGGTAGCCCGAATCGTCTCCCCAGCGCCCCAGACATATCGAGCATTATTGATCTGTTGGTAGTAAACGTCACTTTTATTGGTAAAAGCGGCGCCATCGATGTCTTGACATCCAGTGCTACGGACCGCCCAGCCGTCAGTCGCCCAACAAGATGCCAGAAAACCGACTACCGCTGATCGAAAACAAGTCACTTCTTGTTTGAACCCCTAATTAAAACTGCACTCTCTCCCCCGTCGTTTCTGGCGAGGGACGACCTAAAAATAGCGATGGCTTCACGGGTACCATGTTCTTTGCAGCGTTTAGACAATTGGTAATTTTAGTCGGGGCAGATCTTGCATGAAAAACGTCGACTTTTGTCTATCAAAAGGTGACGCATTGGATTACGACGTTTCATGTGCAGCAGACAGCATTGCATTCACACCATCTGCGTGCGAAAGCTGACAGCACCCCTCGATCAACTTGACCCAGCAGGGCAATTCCCCGATGGTCGGGACTCACCGTTGTAAACACTGAACAAGGCGCATTGCTATGGAGCTTCTCGAAGGCACACTCAAGCTTGATACCTTCCTCACCGTGACGCTGGGTATCGTGGTGCTCTTCATCGGTAAGCAGCTTAATCAAGTGGTGCCCGCTTTTCGCGAGTTCAGCATCCCCGAGCCTGTGACCGGCGGATTGCTGGTGTGCATTCTGTTCACGCTCATTTATGCGGTCACCGGTGTCGGTGTGGAGTTCAACCTTGGGGCGCGCGACGTGCTGTTGGTGTATTTCTTCACCACCATCGGCATCAATGCCAGCTTTAGCGATCTGTTGAGCGGCGGTAAGCCGCTACTCATTCTGCTAGCCGCCACCGTCATTTTCATGATCTTGCAGAATTTCACGGGCATTGGTGTGGCCTCAGCATTGGGCCTCGAGCCTGCAGTAGGCCTCTTGGGGGGCACTGTGTCACTGATTGGCGGTCACGGCACCTCGATCGCCTGGGCACCTGTCTTTGCGGATAAATATGGCATCAGTGGCGCCGCCGAAATCGGTATTGCCTGCGCCACGTTTGGGCTGGTGCTGGCTAGCCTCATGGGCGGCCCCATCGCCAAATTCCTGATCAACCGTCACAATCTAACGCCTGAAGCAGAAGAAACGCTCGATATTGGCGTCAAACAGGAAGACCGCGGCATGGATATCCATTACATGGATGTGCTTGACGCCATCCTGTCGATTCATATTTGCGTGATCATCGGCGTGCTGTTCGACGAAGCGCTGGACAGTGCGGGGGTTCAGCTTCCCCTGTTTGTCAGCTGCCTGTTTGCCGGGATCCTGATGAGCAACCTGCGCCCGAAAGCACTACCGCGCATCACCGGCACTTCATGGCCCTCGCGGACCCCCGCGATCGCACTAATCGCCGACGTATCACTCGGCACCTTCCTCGCCATGTCGCTGATGAGCATGAAGCTGTGGGAGCTTGCCAGTCTCGCCGGACCTTTGGTGTTGATCCTAGGCGCTCAAGTGTTGGTGGCAGCCACCTTCATTGTCTTTGTGGTATTTCGGCTTATGGGCAAAAACTATGAGGCCGCGGTTGTCTCTGCCGGCTTTGGTGGGTTCTCGATGGGCGCCACCCCCACGGCCATGGCCAACATGTCTGCCGTGACCAAGCGTTACGGGGCCTGCCACCAGGCCTTCATTATCGTGCCGTTGGTCGGCGCTTTCTTTATTGATATCGCCAACGTGATCATCATCCAGCAGCTACTTGCCTGGATCGGTTAAGCCGTCGCACGTTTGATCAGAAACCGCGCGGAGACAACGTAGACAATGCAGCGCAGCAAGTGGCAGCGCGCGCTGATCATCCTGTCATTGATTCTGGCCGGAGAGGCGATCTTTACCCTCCCCTATCACGTCACCCGGTTTTTTCGTCCGACCTTTCTCGAAGTATTCGATCTTACAGCGACCGAGCTCGGTGTTGCACAAAGTGCTTATGGCTTCATTGCCATGGCCGCTTACTTTTTTGGCGGCCCGCTGGCGGACCGATTCGAGCCCCGCAAACTGCTCGCGGGCTCGCTATGGGCCACAGCATTGGGCGGCCTTTACCTCGCGACCTTTCCAGACGTGACTGGTGTAACGCTGATCTGGGGATTCTTTGGTCTGACCAACATCCTGCTGTTCTGGGCAGCACTGATCAAAGTGACGCGCGCCTGGGGCGGAGAGCGGCAGCAGGGCCTCGCCTACGGATTGCTCGACGGTGGTAGAGGCTTACTCGCAGCAATACTCGCCTCAGCGGGTGTCTTCGCCTTTTCAGTCGCTTTTCCATTGGGGTACGACGCGGCCACTCTCGATCAGAAAGCTGCAGTGTTGCGAGAGGTCATCTACGGCTACACCGGTGTAACGGCGGCGGTTGGCGTACTCGTATGGTTCACACTGCGTGGCTTGGACGATCAGCAGGCCGGCGCACAGCGCCTCACCCTGTCCGAATTCGTCGCTCAGATAAAAAGTGTCATCCAGCTCAAGGTTGTCTGGCTTCAGGCAACCGTTCTGGTGTGCGCTTACACCAGCTATAAAGCGTTTGATCAGTACGCGCTGTTTGCCGTGCGGGGGCACGGCATCGACGAGATTGATGC
>Ga0315331_10002067_pt1 | contig 15184 bp, 11 predicted proteins | sample M160m34915metaG_FD_203456 | JGI IMG/M metagenome (GOLD analysis project Ga0315331, IMG submission 203456) | Ammonia-oxidizing marine archaeal communities from Monterey Bay, California, United States - M1 60m 34915 | ecosystem: Environmental > Aquatic > Marine > Intertidal zone | place: USA...
GAAAAGATACGCGCCGAACTCGCACCGACTGGCGTCTTACGCGCTGCCATCAATCTGTCCAATTTTCTGTTGGTCACTGCACAGAGCTCGCAGGGCGATCCGGTCGGCGTCTCGCCGGATATTGCCCGCGCGGTGGCGGATCGCTTAGGTGTGCCCGTCAGATATATAACGTTTCCTTCGCCGGGTGAGTTGGCCGATGCCGCCGTTGAAGACATCTGGGATATCGGCAATATCGGAGCGGAGCCGGAGCGGGCCAAGACCATATCTTTTACGGCGGCCTATGCTGAGATCGAAGCGACCTATTTGGTTCCGGCAGGCTCTGCGATTCAAACCGTAGCCGAAGTCGATCGCAACGGGGTGCGCATCGGCGTCTACGGGCGCAGCGCCTATGGGCTGTGGCTGGCCGACAATATTCAGTGCGCCGAACGAGTAATAACCGACAGCGTTGACGCATCATTTGAGCTATTTGTCGAGCAAGGTTTAGAGGTTTTGGCGGGGCTGCGTCCTCGGCTGGTTGCGGACGCAGCAAAACTACCCGGTGCGCGGATCCTCGACGGGCAATTCACCGCGGTGCAGCAGGCGATCGGCTGCAAGCCTGAACGCACATCGGGTGCTCAGTTTCTGCACGACTTTATAGAGGAAGCCAAGGATAGCGGTCTAGTCGCGGATCTACTTGAAAAACACGGGGTGATGGGTCGATTGACAGTGGCGCCACCTGCTTAAATACGCGAGGCGCGGATCCCGAGAAATGCTCCATGGTTTGCGAAGGCCGCTTTGGGGGTAGCGCGAAGGGAGTGTTTCGGGGTGGCGAGAGAACGGGCCAGTCGGGCTGGTCCGATGGGGTGGTCGCCAATGCGACCCGAAGAGCGATGGTGCGGCGCTCAAGACGGCCGGAGATACTGCCGCATTCGATCCGTATCTACCCATCCAGCCAACCTAACAGATAATGGCAACCAAATAACCCCAAAAAAATAGGTGCAATGAAGAATAGAATGTCTACTGAAGACGGGCAGGAGGCTACATGAGTCGCCTGCCTTTTTTTTATGGCTGGTTGATGTTGCCGGCGGTGATGCTGATCAGCATCTGCACCTCGCCGGGCCAGACCTTCGGCGTGGCTGTATTCAATCCCTATTTGCGCGAGGCATTAGGGTTGTCGAGCAGTGAATTGAGCGGGGCTTATATGGCGGGCACGGTGCTAGCGTCGTTGCCGCTGACCTACATTGGCGCCTTAATGGATCGCTATGGACCACGCCGCACACTGATAGGCGTGGTGTTTGCATTCGGTATAACGTGCGCCGGCGTGACGCAGGTGTCGGGGATATTTACGCTCTTTATCGCCTTCTTCTTTTTGCGGTTGTTGGGGCAGGGCGCTATGGGCATGCTGGCGCGCAATGCATTGGCGATGTGGTTCGACAAGCGCTTGGGCTTGGCCAGTGGCTTGGCCAACGTCGGCATGGCAATAGCCGTCGGTGGCATGCCGGCGCTGGGTTTCTGGTTGATCGAGGGCTATGGCTGGCGGGGGGCGTATGCGGTGTTGGGTGGTGCGGTGTGGCTGATGTTGTTTCCATTATTAATTTTCGTTTTTCGCGACCGGCCCGAAGAGATGGGCCTGCTGCCCGATGGCGGCGAGGCCGTGGACGATGGGATGGACCAGCGCGTCGTGCCCGAGAGCCGCGCGTTCACGTTGCGGCAGGTATTGCGTTCGCGCGCCTATTGGATCGCCGTCTGCTGCATGGCCTCGTGGTCGATGAGCGGTACCGGCGTGCAATTCCATATCGTTTCTATTTTTGCCGGTCGCGGGTTAGAGCCCTCAATGGTAGCGACGATGTTTTCGATCTACGCATTTATCATCGCCGGGGGGCGCGTCGTCGGGGGCATGCTAGCCGACCGCATGCCATTGAATGTGCTATTGGCTATGTCGCTGATGTGCCAGTGCGCCGCATTGATATCGCTCAATAAGGTCGATGCGCAGTGGTTGCCGTGGGTATTTCCGATGTGCTCCGCAGCAGGCAGCAGTCTGCTGATGTCGGTGGGTGAGACGATGTGGGTGCGTTATTACGGGCGACGGCACTTGGGCAAAATTCGCGGTTCGGTATCGACGATTGGCGTCGCCGCATCGGGCGTAGGGCCCTTTGTGATGGGAGTCGCTTTTGATTTTTTTGGTGGCTTTGAACAAGTGCTTTGGGGCTGTGCGAGTCTGGCGGTACCACTGGCGATATTGGCGCTGGCTGCGACGCCGCCGAAAGTGGTCGGGGGTGAGGTCTGGGTGGACTAGCCGTACTTTTGTTTGGGCTTAAACAGGCGTTTTAATAGGATCGGACTGGCAGGATGGGCATCGGAATATTGTGTATGTTAGGGGTGTGCGTTTCGTGGAGCTTCGTGCCTATCGTAGTGAAGCTTCTTTTTCCGGTCTTTGATCCCTTTACAATCGCGTTTCTGCGGACCGTTCAGGGCGCGGCGGTGGTATGGGCTGTTTTTTTGGCGCGTGGCCACCGGTTGGGTGGCATGCCATGGTCCGGCTGGCATTTGCTCGGGGGGCTGGGTATGAGCCTCAATTATTCGCTCTATGCGTTGTCGCTGAGTTATACTGCGGCCAGTGCCGGTGTATTGATCGTCCAGGTGCAATATGTGACTTTCGCGATGCTGGCCGTCGTCGTATTGGGAGAGCGTTTGGGCGCGGTGAAAATTGCGGGCATGGGGTTGGTGTTGGCAGGGGTTGCGCTCGTCGTGGGCATGCGCGCGGATATCAGCGAGTTTATCGCGCCGCGGTATAGGCTGGGTAATGTGCTGATGTTGTTTTCGGGGTTGGGCTGGGGGGTATATGCGCTGTGCAACAAAGCGTTGGCGCCGCGGACCGGCACAACGGAGATATTGGCGCCGATGATGAGCCTCGCTACTGTGGCTATCGGAGCCGTCGCCGCGACGCAATTTGAACTGCGCTCGCGGCCGACAACAGGCACGTTGTTCGCGCTGCTGGCACTGGGCGTGTTGGGTACGGGTTGTTCGTTTATTCTAGTCTCCGAGGGGATGAAACGGCTCAGCGCCGCGCTGGTCGGTGCAATTACTGCGATGACGCCGATAGGGCAGATTGCACTGGCGTATTTTTTCTTGGGCGAGCCAATGAGTTGGAGCTTGGTCGGCGGAGGGCTTTTGATTCTCAGCGGGGTGCTCGGCATGGTCTATGCTGAGAAGCGGTCGGCCGGATAAATCGATCGCACGCCTTAGTTGGTTAGCACGTTGTCTGCTTCGCCGAAATCCACCAGATGCGCCCGCTCCGGTCGCAACAGTTTCCGCAGTTCAATATCGTAGGCTCGCTTGGCCGTTGCCTGGTGTTGCGGCAGGCCGATCGCGATGCCCGCTGAGGTATAGGTCATCACCAGGGCTTTTCGCGGTTCGCTGTCTATATTTTTCGAACCGCCGTGTATCACCGATGTCGTGAGTACGGTCACTTGTCCAGCCTTCGCTACGACGGGTTGCGCGGCAGCGTATGCGGGCGGCAAGTCCTCCATCTTTATGCCCTCAATCGCTGGAGGGGTATCTTTTAGTGCCGGGTTAGCTGAACGAGCGGCGGCGATGAGTCGGTGGCTGCCCGGCCGGTGCATCATCGGCGAGCGCTTTTCATTGACATCGGTCAGCCAGAGAAAGAAACTGCAGACGACCCGGCGTGGTGTCCGGGCCCAATCCTCGAGGCTGAATTGGATATCGGTGTGCTGGTCGTAGGTGAATTCGCCCGGTTGCGGATAGGTTGCGAGAATCGCGGTTTGGAAGAAGCGGATCGCCTCGGCGTGTAGCACACGTTTGGCGACGGCCTCAAAAAAAGGGTGCTGGATCAGGTCGATCAAAGCCGGCTCGTAATAATTGCAGGTCGCCCCGTAGCGGTAGTGCTGGGTTTGACCCTCTTTGGCTTTTTTGAAGGGCAGCAGACTATCTATGGCCGTTACGGCCGCTGTGATCTGCTGTGCTGTCAGTGGGGTGTCGACGGTGACGGCGCCCTTTTCTTCAAAGATACTCAATTGTTCTGCGCTGATCATAGCTCCTCGCTGTATGCCGCACTACTGTATTGCGGCTGTATGGTCCACTGTTGCGCCTTTATGCTGCTACCCTGTTTAGCCCCGCTTGTTGCCCAGGACCCAGACGTCACGGAAGAAACCCTGGCGCTCTTTGGAGAGGCCACTGATCACAGAGGGGTTCATACAGGGTTTGGGTTCGTGGAAGCGTACTGTTACGTGATTATAGGCGATGAGGATCGCGTTGCGGGGATGTTCGGGGTGGGTCCATGGCGCCCCGGTGTGGCGCACACCTTCCGAGAATATGATGAGACTGCCTGCTGGGCATCCGTAGGTCTCCCAGATCCCGGAGTCTGGTTCGTCGGCTTCGGCGGGCCAGTTGCGGCCCTGCGCCGAGGTCATATTAGCTTTGTGGGAACCCGGCACCAGGCAGGTGCCGCCCTTGCCCTTAACGACTTCATTGAGCTCCCAGACGATGCGCGTCATGCCGGCGTAGATGCGGCCGTCGTGGTAGCGGTAGGAGAGCGAGGGATGGAGGCTGTTGCCACCCGCGTGTGGTCGCCAGTGCTCGTTGGTATCGCTGGCTCGGCGTCGCGAGACAAAGATGCTTTCGAGGCGGATGCGCTCACGATCGGAATCGATGACTTCTTGCAATACGCCCATGACACGCGGGTGGTCGATCAGGAATTCGGCCGGACCGGCCATTGGGGCGCGGTGGTGCTCGGGTAGGCTGGCGGGATCGCGCGAATAGGTGTCGGTATGCATACGCACGGAGTGCAACTCGTCTGTACCGAGCACGCCGGGAATGACCAAAAAGCCTTTGAGATCAAAGATGAACTTTTCGTATTCGGACATCGGCAGGACGGTCGTCGTATCGCTTGTCATTATCGTATCCTCTCTAACGCAACAACAGCAGTTTACGCGTCAGCGTATGGGTGCCGGTTTGCAGGCGATAGATATAGGTCCCAGAAGCCAGTTGTCGGTCGGCGTTGTCGCGGCCGTCCCATTCTACGGTATAACGTCCAGCTTCGCGCAGCCCATAAACCAGTCGGGCGACTTCCTGGCCGACTAAATTATAGACTTCGAGGGTCGCAGTGGCTCTTGTCGGCAGTGCATAACGGATTACGGTCCCGCTGTTGAAAGGGTTGGGATAGTTCTGTTCTAGGGATAGGCCGGCCGGTAGAGCTTGTGCGAAGTTTTCGCGCACGGCCGTTATCTGCGACAGCGGTGGCGTTGCGGGGATGGCGGTCACCAGCCGCACGTCATCGAGATATAACGTACCAGTGGCGTTGCCGATGAGGCGAATGGAGTCGATTTGTTCCAGCGGATCGCGGAATTTGAAACTGGAGTAGGGGATTTCGACGACCTGCCATTCGCGGTGTTCCATATCGACGAGAAAGGGCTCATCGCGCAGCAGATTCACTGCCTTGTCGTTTATAAAGAGGTTGAGCCTAGAAATCTTAGGCGCCGCGAGATCGCCTGGATGAAAGGCCAGCCGCAGCCCGACGGTGCCAAAGAGATCGATCGACTTGGGCGGTTGTAGGGTCAGTTCCCAGAGTTTGGAAAAACTCTCGGCAATGACCTCTACGGGTTGTGCGGCCCGGCCGTGGAATATGGGTCCGTCTGTCTGTTGCAATACCTGCGCGCCCTGCGCCCCTGTTAATTGCCAATGCTGGGCCAATTTATCGTCGATGATATAGAGGTCGGGCGGCAGCAGGGCGATGAGTTTTGTCAATTGAAAACGATGGGTCTTGTCGATTCCGTCTTGCTCGATCAGGATGCGCAGGATATGCGATCCCGGCGATATGCCTTGTAGGTCGAGATCGGCATCGAGCCGGTAGGTTTCGCCGTCGGCGATCAGGGGCATTGCGGCCGGTCCGCCAAAGGCGCTGAGATCGGCCGACACGCGCACGGGGCCGCCCTCGCCATCGAGCATATCGACCTCTACGGTGGCATCCACGTTTAGGGGGGCGCCAGCGGGCAGTTGATCCGGCAGATTATGTTGCCAGGAGCCGTTCACCGGGCTATAGGTAATTTTGAGTATTAATTCGTTGCGCGAATCGCTGCTGATGTACAGGCTGCCCTCCGGGTCGGTGACCAGGCCGACTGGCAAGCCCCAAACCGATTGTTGGGTGGTGCCGGTCTGGAAACCGGAGATAAATTCGCCGATGCGCGCATTGGAGCCGTCCGGGTCGCTGAAGAGAGCCGAGACATTGTAACCGGGATGGGAAGAGAGTTTGGCTTGACCGGCACGGAAGGCAACAAAGGCGCTGTTGCGGTAGCGCTGGGGAAATTGCTCGCCGGTGTAGAAGTGAATGCCCATTGGCGCATAGTGTGCGGGCACTAAGGCCACTGGTTTTTTCTGGCGGGCGGCCATCAAGCTGTCTTCTGCGGTCAGGGGTAGCAGGCGCTGGTATCGCTCGAGCGAGAAGTCGTTCCAGACCTGGTGGCTCTGCACGAAAGGGTGGCCCATGAAATCGCCTTCGCGGATGACGTCGATCCACTCTGGCGGTCGGGTACGCCCCTCCTTGTCGTGGCCATTGTTATTGCCCCACAGCTCGCCGGTGACCGGGTGCAATGTCAAGCCGACCGTATTGCGCACCCCGGTGGCGAAGACGCGTTTACCCGTTCCGTCGATACTGAATTCGAGGATTGAGCCCCATTCTTCGCTGGGCGGTAAGGGATCAGTGCTGGCGGCTTTGGTTGGCGCCGACGAGCGGCACAAATCGCAGGGCGAGCCGATGCCAACGTAGATCTTCTCTTTGGCCTCGTCGATGACGATCGTGCGAGTGGTATGCCAGCCATTGGCACAGCAGGCACCGGGCGAGGTCAACTCGGTCAACACTTCGCGTTCTTCGTAGACCAGGTCGCCATCCATATCGCGGAATACGAGGATCTCGTCGGTATCGGCGACGTACATTGCCCCCTTGTAAAAGGCCAGGCTGTGGGCTTCTTTAAAACCCCTGGCGGCTACGATGTGCTCGTCGGCGATGCTATCGTGGTTGCGGTCGGGCAGAGCGACGATCTGGTCGGCGGCCATGTTGGCCACGTGCAGGATGTTATTTTGGTCAAAGGCCATAAAGCGGGGGCCATCGAGCCCGGCGGCGAAAAGGCTGGCGGAAAAACCCTGCGGCATGTTAAGGCTAAGCCCGGCGGGGACGCGGTCGGCGAATTGCGGCGGCACCTGCACGGCCACTTTTTTTAACTGTAGGTCTACAGAGGGTGCCAATGTACCGGGCGGGTAGCCGTCGTCTTGGCCTATGGCAGGAGTTTGTAAAACCAGGGCGATAAAAAGCCAGGCTCGATTTATCATGCAGATGTTTCTCATTATTGGTTCCTCTCCAGCGCTGTATAGAATGGCGAATATAGTCCAATAAGGTGATCATCTCAAAGATGAGCCATCGAGGCTTATATAAAGACGGTTTGCGGAGTAATTCGGAGTCGTAAATCGCATGAGTATTGATCGCCGAGAGAGATATTACTTAAGTTGGAAGCTGCAACCTAACATTGTGGGATAATATCTTGACAACTCTACCCGTACCCGACTTTGAAACCATACGCGCCGATTTTCCGCGGGCGGCCAACTCAGTCTATCTCGACAATGCCTCGTGTCATCCACTTAGCGTGCATGTAGCCGCTGCGCTGCATCGCTATATCGATTGGGCAACGCACGAAGTAGGCGATCCATGGTGGCCGGAGTGGGCGCATACCCGCGATGAGTCGAAGCGGCTGTTCGCCGAACTAATTAACGCCAAGCCCACAGAAATTGCCTTTGCCCGCAGCGCGGTCGAAGCGGAGAACAATCTGCTCAATGGAATGGCTGAGCACTTAGCCGGCGGCCATGTCGTGAGCAATGACTTGCACTACAATGCGGCGCTTTACAACTATCTGATGCGCGAAGAGGATGGCCTTGACGTGCGCATCGTTAAGAGCGGCGATTGGCAGATCGATATTGAGCAGATGGCCCGGGCGGTGGACAAGGATACTCGGCTGATCGCTACAACGCTCGTTTCAAATGTCAATGGCTACTTGGCGGATATCAAAGCACTCAGCGAACTGGCGCATGCACATGGTGCTTATCTCTATGTAGATATAATACAGGGCGCGGGCGCGGTGCCGATAGATGTGCGGGCGATGGGCATCGATTTTGCCGCTTGCTCGACCTTCAAATGGCTGATGGGCGTGAAGGGTTTTGGTTTTCTCTATGTACGGGAGGATTTACAAGGCAGGGTTGCCAAGCCGACGCAGCACAGCGGTGGAGTGGCGTTTAACTACCCGCCGTGGGGCGAAGAATTGGCTGCTGACGCCGGTGCCATCGCATACACGCCGGTAACGGGACCGGCGATGTACGAGGTTTCGTATCCATCCTACGAAGGGGCCGTCGCAGCGCAGGAAAGCTTGCGTTATATACAGCGGCTTGGCGTTGAGCATATTCGCGCGCACGCCCGCGAGTTGACCCATCGCTTACAACGGGAATTACCTGCGCTGGGCTATAGGTGCATTACACCCGCGGGCAACGAGAGTCCAATTGTATCTTTTGTGGCAGAAGATCCCGCAGCGACAATGGAAAAGCTCAAACGCGCAGATGTGCATGTGGCGATGCGCTTTGGCAATAAGATGCGGATCTCGCCTTCGGTCTTTAACAATCACGAGGACATCGAGCGGTTATTGGCGGCGTTGGCTTAGATGGCAAAGCACTATATCGGCGCCTAATAAATATTGTTAACCACATTGCCCGGACCGTAGTGTCGAGCCGTCGGCAAATCGTGCTCTTTGCACCAGTCGCGCAGGGGATTGGCCCCGCCGTCGGGTTGGAAGCCGATAATGTCGTCGTATTGCTCCCCGACCATAAAACGCTCCAGCGGTGTTAACTTAGCGATTAACTCTTCGTCTTGGCGGCGGAAGTCCATCGGCATGACCCAGCGATATCCGTAGCCGACCATGATGCCCTTGCGCGTGCGGTCTGAGAGATTGACAGCGCCAGCGTGCCAGGTGCGATTTTCGAAGAGCAGACAGTCACCGGGATTGAGCAAGGGTTCGACCGCGCCGACAGGGTCGGCCTGGCCTGCCGGTATTTCGACGCCGGTGCTCAGCAGATTGCTGCCGGGTACGACCATCGTATTGCCGCTTTTGGGCTGGCTGAGGTCGGTGAAATAATAGGCGCACTTCAGCTCTATACGCGGGATGCTGTAGTCGCCGAGCGCCTGCATCGCCTGCATATAATCTCGGTGCCAACCGGGCGCGCGGTGGGTATCTGGGGTGTCCGGTGGGTTGGGGTATTTGTAGATGAGGTGCGACGTCATCAATTGCAGATTCGAGCCCAATAGATGCACGACTAGCGGCAGAATCTTAGGCTGGGTAATCAACGGAATAAAGGCATCGTCGAGCGAGACGGTATTGCGGAAGCCGTCGTAGAGGCCGGTGCGATTGACTTGGCGGTGGGTCTGTAGATCGCTATCGATCAGGCGGTCACTGGCTTCGGTTAATGTGGCGATGGTCTCATCGTCGAGTACGTCGCGGACGATGAGATAGCCCTTCTCGTCAAATTCACGGATTTGTTCTTTGGCTACTGGGGTATATTCTAACATGGTTGATGCTCCTGATGTATGTATTGCAGAGCGATCTAAATCGCATGTACTGTTCAATTATAAGGACGATGGGGCCCATAGATACTTCAATTCACGTTAACCGTATTCAAGGTCTATGCGCAATACGAGTCACGACGCGTTTAATATGCCGTATTTTACACTTAGTGTCGATGAGGAGATGATCAAAAATACAGCGATGTAGAGGTAGAGAATTCCTTTGCACTCGGCGGACGTGTATTTAATTCCAAGGAGATGCGATTGATGATGCCGTGGATGGAACCCATTGACGATGCCAGTGCGTGGACGGGAGCGGATCTGGAGCGCGACCAGTCTTGGGCATATGAATTGACAAACGCACACAAGGCCGAATTGGATCGGGCGCTGCAGGCCGTCAAAACGCGCGGCTTGCAATTGGTCGAGATCACACGCGATAATTTTGCGTTGCCTTCGTTGCACGCAATCCTAAGCGCGATGTTGCACGAGTTGCGCGATGGCCGAGGCTTTGTCCTGCTGCGCGGCTTTCCGGCGGAGGACTACGCGCTCGCAGACGTAGACAAACTCTATTGGGGATTGTGTACCCATCTGGGCACGGGGGTGACGCAGAATAGTGAGGCAGGTCTGATTCACCATGTGACCGACGGCAAGTCTCGGCCCAAGCAAGGTACGCGCGGCGTTGGCAATCCCGGTCCAGTCGGATTGCATACCGATCTTGCTGACACTGTGGTGCTGTGCTGTGTGCGTCAAGCACCGGATGATCCACATAGTGCGGTGGCCAGCGCGATGACCATATACAACGAGATTTTGCACCAACATCCGGAGTGGTTGCCGAGATTATATGAGGGTTTTGTTTGGACTCGGCGTGCTGAAGAAAGGCCGGGTGAAACGCCAGTATCCAATTTCAAAGTCCCGTGTTATAGCGAGGCGGACGGTGTAGTGACGTGTCGTTTTAATGGCGGATGGATCAAGGCCGGTATGGACCTGGTGGGCGAGCAGATGACCGAAGAAGAAACTTCGATGTTCAAATTTATCAGCGAGACGGCGGTGGCCAATAGCTACCGCTTTCCGCTGCACAAGGGCGATATCGCTTTTTGCAACAACTATACCGTTTTTCACGGTCGGTCCGGTCACGAACCGATCGCCGATGAAGGGCAGAAGAGGCTGTTGCTGCGAATCTGGATGGATCTGCCCGAAGTGCGGCCTTTTGCCGATGAGGGCCTGATTCGCTACGGCACCATCCGCTACGGCAACTTGGGCTGGACGGCTGCGGATCTGCTGGCGGACAAGCACCGGATCCCGCATCACTGCCGCACCGACGGTGTGCCACAAGTGCACTAACAATCATACGGGAATAGTGGGGAATCATGCATATCGTATCCGCGGAGGGTAGTGAACGCGCTACGAACGACAGCGGCAAGATCATCACTTACGACGGCTGCACGCATGTGGCCTGGCAAGATGTCACGCGCAAGGGCTATTTCAATCGCGTGCGCACTTTCGAGCACGCGACGAGGCACTGGGGCGAGCCGGTCACTCTGGATACCGGCGTCGATAACCACGCCCGCGCCGTATTGGCGATTGATACCGACGGCGTGCTGCACGCGATTTTGGGCGGTCACGGCACGCCGGTGCGTTGGTGTCATGCGCTGGCGCCAAACGATGTCAGTGAGTGGACTGAGCCTGTGCCCCTAGGGGTCGGCACCTATCCCGTATTCCTCTGCGGTCCCGACGGGACGCTTTATTTGACATTGCGCGGCAATGGTAAAAAACGCCACGAGCGCGGGGTTGATCTCTACCGCCGCCGGCCGGGTGGCGAATGGTCGCAGCGGCGCATCGTCGCGCTTTGTGAAGAATATGGACAGGCCTATGCGGCCTACCACATGCAAATGGATATCGCCCCGGATGGCACGCTGCATGCGATTATAGATTTTTACGAGGGGCAGGACGAAAGATGCCGCGGTTTGCACCAGGCGACCTGCTATATGCGCAGCAGCGACCAGGGCGATAGCTGGACGCGGGCGGATGGAGGGGCAGTCGATCTGCCGGCGCGACCCGAGGATCTAAATATTCTGGCGCGCAATACGCGCTCGCGGCACGAAGCGTTACCACCACCCGAAATTCGTCAGGGCGGGATGGTAGTCGATTCGACGGGGCGTTTTTTTGCCTTTTATATCAATCACGGCGAAGGGCCTGGCCATTGTCGTATGGTCACGACTGACCCCGACGGCGGCTTGCAGCAAGTGCCGATCAACGAGTCTTGGGAACGCATCTATCCTACTATGCGTGCGCTGGAGTGCAGCGCGGTGGTGCGCAGCGATGATAGGCTTTGTCTACTGGTTACATTGACGCCCTACAACGAGGAGTGGCAAGCGGACAAACCTATGCGGGCGATGCGCATGCGCGAACGCGTAGACCAACCGCTGGTATGGCTATTCTCGGATGATGGTGGTGAGACGTTTGTCGTGCAACCTTTTCTTGAGCCGGGGCGGGCCTACAATTGCCCCAGCGTTGAAAAATCGGTAGGGATTAATGCGATTCCGGCGGACCGATTGCCCGCAGTGCTCTATTTTGACGGCAGTCGGGCGTATCCTGGCGGCGGTGATTATTATGAAGATGGTCGCAGTGTCGAAGAGATTCTCGCTAGTGGTGGTTTTCTCGCTAACAATGTCGTGCTTGAAGGGTTGTAGTAGATTGTCTCGTTGAGGAATATCCTTGGCGTTTTTGTGAAAGGCAAATGGGTATATGAGTAAGCTGGTGCGGAGAGAGCCGATGGTGATCAATAAGAATCTGGGCAGCGCGTTTGCCGTGCGGCCCGAAGATTTGACCCCTGCCAACGAAGACGGACAACCTACGGTTATTCCGACAGACAAGCAGAAATACGATTTCGACCGCAATGGCTGGATCTTGTTCCCTGGCGTATTGGCCGCCGACGAGATCGAAAAGATGCGCGATTTTGCGATGAGATTACACAGGGAACCCGGGGGCCTGGCCGAGCATGATCGCTGTGCAACGGCAGGGCCGTTGACAAAACTTATAGATCATCCGGTAGTAGTCGGTTTTTTGAACGAATTCCTCGCCTATCCGGCTTGTGCGAGCGACGAGAGTTATGGTTTCCGCATGGAGACTACCCATCTGCAGTATCGCACGGTGCAAGGCAATAGCCAAAGGAAGTTCAATCCGCACAATGGTAACGGTTTGTTTCGGCCGCCGTGGGAATCGCATTATTACCGCCAGATCCCCGGTCGAGCCTGGAGCGGTCTGACGCGGGTGGTCTGGGAGTTGAATCCGGTCAAAATACGACAGGGCGGTACCTTGTAGATCAGCGGTAGCCACAAGGTGGCGTATCCGGCCCCAGCCTCGGTATTCGATCTTGACTCGCCGATCTGGGACACCTACGAGTGCCCAGCTGGATCGCTGTTGATTTTCAGTGAGTCGACGACGCACAGTGCAGCGCCGTGGATCCGCCGTGGATCGACGAGGAATGCGACCGCGTAGCGATATTCAGTCTCTATAATACGATTTCGACCAGGTGGCCCAATTGGTGGCCCGAAGCGCAACTGCTCGCCGAGATGCCGCCTATGCGCCGAACGCTGTTTCGCGACCGGCATATCACCAACAATGTGGGCGATTTGCAGGCTAATCGACTATTTTGCGCGGAGGCATGAGCTATGGACAAGCTGCAGACCGATGTCGAAATTGCCGAATCCATGTTCGAAGAGTATCACCGCAATGGTATTGTAAAGGTTGAGCAGGTGATTAGCCGGGACGAGGCGGCGCATTATCGGGCGGCGACCCTGGATGTACTGAAATCGACGCCGCAAGGTGGATCGGCCAACTACGGTACAATTTTCCACCAATATGTCGATGTCTGGCGCGACAGTGAAGTATTGCGGGAGCTGACGCTGCACCCCAAGATCGGGGCTATCGCGGAGAAATTGGCGGATATACCAATGCGCTTGTGGCACGATCACACATTGGCTAAGGAGCCGTCAAAAGCGCTGCCGACGGCCTTTCACCAGGACCAGATGAAGTGGCCCTTTGAGCGTCCGCGGCATACGCTGTCGGCCTGGATCGCGTTGCAGGATACGCCGGTTGAGCGCGGCTGCATGTCTTTTTTGGCCGGTTCGCACAAGGTGGAGGGGCTGCCCAATATTGGCACCGACGACCAACAGCGGTGGAAGAGGGAAAAACCCGATCTGGAGTGGTGGCCCCGGCTAACAGTGCCGCTGAAGGCGGGCGACTGCACTTTTCACAATGGCATGATCATGCACGCGGCAGGGGCCAATCTGACGCAAGAATGGCGAGTGGCACACGTGATTATTTTTGCCGATAGAGATGCCGCTTATAACGGGCAAAAACATTTGGTGACCGATCCGTTGCAGTTGGCGGCGGGGCAGGGAATGCCGGATGAATGGTTTCCACCCGTTGGTTCTTCGTAGTGCGTTTCGCACTCCTCTACAGAATGCAATATCGCACCCGAAGACCTTTTCGCTGCCGCTTGCTACCTACTGATTGTGCATCTACTTAAATTTCGGCAGCCACGTTCCATGCTCTTTGATCAGATCATCGCAGAGTTTGCGGATATCGTCGATCGATAGCTCAGTGGCGGTATGCGGGTCCAGCATCGCCGCGTGGTAGATATGCTCTTTTTTGCCAGTGAAAGCCGCTTCCAACGTCAGCAGTTGGGTGTTGATATTGGTCCGATTGAGGGCGGCTAGTTGTTCGGGCAAGTCGCCGACATAAGTGCCTTGCACACCATTTTTGTCGACTAAGCACGAGACCTCGACACAGGCTTTTGACGGCAAATTGGTGATCAGGCCGTTGTTGAGCACATTGCCGCCGATGACGATGGGGTTGCCGGTGGTGATGGCCTCCATGATATAGGAGCCGTATTCGTGGCCGCGCTTGTGGGTTAGCTTGTTGCCGCGCAGAGATTTCTTCTGGTCGGCCCAGCGCGTGATCTGGTTGATGCAGCGGCGCGGGTATTCGTCGAGCGGGATATTGAATTCCTCGATCAATTCAGGATATTGCGATTTGATGAAGTAGGGCACGTATTCGGAGAGGTGCTCAGAGGACTCAGTGATATAGTAGCCAAAGTTGAGCATCATATAGAGGCGGACCATATCGAAATTTTTGTCCGGGCCTTTGCGCCATGCGGCGAGTTTTTTGCGTGCACGCCTTTTGATCTCGGGGTAGAGGTCCCTGCCGCCGTCGGTGATTTCCAAAAGCCAGGCCATGTGGTTGATGCCGGCGATTTTCCACTGCAGGTCTTTGACCCCGTCGAGCATGTCGAGATTGCGCAGTAGGGTGGTGGCGCAGACCTGCACCGAGTGGCAGAGGCCGACGGTGCGGATCTCGGTACTGCGCAATATTCCGCCGGTCAGCGCGCACATGGGATTGGTATAGTTTAGGAGCCAGGCGTCAGGGCAGACTTTTTCCATGTCGCGGGCGAATTCGAGCATCACGGGGAAGGTGCGCAATACGCGGAATATGCCGCCGATACCAATGGTGTCGGCGATGGTCTGGCGCAGACCATATTTTTTGGGTACTTCGAAATCGGTAATGGTACACGGGTCGTAGCGACCGACCTGG
>Ga0315331_10002068_pt1 | contig 15183 bp, 13 predicted proteins | sample M160m34915metaG_FD_203456 | JGI IMG/M metagenome (GOLD analysis project Ga0315331, IMG submission 203456) | Ammonia-oxidizing marine archaeal communities from Monterey Bay, California, United States - M1 60m 34915 | ecosystem: Environmental > Aquatic > Marine > Intertidal zone | place: USA...
AGAAATCTTTGGATGTTGAAAGTTTTAAAAAAAATAATATTTCTGTGGAATTTCAAGAATTTATACATCCAGAGTATAAACAACTAGATAATAATTTTATTTCAAACATGGCAGCATTTGATTTACTATTTAATAAAGGAAGTACTAATTCATCAAAAATTCTAAATGATTCAATAACAAAAAATGTAGTTGGTTAATAAAATTATTTTATTATAAAATTAGAATTTACTTGGTAATCCAAATGAAATATTATATAGCATATATCAAAATTATGAATATTAATGAAAAATATAAAATTACTATCAGAAGATGTTGGAAATGGTTTTCCATGTTATTTTATAGCTGAAATTGGAAATCTTTTTAAAAATTTTGAAGAGGCTAAAAGATTAATTGATTCAGCAAAAGAAATTGGAATAAATGCTGTAAAATTTCAAACATGGGATATTGAAACATTCACAACAAAAAATAACTTCTTTGATTTTGAAGCAACAGGTCACGTTTCTCAATATGAACTTCATGAATCACTACAAATTTCAGCAGATTTGCAACATCAAATTGTAGATTATGCAGCAAAAAATAATATCACAATTTTTTCTGCACCAAGTCATGTTAAAGATATTAAATTGATGGAGGAATTGGATATACCCATTTATAAAATTGGTTCAGATTTAGCTTGTCACATTCCACTTTTAAAACAAGTTGCAAAGCTGGACAAACCAATAATTTTATCTACAGGAATGTGTACATTAGAGGAAGTTAGAAATTCTGTGGATGCAATACTATCGACAGGAAATGACCAATTAGCAATTTTACATTGTGTAGCAGATTATCCTACTAAACCTGAAGAAACCAATCTTTCCGTAATATCAACATTAAAAAAAGAATTCAATGTTCCGGTTGGTCTTTCTGATCATAATATTGATCCCATAATAGCAGTTGGAGCTGCATCTATGGGCGCAAATTTGATTGAAAAACATTTCAGAGATATACGTAATTCTTCTTCGCCAGATGATATTGTAGCATTGAATAAAGATGAATTTAGAAATATGATTCAATCAATTAGATTAATTGAAAAGGCTAAAGGAGACAGTAAAAAGGAACCAACAAAAAATGAAAAAATTAATCTTCTCACAAATCGAGTGAGTATAGTTTCAATGATGGAAATAAAAGCTGGTGAAATAATCACAGAGAAATTAATAGATATTAGAAGACCAGGTACAGGAATTCAACCGATGTATTTTGATAGGGTAATTGGTAAGAAAGCAAAAATTGACATATTAAAGGAAGAACCCATTACTTTTGATATGATAGAGTAATATCTGGAGACAATTCTATTGTGCCTATCTTTTAATTTAACGTAACTTGTTTTATATTACAAATTATTTAGAAAAATATAGTCATGGTAAAAAAAGAATTTCAAAAAGATTTAGAAAAATACTTTGAAGATGGTAAAGATAGTACATTTGACAAACTATCAAATTTTCCAAAATTTGTCCCACGCCAAGATATTACAAGATTTCTTGCCAAATATGAAATTTATAAAAAAATTTTAGAAGTTGACGGATCAATAATTGAATGTGGAGTTAAGTTTGGAGGAGGATTAATGACATTTGCTCATTTAAGTAGTATTTTTGAACCTGTAAATTATACCAGAAAAATTATTGGGTTTGATACATTTTCTGGTTTTCCAAATTTAGTAAAAGAAGATAAAGGCTCAAAACACTCTGAAGCAAAAAAAGGTGGCTTTAAGGCGGATTCATACGAGGATCTCAAAAACTCAATTTCACTTTTTGATTCAAATCGGTTTTTGGGTGAAATTCCCAAAGTTGAATTAATAAAAGGAGACGCCACAAAAACCATTCCAAAATATATTAAAGAAAATCAGCATTTGGTAATTTCGTTATTGTATTTGGATTTTGATATATATCAACCTACAAAAATTGCTATAGAAAATTTCCTTCCACGAATGCCAAAGGGTTCAATAATTGTATTTGATGAAATTAATAATCCTGATTTTGTAGGTGAACCAAAAGCCCTTTTAGATACAATAGGAATGTCAAACTTGAAAATTAAAAGATTTAGTTTTAACAGTTTCATGTCATATGCAGTCCTAGATTAAGGAAATGGGGTAAATTTTGATTAATTTACTTCAAACATAAATTAAAAAAGTGTGATATAGTGTTATTTTCAAGCATTTCTAAAAGTGTATTAATTGTGTAGTGTTTTACATCTTTCATAGTTCCAATTATCGGCAAATCTATATCTCTTGGAACATAATATTTTGCTTCATATCCATAATCTTGAAATTTTTTAAGGAATTTTTTGGTTCCTTCGATTCCCAATAAGGTAACATGAACTTCAATCTGAAACATTGGTTTTGATTTTTTTATAATTTTATCCATTCCATCAATAATATGGGATTCATATCCTTCTACATCCATTCGTACAAAATCTACATGATTGATGTTTAATTCATCTAAAAAAGTATCCATACGTTTGGCTTTAACTTTGATTAATTCACCCGGTAGGTTTGTTGTTTCCCCATCTGGAATGGTAAATGAGCCATTTGATTCTTCATATACCAAAAAATTAACGTTTCCATCTATGTCTCCTGCAGCAAAATTATAGGCATCCACATTTTCTGAATCTTGAATCTCTAAATTTTTTTTCAAATGTTGAAAATTTGGTGGAGATGGTTCAATAGCAATTACTTTTCCATCTTTACCAACAATTTTGGATTCAAAAAGAGTGTAATACCCTATATTTCCACCTACATCTAAACATGTCATACCTTTTTTTAGTTCTTGAGAAAGAAGTTTTGTAGTAAGTGGTTCATGGGTTTTGAACATCATTAATTCTGAAGATATTCCCAAATCACCTGGAATTACTGCAAGTTTGTATCCATTTACATGAACAATTTGATCATTAGAATTTTGGTTTTGTATTTTTTTTGTAGCTACATATGCATAGTGAAAAACAACACGAATTGCTTTTAAAATTCCATAATTTTTTTTGTATTGTTTAACATTCCATATAGCATGCGAGATTTTTCCTGAACGACGAGTTGACAATCTATTTTATATAAAAATGATTTAGTAATATAAAACAAGTTACAGCCTATTAAATGGCTTAACTCATAAAAATGTCTACAAATTATTAATTAATTATTAATTAATTATTTTTAAAATTAAATAATCTAAAATAGTTTTTATTATAGAATAAATTGTTAATTTTAAATGTTGATTATATCTCAAAACGCTTCAAATTACAATATTCCATTTCCAGAGAAAACAGTTTATCGAATTAATCTTGCATGGGTGAATAGTATTAAAGAATTAGAAGATTTATTACAAAAAAACAAAGATCAACAAATTTTCCTAGACTTACCTAAGGGTAGAATTAAACCGCCAAATAATAGATATGTTCTGGAAGATTTATTTACAATTTTAAACACATATACAAATATCAAATATTTTGCAGTTTCTAATGTAAATTCTCCAGAAGATTTGAGCATATACATCAAAGTTGTTCCAAATAGAATTATCCTTGTACCAAAAATTGAGAGTCCAACTGCAGTAGAAAATATTAAAGAAATTATAGATGTAATTCCAACAACTGAAAAAATGGTAATGTTAGATCATGATGATTTGTATTCAAATTTAATTAAAAATAAAGAATCATCATCAAAATTTACAGAGTATATTACTACACTTAAAGAAAATTGTGAGAAAAATAATGTTACATTATTACGAACTATTGGAGTAATTTTTAGTGATGAAGAAAAACGTACAACTCAATATATAAAATAATTAAAATTTTAAATAAATAATTTATAGAAACATGTTAAAAATTATTTTTTTAATTATTTGTCCCAATCAAATCTCTTTCCAATAAGAGAATATAATTCTTCATTGTAAGGTTTACAATACTCTAATAATTTTTCTCTTGTCTTAGAATTCATTTTTAGCGATAGTCTTTGTTTAGAAAATTTGTCATATTTTGGTAATTTCCATTTTGGTAAATCAAGAAATTCAATTGCTTGATTATAAACTTTTTCAGGTTCACGAGAAAACTCTCCATTTTCTAAAACAAGAATCTGTTTCATGGAAAAATACTTCAACCAACGTTTAAGACGAATAGCATACAATCCTGTTGTGATATATGCAAGGCTATGATAAATAGAACTGTAATAATTTTCATTTTTCTCCATTTTTTCTTGTTCTCCTTCAATCCTTGATTTTTCCTGTTCAATAACTTCCTCAAAAGAGAGTTTTTCTGAACCATTTTTCATTTTTCGTATATAGTGAGAAAATGCTCGGTCTACAGGATTTCGTAAAAGGAGTATTAATTTCATGTTAGGATTCAAATCATGAATTCTTTGTGGTGCATGTGGGTTCTGTAAATATGCACCAGAAGCTTCTCCTGTAATGAATTTTTTATGTTTAAGTTTAGAAAAAGTAGATTTTTGCAATTTTGATGGAAAATTCATTCTATACCAGTTAATGCCTCGATCATAATACATATCAAAAAAACGTGGTTCTTTAACTACACAAGGTTCAATGTTTGGATGTTGTGCAAGATATTGATATAGTGAAGTAGTTCCTGATCTTGAAACTCCAAAAATAATAAAATCAGGAAGAACATGAAATGGACCAGCAAAATTACAATATGTTCTGTATAATGATCTACCAATTGGATATAATGGAGAATTAGAATTAATCTTATCCTTTAATTGACTTTTAAACTGTGTTTCACTCATCATTTCCAATCAAAATTTCTACCTAATAGTTGATACAATTGTTCATTATACGGTCTAAAGTAATCAGTTAATTTTTCTCTCGTCTCTTTACTAATTGGAGAATATTTTCTCATTCTATGGGCTTCAAATGAATCTAAGTCATGTTTTGATAAATTAAGAAAATCCAATACTTGATCATATATTTCAGATGGATTAGAATAAAGATCCTCACTTTTTAAAATAAGAAATTGTTCTCTTGGAAAATATTTGAACCATCTTTTAAGTTGACTCTCATATATTCCTCTAGTGAGATAAGATTTTCTATAAAAATAAACACTGTAGAAATTTTCATCATTCTCCATTTTCTTCATATCATCAGTAATTCTTTTTTCTTCCTGTTCAATAGATTCTTCAAAAGATAATTCTTCATTACCAGTATTTGCTTCCATCTGATAATGGGAGTAGGATCTATCTATTGGATTACGTAATAATACAATCAATTTTACATTTGGTATGAGTTCAAATACTCTCTTGGGGGCATGTGGATAATGAAGATATCTAGGGGTAGCTTCACCAGTAAGACATTTTCTTTTTTGTTTATTTTCTAATTTGGATTTGGATGATTTAGTTGGAAAAAATGATTTGTACCAATTAACTCCTTTACTAAATTTTTTATCAAAGAAATAAACCTCTTTACCAACACCAGAAATTATGGATGGATGTTGACTTAAATATTCATACAGTGAGGTAGTTCCTGATCTTGCAGCACCGATTATCAAAAAATCAGGCAATACATGTGACGACCCAGTAGTAGTATACACTACACGATTTAGTAATTTTGCAACAGACAAAAGGTATGGGTGTTTTCTTAACCAAGTTCCAAGTTTTATTCTATAAGGAATTGTCATCAGAGATAATCCATTTTAACAAATCTTCGTCAAATCATCAATTGTAGTAGAATCTTTTTGAGATTCATTTTTATCAAATTTTTCTACAGAGTTTTTTTGAATTTCAATAAGAATTTTTTCCATTTCAATTATTTTTTCAGGTTTTGAAGATGCTAAATTATTAACTTCCAATGGATCTGCTTTCAAATCATATAATCCTATATTTTTTGATGGATCATTTTTAGAACGAAAATATTTGAAGCCTTTATACCTTATTCCAATAAGGTTAACATCAGTTGCACTTTTTGTAGTAAGCCAATTAGTAATTATTTCCATAAAGGCAGGTTTCTCTTCAATAGATTTTCCTTCCATTAGAGGCACTACACTGGAGCCATCAATTTCCATTTCAGGCATCACCTTAATCATGTCAAATATTGATGGAAATATATCAACTGATCTTATCTGCTGATCTATAATTTTTGGTTCAAATCCCAATCCAGTAAATAAAAGTGGTATTCTGAATCTGTCATCAAATAAAGAAAAGCCAGGATTGACTAAATTACTTTGGATTCGTTTTTCATATGGATTCAATTCTGAAATATTTTTTAGTGCAGCCGCTTTTCTTTGTTTTTTTGTATTGATTTTTTTATTAACATAAAACCCACGTAATTTTTTAGAAATAGATTTAGATAGTAATTTACTTGCCATACCAACAAAAGGATGTGAATTATTTTGAAAACTAGCTTTGATTTTTTCTTGTTCAAGAGTATAAATTCCTCTATCAGTTGAATGATCTGCAGTTAAAACAATTAATGTTTTATTTTGATCAATTTTATTAAATATTTTTTCAAACCATGGATCCATTGCAGATATACGTCTTTCATATCCATTTTCACCATATTTTTTTTGGTCAAATTTTTTAGGAAAATTTCTTGCTGTACCATGAATATCAAGTAAATGAATGAAAAAAAACCACGGAGTTTTTAATTCATCAAGTGTATCAATAATCTGTTGACCAATTCCATCATGTAATCCACCATTAAATTTCAATGATTTTTTAAAATCTGTAGTTAATTTTGCGTAATTAAAATATTCAGGTGTTAACGCGGTTGTATTATATCCAGATTCATTTAAACGATTAATAAAATTAGGTTCTTTGTGACTCATCTCGTGATTTTTCTCTCCACTTACTATGACCTTATGAGGCCACTTGGCAGTAAGTACACTAGAGATGGCTGATGTAGATGCAGGACTAGAATTAATTGCTTCCGTAAAGTAAACACCTTTCTTGATTAATGAATCCAAATTTGGAGTTATGGATGTTTTATTTTTTCCATAGAACTTGTCGGCTCTAAAAGAATCTATTAATAAGAAAAAAATATTTGGTTTTTTTATTTCATCCATATTAAATTCCTACACAAATTATGTATATTTTTAATTTACTAGTTAATAAAAATATATTTTTGATTTTAGTTATAATTCTAAATATATTAAAATTTGTCTACAAGTTAATTGTAAAAAAATAATTTTTTAAATTAAATTTTATTAATTATTTTTTTCTTTTGATTTCTAAATAAACTGAATTAAATAATTTCCTGGTTTTTTTATCTATAAGATAAGTTAATCCAAAGTATGCCAAAACTCCTAAAATTAAAAATGGAATTACATTTGGTAAAAATTCAAAAATGCTTTCAGTATATACTAAAAATCTGTCCATGAGGAAATAAATTCCCCCAAACACACCAACACTGATAATCAAATATTTTATTATTGCAACAACATCAAGTGATAATGGAAAATTTTTTCGTACTAAGTAATAATAATAAATTGTAAATGGTATTTCTACTAGAAATATAATTATTGACCAATAAATTACAAGATTGATTTGAGATGAATCAGATTGTATTAAAAGAAGAAGTCCAATTGACAAAGTACTGAGGTAAACACCACGGCGAATTAATCTTATAGAAGGTAAATAAAATAATTTACTTTTAAGATATTCCTTTTGTGTAGATTGTTTGGAATCTACATTTTCTATTCCTTGTAATGCCTGTGTAAATGAACTTCCCAATGTTTTTACGAAGGATCTAATTGTAATGAATATTACCGCAAGTATTGCAACATCATAAATTGGATTGAGTGTAAATAAGGCCGGTTTTGCAAAAGTAATAGAAATTGCCATAAATAAAAATGCAAAATAGAATAATCGTATTAAATTTGATTGTAAGATTTCTTTTCTTCCACCACTAAGCAATTTTGGATAAACTGCTCTTGTTATTTGACTAGTATGTCGTGTTGCTGTTCCTATAGTTGTTGCAGCCACCCAATAGGCAAGACCTACAACTGAACCCGTGATCAATGAGAATATTAGAACATCTAGAACTACCATGTTAGGAAATTTGATGTATGATGGTAACCAAGCATGTTTTAACCAATTTTTTAGAAAATCTCTGTTAAAATTATTTTGTAGTTTGTGTCTTGATAAAATTACTAAAATAACAATACTTGGGATATAAGATACAATTAAAGACAATATTGCGCCATAAATTCCCAATTCCATCAAGTAAACGAAAACAAATGCCGATGGAATCTTAGCAATATCAAAAACTAATACACCATAACTATTCACATGAGGTTTCCAACCTAGTGCAATTGCAGAAAGTGTTCTATTCAAAAATGAAAAAGGAATCATTAATGCGGCAAAAAATAAAATATCAATATCAGTATTTGTAGGTTCACTCACAACAAATGCTATAAGTAGAAATGCAAGGGTTCCAACAATTGAAAAAACACCACTACTAATTACTGCGGTTTTTCCTGAATCAATATCTCGTGCTATTTCTCTTTGCGTCCAATAAGAAATCATTGGTTCAAGTATTACTACATATGTTATCAAACCACCAATTAAACCCCAAGTACCTAATTCTTCTGGAGAAAGACTTCTTGTTACAATTAAAATAAAGATCATTCCAGTAATAATAGTAGATAACCCAATTACCAATCCTATTAATCCAGAATATGTAACTCGAATTGATGACATTATGATATCTTCTAATTTTTCCTAATAGCGGATAACACATCGAGGGCTTTACCTCTAGCATCAGTAGAAATTATATCATATCCTAACTTATCTAATAATTTTGTTGTCTCCTCCTTAGGAGCATTAAGTGATGGATGAGTTTCAACAATAATTAATCTGGGTCTTATTTGGATATTTTGTAAAATTGGTAATTCAGCTCCCTCACAATCCATAACTAATGCATCACAATCAGGAAAGTCTTTAGCTGGAAGAATTTTGGGATTTCCTATTTCCCCTATTAGATAAACTGGTTTTTCTACTATCATATGATGTACTTCAACACGATCATCCACTTTATTGAGATTAATTGTTTCTTTAACTCTAGCAAAAGAATTTCTATTTCCCTCATAACTAATTACACTTCCTGTATCTCCTACTTGATGTGCAACAACAACTGTAGATGCACCACTTCCTCCTCCAATTACAAGAGCTTTTTCACCATTTTTTACATAATTTCTAATTGCAGATATCAGTTGAGCTTCATGTTCTGGGAAAATATCTACTTTAGAGTATAAACTAGCACCACGAACTGCTACTCCATTAAAAATGGCAATTTTTCTAGATGGGATAGAAAAACATTTGACTAATAGTTTGAATAGACAAGCTTGTACTAGTCCAGATAATCCTTGTTCGTCAATTAATTTTTTTCCTTTTTTTATTGATGAAGTCATTTATCAATCACCCCTTTTTCTAATCTTTTTCTGTTTATAATATCATGGTATTTAGAGACTATCAATCTAGGATTTTTAAGAACTAAAGAAAAATAGTATTTTTTTCGATCAAGAATTTTTGTATATGAAAATTGATTAACTTTTCTACCACCAAATTTAGCAGCATAAAAATAAATCCCTTTTTCTTTTTCAGTTTTAGGAGATGGATCGACACCTGCAAAATCAAATGTACGAAATTTCATTTTTTGTGCCCATTTTATAGTATTCCAGGTAAGAAAAGTTCCAACAAGATCTTTTTTAGGAGAATTAGCTAATGCATGTTGTATCATATTTCCATTGAAAAAGAGCGTCAGAATTGTTCCTTTAATTTCACCCTTATCTTTTGCAATTAATACTTCTTCAAATCCAGCATTATGCATTATTTTCCAATGAATTTTATAAAAATCACGATCCAAAATGGGTTTTTTTCCTTCTCTTCTTTTTGCATCAATTTTTAAATCTTGTAACTTAATCAAACCTTCCATGTGTTTTGAAATTTCAAATTCAAAATCTTCTTTCTCAGATTTACGAATATAGTAGCGCGTATCTTTTTTCAAAGAATTATACAAGTCATCAAGATTTTGATCTAAATCAATAATGAAAGTTAATCTTGGCTCTGAATTATATTCAAATTTCTGAAAAGTTTTAGTAGGGAATTGGTCTGTTAGAGGAGGAGAAATACCCCGAATATTTACAACTTTATTTTCTTCAGCAATTCTGTCTACTGAAGATAGTATAATAGAAAGTATTTCGTTACGATTATTTTTATCATGAATAATTGGTCCATGATACCACCATAAAGAATTAGCTAGTTTGAATACACGTCCAATCCTTTTAGAGAGAAAATTTGCATCTTCCCATAACATTTTTTCATGAATTAAACATGCAAGTTGTCCAACAACATTACCGTTATCATTAGTAACAGTAATAAAAACAGGTTTTGATCCAAATGCTTCATGATATAGTTTTTGCCAATTGTAAGTTTGATATACTGTTGAGAAAGTGCTCTGAGCTAAATTATCATTCCATTCATTTTCATTAATTTTTGATGAAATTTTGACATTGAAATTCATGTGAGTGTTCTAAAAATTATGCTTGAAAAAAGTATAAGAATGAATTGATAGATAAATTATAAGGAAAAAGTAGCAAGAGTATTTCTTCCTAAATTCAATTAAACTTTAAAGATATTGTTAATGAACTAACTAAGACATCATAACTTGTTTCATGAATAATTACACATAGTTAATTTGTCTACATAAAATTCTATAAATTTAGATCAATAATGATTTATTATAAACAATGTATAAAATGTATAATTATTTTCGACAATATAATGATGATAAAGAAATTTTAGATCAAAAAAACTTTTACAGAAAATTTTCAAACGAAAGGGAATTTGGAGGTTCGTATCAAGGCATAGATCATCTTGTAAATAGTAGATTTTTTGATACATTTGGTCATATTGTAAATGGAGTTTTACGTTCAAAACCTAAAAGAATGATCGATATTGGGTGTGGAAATGGAGTTAATCTACCAATAGCAAAACTTTTTCCAGAAATAGAATATTATGCTATAGATTATGCTCTGAAAACACTTCATGCAGCACATCATGATTATTTAAAAATTAATTTTCAATGTAATGATGCTTTTCAAACAAGTTTTAAAGACAAAAGTTTTGATTTTGCAATAATGCAATCATTGATTATGATTTATGAAAAGGAAGAAGACCATCTTGGATTGTTAAAAGAAGTTTCAAGAATTTTAGCTGACGAAGGAATTCTTGCTTTAGTAGTTTGGAATGAATCTCCAGGACTAAAACATTCAATAAAACTATCTAGATTTTTTGGAAAACTATTTGGGCAAAAAATTCCTCAGGACTTTAATGGGATGCTGTTTTCTAAAAATGATATAAAAAAAATTGTCAGTAAATCAGATATGAAAATTGAAGAAGTGGTTCATACTGGAACAAATATGGGATTTTTGCAAAGTATGCAATTTCTTAATTTTAGTAAATACAATAGAAAATTTGGTTCTGCAGAAAAACAGAGCATATCAAAACATCCACAGAATATCTTACAAGATATTAAAAATCAAGCAGGTAGATTTAATAAATTTATTAATTTTCTTTATAAAATTTCTAGATTGCACCCACAATGGTTTAGTATGTATTCAATATACTTCATTACAAAAAATCATTGAAAAACATATGAAAAGAAATAGTTATAATTCAAGAATTTTTGATAAATCTATTTTATTTCCATAATTAAGAATCTCTTCAAGATAATTTTTTCTTTTTTCTGAATCAGATATTTTTAATGAAGTTCCTTTTTTAATTGATTTAATATTATTTACTAAATTATCTAATGGAACATATTGTGCTACATCATTTCTAATCATTTTTTCCAAATAATCATAATACATATTATCAGTTAGTTCTTTGGATTCACCTGTATACAAAACAGTTTTTTCAAATAAAGCACTCTCTAATCCTAAAGTTGATGTGTATAATACTACAATATCGCAAAGGAAAATATCTTCAAAATTACTATTTTTTGTGCTTAAAATGAAATTTTTACTAGGGCAAATTTGATTTAAAATTTCTTGATTAATTTTATCACCCGGATGTGGTCGTACATAAACAATTGTATCTTCTTGATCTTTTAATCCATCAAATAATATTTTTAATATTCGAATATCAGGATTATCTTTAAAAATTCCAAATCTAAAACTTAGTGCAAATAAAATAATTTTTTTATCTGGTAAATTGTTTTTTAACAATAATTTTTCCTTATCTAAAATATTTTTTATTTTATCTAAATTATATAATGTCAAATTTCCTACAACTTGTATTTTATCTAGTGGATAATTCCCAAATTCATTTAACATTTTTTTATAATATTGTCCAAATACCAAAGTAGAATCAGATATAGGGTTTCCAATTAAATAATTTTTTGTTCTTATATTTTTCATCATATAATCAGCTTGGGATTTGAGAAAATTTCCATGTTGAATTCCAATAGTTTTAATTCCTAATTTCTCTCCAACCACTACAAATGCTTTTGCTAATGGACCTGGTTCATAAACTTGAATTATCATGTTGGGCTGTAATTCTTTTAGGAACTCCTCTAATTCTTCAATCAAATGTATGTAGGATGGTAAGTATGGTTCAAGAAATATATCTTCAAAAAATGGCTTCAAATAATGCCAAATTGAAATTTTTTTATAAAGAAATTTTGATTTTAAATCATTACTAATCAATTCATTAACAGATTTTTTTAAAACAGATATTGTTTTTTGTGTATTAACACTTTTTTTCTTATTTAATAGAATGTCTATCGGAATCCAATCATCTTCTGATTTTATTCTTTCTTGTAAAATTGATGTATCACCTTTGAGAGTATAATCAAGATCAACACATAGACAAGATTGATGGTTATTTTTTAACTCATTAAGAATAGGTTGGATAAAAAATTCTTCATTTCTAGTCTTTCCAGTATCTATATCAATTGCTTTTTTTCTTTGTAACGAATAGCTTGTAATAATTGTACAATTTTTTTTAGGAGTAAAATTTGATTTCAGGTTTTTGTGGATCTTTACACGTTTCTTGTATTTGTTTTTAGTAATTATATTATACAATTTTCTTCTTTTTAATTTTTGAATTTTGTTTTTTAATAAAAATTTGAGATAAATCTGCATATTAGGTTTAAATTTTATCATGTTTAACTCACACATATTTTTGATAATATCAAATTTATCAAAATGTCCCTCAAGTTTTAGAATTTCTGGATTATATTTTTTAATACAAATTTCTAATCTATCAATAAAAAGTGCTATTTGATCAAATTTTGGAGATATGATTGGATCGACAAACCACCAATACGATAAACCATTTACTTGAAACCATTGTTGTATTGTTTTACCTTGAAGATCTCGATTATGGATGGATAAATATTCATCACTGTATGTAAATCCTTTAAGTCTTTCTAGATCATTACTATCAACTTCAACAATTTTTTTAGAATTATAGTTTATGTTTTTCTTATCACATAGTTTTAGAATTTTCAAGAAATTTCACTTGTCTTTAGAATAACAATAAAGATAATTAATTCACCATTTTCAATACTTTTTCTGGAGAAACAAGGGGAGAAAAATGTTCTACTAAACGAGGAGTAATTTGACTGTTTTCAAAAAAATAATTCGTTAATGCATATCTAACACCATTTTTAAGAGGAATTCCTCGATGTATTGTTGAAGTATCCACTAAAACAACAGTACCAGCTTTTGCAGTAAAAGTTATCAATCTTTCAGGTTCATCTTTAAGAATTTTTTCAACTGTTTCTTGATTAAATTCACATTGCATATGTTCCAAATTAGCAGATTTAGAATCATGTGAGATATTTTTTTTATCATGAGAAGCATGTATTACTTGAAACGGTCCATTATCTTCAGTTACATCTGTAAGGTATAGTAATGATTTGAATTGACGAAAATAACTGTCTCGGTGCCAAGAACCACCTGAACCATATTCATGTCCAGTTGTCTCAATCCTTCCAGCTAAAGTGAAGCCATTACTTGTTGGGACAGCATTATATGCATTTGCAAGATCATGTAAAAGTTTATGATTTCCAAATTTGTTTATGTTCTCTGAAAGTTCTTCAGCACCAAAAATCCTATGATCAGCATACTCAGATTTATGAACAAATTCTTTTTTATTTTCATACATCCAATCCATATCTTTTATACATGCATCACAAACTTCCTTATCAAAAAAATCTGGAATTACTGCATAGCCATTTTTTTTGATTTTAAATAATAATTCTTTTTCCTTTTCATTTTGATTAGAAAAATTTTGTTTGTGTTTACGATCAAAATTTGATTGGTGGATAGCAGTGTATGTTTTTGGTGATTTTGTTAATATCTTTCTAGCAATTTTTCTAAACATTACATATACCCCATTAGTTAATCTAATAAATTATTAGATTGTTATAAAGTTAAAAAATAATTATGTAGACAAAATTTGTATTATTATATAATCATCATTTCTAGGTAATTAGAGTGTAAAATTTTGAAATTATGTATTTTCCCAAACGATCCTCTACAAGCATATTTTGATAAAGGAGAAATTAAAGAAAGATATTACAATCCAAATAACTTGTTTGATGAAATTCATGTTATTTCATTGATAGATAAAGACATAGAAGAATCAAAAGTAGAAGTAACAGTAGGTACAGCAAAATTAAAAATTCATAGTGTAGGAAAAATAAATATCAAAAATAGAAATAATAATTTGGAAAGAATAATAGAACTTGTAAAAAACATAAATCCAGATATTATTCGTGCATATAATCCGTTTGTACAAGGATGGTTAGCAGCAAAATGTGCAAAAAAATTAAACATACCATTTTATCTGTCATTGCATACTCAATATGACTATAATAGAAAATTAGTAAAAAAAAGAAATTTGAAAAAATATTTTGCTTTAAAGTACACAGAGAAATTTATTGAGCCTTTTGTTTTAGAAAATGCAGATAAAATTACTATTGTTTTCAAAGTTATTGAATCATATGTCAAAAAGCATTCAGATAAAAAACCAGAACTACTGTACAATAAAATTGATTTTAATAGATTTGCAAATGCCACATCAAAAGAAGAATTAAAAAAACCATTAATCCTATCAGTAGGAAATTTAATAGAAACTAAAAAACACAAATTAATCTTAGAAGCAATGAAAAGCATTGAAGCTAATTGTTTGATTATAGGTAACGGTGA
>Ga0315331_10002070_pt1 | contig 15178 bp, 13 predicted proteins | sample M160m34915metaG_FD_203456 | JGI IMG/M metagenome (GOLD analysis project Ga0315331, IMG submission 203456) | Ammonia-oxidizing marine archaeal communities from Monterey Bay, California, United States - M1 60m 34915 | ecosystem: Environmental > Aquatic > Marine > Intertidal zone | place: USA...
CGTGACTGGCCTGCGCGATCGCCCTATCTTTTCCAGCATTAATAGATCCCCCTAGACCTAGTCCACCAGATAGTTCATTTGCCAGATTAGATAAAATATCACCAAACATATTACTCGTTACAATCACATCAAAAGCACCGGGCGTTCGAACCAATAAAGAGGCCATTGCATCCACATGCACCTCCTCAATTTCTAATCCAGAAAAATTTGAAGCCGCTTTCCTGCACTCTTCTAAAAAAAGACCATCTGAGACTTTAAGTGCATTCGATTTTGTAACTATTGTTAATTTACGGCGAGGCCTTATATCCGCTAACTTGGCGGCTGCTAACCCAATTCTATACGAGCCTTCTCTGCTAATTTTCCTAACAGCAAGGGCTAAATCAGGCGTAGGCATAAATTCACCAGAGCCGGTAAACATGGTTCTATCCGCATAGAACCCCTCCGTATTCTCCCTCACAAGTATTAAATCCATGTCTGGCGCCACGGAATTAATACCTTTTTTAGATATAGCTGGTCTTATATTCGCAAATAGATCAAAATTTTTTCTGAGGGCGGCAGATACATTAATTCCGCCCTGGTCAGCGGGTGGATACGCCGCCGTGTCAACCGGTCCAAGAATAATACCATCCGCATTTGTTGCTGCTTGTAAAATTGACTCGGGAAATGTTGTTTTAAAGTTTTTTAATGCAGCAAACCCGACTTCCTTTTGGTCGAGTGTCAAACCGAGACGTAGCTTCTTATTTAAAGTATCTAGAACCTTTTCAACCACATCGGATATCTCTGGACCGATGCCATCACCTGGGAGTAGCAGCAATTTCATAGTTTTATCTCTTCAAATTAATAAGAGCGCCCATTATAGTGATTTTAAGCTCTTTTACACAAGATATCGTACTGACCGGACAAAACAACAATCCTTAAGTTTTTGTCCACCGCCCAGTTTCGTCTTGTTTCCAATATAATAACGAATGGCCATCACGTTTATACGAACTCCAACGGGTACGCGCTGCTTTTACTGCCTCTTCATCTCTTCCATTAAATAAATCAAACACCCGTTTAAAACTTCTCAAATTTTCACTTACCGCTCCATCTATCAAAAAAAGAAATGTTGCTTCATTTAGGTTTTCATCCCGGGAGGTAAGAAAAATAGGTTGATCGGCAGGATCGCCATCTTCCAGAGTACCATGAGGTAGCCAGGAGCCAGGCTCATAGGTCCATAGAAGACCATTTAAGGACTCCATTCGTTCCTCACTTCCCAATAGTACTAGCGCCCTTTCTTCATTCTGAAGTGATAATTCCAAAAGCTTCGGCAAAGCGTCTTCTAGGGAGCGAGTAGTGAGATGGTAAAAGCTGATATCTGTCATATATTTGAGGTTTAATTGAGCTCATAATCCGCTTTTACAAGCTGGTTTAAAGTCCTCACACCCCATCCAGTTCCCCCTTTGGGTACAGTTGGAGCATCTTTGGACGACCATGCCATACCAGCTATATCCATATGAGACCATGGACATTTCTCGACAAATCGTTCCAAAAAGCAAGCAGCGGTGATACTGCCCCCAAATCGTGGGCCAGCATTTTTCATGTCGGCAATATCAGAGTCCATCATCTTATTGTATTCTTCCCCTAAAGGCATCCTCCATACACCCTCACCTACAACACTAGCCGCTGCGTCTAATTGACCGGACAGAGTATCATCGTTTGAGAAATAACCACAATTCACCTGCCCTAAGGCAACAAGCATGGCCCCTGTCAACGTAGCCAAATTTATCATAAATTTTGGTTTAAAACGCTGGTTTGTGTACCAAAGCGCGTCCGCTAAGACGAGCCGTCCCTCAGCATCTGTATTTATTATTTCAATGGTCTGGCCACTCATAGATGTCACGACATCTCCAGGCCGTTGAGCCTCTCCATCTGGCATATTCTCTACTAACCCTACCACCCCGACTACGTTCGCTTTTGCCTTACGGCCTGCCAGTGCTTTCATAAGACCAGATACAACGGCAGCTCCACCCATATCCCATTTCATATCCTCCATACCGGACGCTGGCTTGAGAGAGATGCCCCCAGTATCAAAACAAACTCCTTTTCCAACAAATGCTATTGGTTTTTCTCCTCGTTTCCCGCCATTCCAGCGCATAACGACGAGTTTGCTTTCACGAGACGAGCCTTGTCCAACTCCGAGTAGTGCTCCCATCCCTAATTTAGCCATCTCTTTTTCATTTAGAACTTCGACTTTAATTCCATCTTGCTTTAATTGTTCCAAATTTTTCGCAAAGCTTGCAGGAAATAAAACATTAGGTGGTTCTGTAACTAAGTCCCGGGTCAAAAACACACCTTTTGCAACTGCTTCTAATTCGATAAAGTGTTTCCTTGATTTTTGATGGGCGTCAACAAGTATTTTCATAGTCTTTAGAGTAGGTTTTTGGTCATCCTTAATCTTTGTCTTGTATTTATCGAACCTGTAAGTTCTTAACAATGCTCCAAAACCAAAGTGCGCAGCACGAAGCTCGATCCCGTCTTCTGATCCCAGATGATTTTCAAAAATAACGGATACTGTTTTTTCACCAGAATTCAATAACAGCCCGGTTATATTTCCACCGGCATCCTCGCACCATTTCTCATTAATGTTCGTACCATCACCAAGGCCATATAAAACGATTCGCCCCCTCGAACTGAATATCACAAGTGTTTGATGAGACTTACCTGTAAATTGGCTAGATTTCATTGACGCAACTAGTAAACCGTCTAGATTTTTATCCAATTCTGTTCCCAAAGGTAATAGCTTCCGCTTATCGAGCACCCCCAGAACCAAAGCCCCCATTTTGGGCGATTCTAATTTGCCAAAGCTAACCTGCATTTTTAATCCTCCGATATTATTACGCCGAGAGTGCCTAACCCTACTTCTAATTATTATCAATATAAATTATTTACAATCTATCTTATTGCTAAGGAGATCACAAAACAGCGATAATGCATCCACTAATATAAATATAGTTTAAAAAGAAAAAAGGCTATCCGTGCGAATTAATGCATATATCACACGCCAGCTAGTAGTAGCTTTCATAATAGTGGTTTTGTCTTTGAGCTGTGTTGTTTGGCTGAGCCAATCTCTTCGATTTATTGATATGATCGTTAATAGAGGATTACCGTTAGCAACTTTTCTTTATCTTACTATCTTACTACTCCCCACTTGGCTATCAATTGTTATGCCAATTGCCATATTTGCGAGTGTGCTGTTTATTTATAATCGCATGATAAACGATAGAGAAATTATTATACTCATCTCCTCGGGTGTAAGCCCTCTCCGACTAGCGCGTCCTGCAATTTCAGTCTCAGCAATTATTATGATTTGTTGCTATTTCATGACAATATACCTGATCCCCCTATCCTACAGAACCTTTAAAGAATTACAATTTCAAATTCGGCACAATTATACCGATGTTCTGCTACGGGAAGGAGTTTTTAATAATATTGGAAAAGATATAACTGTATTTGTGAGAAAGCGAGATCAAAAAGGTCAGCTAGTCGGAATTATCGTGAATGACGATAGAGACCCCAACGAAAAAATAACTCTTATGGCCCAATCAGGAGCCTTAATAATCGGTGATAGTGGCCCCAGAGTTTTTATGAAAAAAGGAAATCGCCAAAGCCGTAACAATAAAACTGGCCAAATCGGGCTCCTATACTTCGATCGTTATACGGTTGATCTAGGCGGCATCAAATCAATTGCACAAAGATCATCTAGAGATCAGAATGAACTGTTTTTATTTGAACTGCTTAACCCAGATAAACAAAAGATAAATTCTAAAAAATTTAGCCGATATATTGCAGAAGGACATTATAGGTTAACTGCACCAGTACTCGCCTTATCATTACCATTAATAGGATTAGCCATTCTTCTACGAGGTGAATACTCGCGTCGCGGTCAAACCTGGCGCTTAATCGGCGCAGTTTCAGTGGCAGCGCTAATCGAGTGCCTTGGGCTCGGAAGTAAGTTTTTTGCAACAAAAGAATTAATCTTGATCCCTATTATGTATATTGTAGTGATTGGCCCCATACTTTTAGCCCTGTTATTATTAATATTACGACAAATTAAGATACCTAAATTGGATAACTCAAAACCTGAGCAATAGTTATTTGAATTCAATGGACATCAGGATGCCGTCTTTAAAACTTTCCGCCACGCTATCGGTATATTTTGCTAAGCAATTTACTATGTATGTTGTATGTATGTTCATCGCAATTACAGCCGTTGTATTTTTAATCGATATAATAGAACTTCTTCGTAGGTTTGCCAGCAAGGATAATTTGAATATTATTTTGGTATTAAAAATGGCTTCCCTTAAGGCACCGGAAATCAGTCAAAAGATTTTCCCATTTTCAGTACTATTTGGTAGTACAATGTTCTTCACAAAAATGGTTAAAAACCAAGAGTTCACAGCTGCACAGTCTTCTGGGCAATCGATATGGCAGTTTTTATTACCCACACTATTCGTTGTAATATTGCTTGGCTTTTTCTGGATAAGCATTTTCAACCCAGTTTCTTCAGTTATGACTGCCAAATATGAAACAATAGAAAACACCGCTTTACGCAATGAAGGTAATGCTTTGAGCGTCTCATCAGGGGGACTTTGGATACGGGAAAATATCGACACTGGCCACTCTATCCTCCACTCTAGGAACGTATCAGAAAATGGGGATATATTATCCTCAGTGACAATCTTCATATTCGATAACGAGGACAATTTTAATTCGAGAATCGATGCCGAAACGGCAAAGTTAGTCCCCGGGTATTGGGAACTTGAACAACCCATATTCATTTCTCGGGACGGTATTCCATTAAAAAAGAAAAACTCGATGCTCCCAACCCAATTTACACCAAATAATATCCAGGATAGCTTTGCATCACCAGCAACGATGTCGTTTTGGGATCTTCCTGAATTTATTAATCTACTGGAAAATACTGGCTTTTCTGCTGTAAAGCATCGACTGCATTGGCATTCACTTTTGGCCTCACCACTTCTGTTGTGTGCAATGGTTCTAATTGCAGCAACCTTCTCTTTGCGAACGGGACGCCGCAGCAGCAATCTTACTTGTGTCCTCGCTAGTCTCTTCTTTGGCTTTTTTCTATATTTCATGACAGATCTGGTTTATGCACTTGGTTTATCCTCACGGATCCCAGAAGTTTTGGCGGCCTGGACACCCGCCATAGTTACAATATTGTTGGGCGCTGCGAGCTTAATACACATAGAAGACGGTTAATTGATGAAAACGACTAATTCCAGCGCCACGAACAAATTTACTTATATCGTATTGTTCATTTTGATAGCCACTTTGACCTCTTCAAAGATAGCTACATCCAGCGATTTAGAATCCCAAAATCAATCTATACTTATGCAAGCGAACGAAATTATCTATCAAAAGAAAACCAATATTATTACAGCAGTTGGCAATGTCGAACTATCTCGTGGAGGTCGAGTTATTTTAGCTGATGAAATCTCTTTCAATAAAACAACCGGTGTTGTCTTAGCCAATAACAATGTCATACTTCTTGAGGAAAATGGTGATGTCGTGTTTTCAAATTCAGTTGAACTTGCTGATGATTTTAAACACGGTTTCATAAAAAACATAAAAGTAAAAATGCAAGATGGGTCTCGCTTAGCCGCCAACAGTGCTGAGCTTTTCAAAGGTGATAGTAAAGTAATGAAACAGGCTGTTTTTTCACCCTGTCTTCCGTGTGAAAATGAACCCGAATCTGCACTTATATGGCAAATAAAAGCCGATAAAATTATACATGATGAAAAAAATAAGGACATTGATTATCAAAATGCCACCCTTGAGTTTTTCAACATACCAGTTTTTTTTACCCCATATTTCACTCATCCCGATCCTACTGTAAAACGTCGATCGGGGTTATTACCTCCAACCATGAGTTACTCTGATTCCAAAGGCTTTATATACGGACAACCCTATTTTCTAACATTGGGGCGGTCTAAAGATCTCGAACTCGAACCTACTATTTATACTGAAGAAGGCTTCACACTTGAGTCCCATTATCGCAAAGCATTTTCAAATGGCTTTATAAATTTAGAAACCAGCCTTGGAATTTTGGATAACTCTGTCTCTTCGGAAAACTCGGAAAAAATGAGTATCGAGGGAAGTATATCAATGAAGACGAATTTTTCATTAAGCGATACTTGGAGAGCACAATTTGATATCGAGCAAACAAGTGATAAAAGTTATACGCGACGGTACCTATCGGAAGACACAGAAATGCTTACAAGCCGCCTTTTGATAGAAGGTTTTAGAGCCAGGAATTATTTTGCAGTCGAAGGTTATAAGTTCCAAGGTTTGCGATCTTTTGATACCAAAGGGCAACAACCTAAAGTTTTACCAACTATTTTTTATAGTTTTGTTGGCGAACCTGACAATATTGGAGGCAGGACTGAATTAGAAACCACACTTAGGTCAATCTCACGGCAATTTGGTAGCAACAGTCATATATTCTCATTATCAACAGGATGGAAACTCCCATATTATAGTATAAACGGTTCATTATTTGAATTCACTGCAGTAGCACAATCTGACCTGTTTATTGCAGATAATGATACACAGGATGCTACCTCGACTACTCAAAACAATGACGAATTTGGAGCGCGGATGTTTCCACAATTTGGGTTAAAATGGGTTTATCCGATGTTTAGAGAAGCTGAGAACAGACATCAAATTTTAGAACCCATAATCAATTTCGTAATAGCCCCTAATATTATAGAGACCTCAATTATGCCAAATGAAGACAGCAGAGGGTTTGAGTATGATAATACTAATATTTTCGAGTTTAATCGTTACTCTGGAATAAATCGGCTTACGGAAGGTTCGAGAATTGATTATGGAATCAAAGGATCTTCGTTCGTCGATGACCTTTTAAATTATGACTTTTTCTTCGGGCAGAGTTATCATTTATGGGGCAAAAATACGTTTGACCACGGTTCAGGACTAGAAGATGATTTTTCGGATTTTGTTGGACATGCATTTTTTTCTCCAGCTGATTGGGTAAAGCTCGCTTATCGCTTTCGGCTGGACAAAAACAACTTTACGCCAAATCGAAGCGAATTGGGTTTTGAAATAAAAAATAATTCATATAATTTCTCGTTCGACTATGTTTTATTGGATGAGCATATGTCGACCGAGATTATAGAAAATCGTGAACAAGTGAACTTTGAATTTTTCGCACAAATAGATAAAGATTGGTCAAGTTCGGTAAATCTAATACAAGATCTCACCGATGACTCTAATAAAACTAGAAAAGGAGCAATAAGCCTTACATACACCGATGAATGTTTTACGCTCGGTATAGGCTATCAACGCAAAAACCTCAGTTTTGATGGTATAGAGCCTGATAATCAAATGTTCCTAATTATCAACTTCAAAAACTTAGGATCAATATGAAAATTAGAATAATAAGTTTTGTTTGTACGATAAATAGAGGTTTTAACGGGTTTCCAATCCTGTGGACACCCACTCTGTTATCTAAAAGATAATGCATCTAATGAAAACCAATTTAAAAATAAAAAGGCTCCCTCTCAGTTTTAGTCATATAGCAATTTTCATATTAATGCTGTTATCTCCACAAGCTACTGAAGCTGAAGAGAGAAAGAGGCTAAGCATAGCTGCCGTGGTGAACGATCAAATTATAACTGCCTCCGATCTTCAAAAACGCCTAAAGGTAATTTCTGTAATTTCGCCATCCCAGATAAGTAAAATTCAAAAACGCCAACTGCAAAAAGAAGTTTTAAATCAGCTAATAAACGAAGAACTTCAAAATCAGGAAGTAATTCGTTTAAAAATCAAAGTCAGTGAAAAAGAGATAAATAATGCAAAACACCTCATGGAACAGCGATTTAAATTGCCTCGAAATACACTAAACCAGTTTATTATCAAGAATAAATTAGATTACAACGACGTGATATCTCAAATAAAAACATCCTTGGGGTGGACTCTTGCCGTACAACGTAAATTCAGCAACTATTTAACGATAAGTGATGAGGAGGTTACCGAGGTTGTAAACCGACTTCGAGATAATATTGGGAAGGAACGCTATCTTATATCTGAGATTTTCCTGCCCATAGACTATGCAAACAATGAAAATGAAGTTCGCTCCAGAGCCAATAAACTATATAACAGTTTAATAAATGGCGCAGACTTCAGGAAAGTTGCTAGGGATTATTCAGCGACTGCCAGTGCGATGGATAGTGGGCGCACCGGTTGGTTCCTAACAGGACAACTATCACCAAAATTAGATTTGGCTCTCCAGAAAATAAAAATTGGGGGCATAACTACTCCTGTAAGAACAAATTCGGGTTTTCACATATTGAAACTAGAAAAAAAGACTGTATTCAAAGAATTTGATGAGATGAAAGTCAAGGTAAATCTGATCGAAACTCGCATAACCATATCAAAACCTGATAATAACAATAATTCGCAAAAAAAATTGAATAGGTTAGCAAATTCCTTATCAAAAATAAAATCATGTGGAGAGCTTGAAAAACTAGCGCAAATCAATACGGCTTACACGACGACCAACCTTGGGAACTTTTTAGTAGGCGAATTATCGGAGAAACTAAGAGAAATAGTTCTGCAATCAAAAATAGGGATCCCCAATAATCCGACGAAGCAAGATAGAGAAATATCCACAATAACTGTATGCAATAGAACTACTCCCCCGAGCAATATACCTGATGACGAAACGGTGCTCCGGAATCTTCAAGGAAAAAAAATAGAATCAATGGCACGAAAGTATCTTAGAAATCTTCGACAGAGCGCATTTGTTGAGAAAAGATTGTAAAAAACACAAACCACAAAATTCATCCAGTTAGGACCCGATGAATGTACAATAAACCATTGGTAATAACACCGGGGGAACCTTCCGGTATAGGTGTCGAAGTTACACTGAAAGCATGGAAAAGTGGACAAACAGGGGTGTTCTTTTTACTAGATGACCCTGATAGAGTAAAAGAACGGGCTAAAGCAGCAGGTTTAGACCTTCCGCTGCGGATCATTGATAAACCATCAGAAGCACAAGAATACTTTTCGGACGCCTTGCCTATATTACCTCACTATTTTTCAAGTACATGTGTTCCCGGGAAACCCTCTGTGGAAAATGCAAACTCCGTCATTAAGGCTCTTGATATTTCAGTGGATTTTGTGGAACAGGGATTAGTGAGCGGTATAGTAACTAATCCAATACAAAAACATACCTTAAAAGACGCAGGATTCAAATACCCAGGCCATACAGAATACCTAGCACATCTGGCTAAAGATAGTCCTAAGCCTGTTATGTTACTAGTTTCTCCAACGCTTCGTGTCGTGCCGGTAATAATCCATGATCCTATTTGTAAGATAACAGACTTATTAACAACTGAACTGATTGTGGAAGTATGCTTAATCACAGCCCGGTCTTTAATGCATGACTTTAATATTAAGCATCCCAGAATATGGATTACCGGCTTAAATCCTCATGCGGGAGAGGATGGTACAATAGGCACAGAGGAGATTACGATTATAAAGCCTGCCATGGAAATACTAAAAGAGTATGGGATACAAATATCTGGCCCTTTTCCTGCTGACAGTATGTTTCATGAGACTGCCCGGGATCAATATGACGTCGCTATTTGTATGTATCATGATCAAGCTTTAATACCTCTTAAAACTCTAGATTTTTGGGGTGCTGTAAACACAACAATTGGCTTGCCATTTGTGCGAACATCTCCGGACCATGGCACCGCTTTAGATCTCGCAGGGACAGGAAAAGCCAATCCTGAAAGCCTTATAAATGCCATTCTTCTGGCTGAGCAGATATGTTCTTGGCGACAAAAAGTATAAAAGAATCATTTTTATGAATAATATAAAAACTAAAATATTCGAGTTGCCACCATTAGCAGCAGTTGTCGAAAAATATGATTTGACCCCCAATAAGTCTTGGGGCCAAAACTTTATATTTGACCTGAATTTGACAAGGAAAATTGCTAGAGCCGCTAATCTATCATCAAATGAGACAATTTTTGAAATTGGCCCTGGACCAGGCGGGTTAACTCGTGCGCTATTCATAGAAGGGGCTGGAAAAATAATTGCCATAGAAAGGGATAAAAGAGCTATCACAGCTCTCTCGGAACTTGTTGATATTTGTAATGGGAAATTAGAATTAATATCAGACGATGCTTTAAAAGTACCTATTAATCAAATAGGAATTTTACCACGAAGGGTTATAGCGAATTTACCATATAATATAGCCACTCGATTATTACTGAATTGGCTTGTGACGCCTAACGCCTTCAAGGCAATCACGGTTATGGTTCAAAAGGAAGTTGCCATGAGAATATGTGCAAAACCCGGCAGCTCGAACTACGGAAGACTGTCAATAATTACGCAATGGCTAGCATGCCCTAAAATGCTTTTTGATATACCCCCTTCAGCTTTCCACCCAAAACCCAAGGTGACGTCCACCTTATTAGAGATAATACCGCGGGCGCGACCACTGTTCCCAGCCAAGCGGCAGATCCTAGAAAAAATAACCGCCCAAGCTTTTGGACAACGCAGAAAAATGCTCAGAAGCAGTTTAAAGAAAGTAGGCGGTGACGATTTGCTGCTTGCAACAAATATTGACCCCACTTTGCGTCCAGAAAATTTATCCATAGAAGATTTCTGCAGGCTAGCTCAAGCTTACAAAACTTAAAATAATTAGCCACCTTCTCTTAATTGTTTAATGAAATCGGTTAAACCTAATATCCTTTTCCGTTTGAGACGCTCTGATGTCAGTATTGATCGTAAGTTCGCAACACTATCCTCTAATACGGTATTCACTATTATGTAATCGTATTCTGGATAGTGGCTTATTTCATCCATTGCTTTGGCCATTCTATTGGCGACGACTGACGCGCTATCCTGTGCACGGGTTTTTAATCTTCTTTCCAATTCCCTAGTTGATGGAGGGAGTATAAACACCCTTATTAAATCTTCTCCAGCATGTTCAGCCAACTGCTGGGTTCCCTGCCAATCAATATCAAATAAAATATCACGTCCAGACGCCAATGCCGCTTCTACAGGTTGTCTAGGCGTCCCATAATAGTAGTCAAACACTTTCGCATATTCCAGAAGCTTTTTATCATCAATCATATCCCTAAATTCATTCGGTTCTACAAAAGCATAATCAACCCCATGAACTTCACCAGGTCGACGCGGCCTAGTAGTCGCTGAAACTGACATCTGTAGGTTATTATCTATGGCCAGTAATTCACGAGCTATACTGGTTTTACCGGCACCCGACGGCGACGATAAAACCAACATTAATCCGCGACGCTTGATAGAAGATGAAGTCAAAGAGCTGCCCTATTGTATATTTTGTATTTGTTCACGAAATTTTTCTATTCCTACCTTCAAATCAATCCCGATTGAAGTTAACCCTTTATCAGAACTTTTTGAACACAATGTATTGGCCTCTCTATTCAACTCCTGACAGATAAAGTCTAATCTTCGTCCAACACTCTCTCCGGCTCTCAATAACTTTATGCAAGAATCTAAATGAATTGAAAGCCTATCCACTTCCTCGGTGATATCTAATTTAGTTAAAAGAACTGCCAATTCTTGTTCTAAACGCTCCTCTGAAAGAGTAACTTTCATTTTTGAAATCAAACTTATTTGCTCTTCTAATTTCTCGCTAATTTGGTGCCTATTAGTAGTCGCTATAAAACGTGCGCGATCACATAATTGCAACAATTCTGAAAGTTGTTTTTCTAGAATATTTGATAGTTGAGTACCTTCTTTCTTACGTACAGAAATTAGAGCACGCAATGCATCTCTCAGGGATTCTAAAATAGCATTATCCAAAATTCGATTGTCATCTGAGTTTAATTCTTGCTCCCGCTCCACAGCCACTGCTCCCGGGACTAATAATAATCTATCTAAAACGGGCGCTGTTTTGGCAACTATACCTGCCTTTTCCAATCTTTTATGGGTATTACAAAGTTGTTCTAAAAATTGTTCGTTAATTATAACTTTCTTCGCTGCCAGATCCTCTTTTCGGATCAAGTGTGCTGTTATTGACCCCCGTGTTATTTGGGTCATAATCTCTTTCTTTGCCAATATTTCTAATGATTGCCGCCCTGGCGGTAATTTTGAACGAAAATCGAACCCCTTGCTATTTACACTTCGTAATTCCCAGGTCCATTGCCAAGTTTGCTCTGGAACCCCCAATTTAAGAATACCATCCGAACGAGAATACCCGGTCATACTTTCTAATGCCATTGAATGTCTTCTAGTTGTAGTGTGTCTATATATCTATAGCACTATATATTGAGCTGAAGTTTACAACAAGTATTTGAATCAAATATCGCACCAGTAAGTACACTAAATTTTTTTTCAAAAAGCATGGTCGCTCCACTGACTTTTTTATAAATACAGCCCTTTAACCTGTAATATTTTATCGTTTTTTATTTGGTTTCCTATCAGAGCAATATTTCAACAACCCAGCATCTCCGCTGATCTTATTTAAAAAATATTATTTACTGATTTTTTCTTGAGCCTTCCTCCATTTTTTTACGTTTATATTATGCTCCTTGAGTGTTTTAGAAAACGAATGACGACCTCCACCTTTTGCAACAAAATAAAGGTAGCGCGTTGTAGCTGGATGCAATGCGGCTTCGATACTAGCAATGCCTGGATTACATATTGGAGTCTTGGGAAGGCCCTTAATTACGTAAGTATTGTAAGCTGTTTTTCGCCTCAAATCTGTTTGGGTGATCGGTTTGTTAGGTTCTTTATCTGGAACCCCATAAATTACAGTAGGATCAGATTGCAACCGCATTTTGCGATACAGCCGGTTACTAAAAACGCTTGCTATTAGAAAACGTTCTTCCCTTATTGCTGTTTCTTTTTCTATTATTGAAGCTAATATTACTGCCTCATAACTAGTTTTAATCGGTATATTCGGGTTACGAGTGTCCCATAATTCTTTTAGTTTTTTTGTAAATTGCCTTTTCATTCTATTTACAACTTCCGGTCGAGAATCACCATAGGAATAGTAATATGTTTCGGGTAGCAAACTACCTTCTGGTGGCGTTGAATTTATAGTTCCAACAAGCCCATTTTCTTCTTTTAATAATTTAACTATTTCTTTAGATGTTAGCCCCTCGGGAATAGTTATATGTCTAACTAAAGTCCGCCCTGCTGTAAGAATTTCCAGAACCGCCGCGGGCTTTACCATTTTAGAAAACTCATATTCGCCAGCTTTTAAGCGACCGGATAATCCATATATTTTTGCCCCTAAAATAAATGGATATCTGCTCTTTATGACTCCATTATTGATCAAAAGGCTGGCGATTTCATTTAACCCTGATCCTTTTGGTATAATTACAACTCTATCTGACTGCAATTCTGCAGGCCTATTAAATTCCAAATACATATAGCAGCCAAAACTAAAAAGCCCGAGCAGTAATAGTATGGTAAGGAGTATTATGATCCTGACCACAGAATACATATCGAGGTTAGTTAGATTTTAGAAAATACAAGGGATGCATTGGTTCCACCGAACCCAAACGAATTGGAAAGCACAGACGTTATTATTCTTTCTTGGGCGGCATGAGGAACAAGATTAATATTTTGGCAACCATCAGACGGTGAGTCCAGATTTAATGTAGGTGGAGCAATTCCATTATTCATAGCAAGAATAGAAAAAATGGCCTCAACGCTACCTGCTGCTCCTAACAAATGCCCAATTGATGATTTTGTTGAGGACATCGCTATATCCTCCAAGTGCTGGCCAAAAAGACGACTTACAGCGCCAAGCTCAATCATATCGCCTAATGGCGTAGAAGTGCCATGGGCATTGATGTAATCGATATCGGCTGGATTTAATTGTGCTCGTTTTAGAGCATTTTTCATCGACCTGAATGCGCCGTCACCGTCATCAGCGGGAGCTGTTATATGATGCGCATCACCTGACAATCCATATCCCACGATCTCAGCATAAATGTTTGCACCTCTCTTCTTAGCGTGCTCATATTCCTCCAAAACCACCACGCCTGCACCCTCGCCCATCACAAACCCATCACGACTCTCGTCCCACGGCCTCGAAGCAGATTCGGGTTTATCATTAAAACCAGTGGACAACGCTCTTGCGGCGGAAAAACCGGCAAACCCGAGTCGGTTCACCGCAGCTTCAGCACCCCCCGCTATCATTACGTCCGCATCATCTAACATAATTAATCTAGCCGCATCTCCTATAGCGTGAGCCCCAGTTGAACATGCTGTAACAACGGCGTGGTTAGGCCCCTTAAAACCAAACTTAATGGATACCTGGCCAGAAACTAAATTTATTAAAGCCGCTGGAATAAAAAATGGGGAAATTCGTCTTGGGCCAGCTTCATTTAGTTTAATAGCATTATCATTAATTTGCTGCAGGCCACCAATTCCAGAGCCAATTATCACACCCGTCCTATTCTGATCTTCAGGGTTTTTTGCTATCCAACCAGAATTTTCGACGGCCTGCGACGCTGCAACCATTCCCAATAGGATAAATCTATCGATCTTCCGTTGTTCCTTTGGTTCCAACCAATCGTCGGGACAAAACAGACCGAGATCTGTGGCACCCTCCGGAACAGTACCGGCGATCTTTGCAGGTAAATCTTTCACATCAAACTGCGTGACCTCGGTTATCCCCGACTCACCATTAATGAGACGGTCCCAAGTCACACTCGCATTTGCTCCGAGCGGAGTTACAAGACCTATACCGGTAACAACAACGCGTCTCATCTCACATCACCTAAAATTAATTGTTCCAAATAGAACGATAATTAATTTTATCCTAACTAAAAGTTACGATGCGCCTTCTATGAATGTTATCGCATCTTTAACGGTAACAATCTTTTCTGCTGCATCATCAGGAATTTCAACACCAAACTCTTCCTCAAAGGCCATAACCAATTCAACGTTATCTAGGCTATCTGCACCTAAATCGTCTATAAAACTGGCTGTATCTGTTACCTTATCGGCCTCTACACCTAAGTGCTCAACAACAATAGCCTTAACTTTCTCTGCAACGTCACTCATCACTATGTCCTCGATTTAAACTGTTAATTACGACTGACCGATTTTCAACAGATCTAGTATTGATAAATCGAATACTAAT
>Ga0315331_10002071_pt1 | contig 15176 bp, 26 predicted proteins | sample M160m34915metaG_FD_203456 | JGI IMG/M metagenome (GOLD analysis project Ga0315331, IMG submission 203456) | Ammonia-oxidizing marine archaeal communities from Monterey Bay, California, United States - M1 60m 34915 | ecosystem: Environmental > Aquatic > Marine > Intertidal zone | place: USA...
TTCTTTATAGACTCTTACTCCTTTCAACCTCTACCTCCCCACTCAATCTGAGGGAATGCTTCACTAACAACTGCTTTAGTAATGCGTTTGTATTTTTCATTCACTCTTCCATCCTTTGCTAGGACTATTAGTTCTGCTTCCTCAGCAGCAAGTCCCTCCAAGAGTTGAACAAACATAGATTCTCTCTTCAAACCTTTGAGTCTAGGTTCTCCACCTTTAAAGAATCTATAAAGACCACGATACTCTTGCTCAAGGCGAGAGTGATCTGTTCCTATAGGTGCATCATTAGGAGTATAAGGTACATCTCCTTCTGGCATCACCGATTCAATACTCTCATCAAAATTGATGATTAACACCTGTCTGAGAGCACTGCTGTTATGTTTGCGAAGAAGTTCTACCTTCTCCTTTTTTGTCTTTGCATTAGAGACCTTTCTCAAAATCTCACTGAGTAGTAACCTAGGGTTACTGTTGTCCATATTACGTGGCATAATTTAGTTCCTGTAATTAGTCTTCGTCGTCTGCATCCTCAAAATTCCAGTATGGATTTGTTGGTCTGATGTAGATAAGTTCGTCATGTAACATGTTACCATCTTCATCAAACATTTCAGGATGTGAAACTGATTTAGAGTATGCTGCATTTTCTATGTAGTCTTCTACATATCCTTTTGCCAACCAAGAAACAGTTACCCCAAGGATAAATGCTCCTATAACAAATAACACAATCAGTGCAACAATGATTGGTTCCATAGGGTTTCTCCGCAGCTATTTTTATTTAGTGTTTATATCAAGTTGTTCTCTCTCAAATATAAAACAGTTTCGGTACAACCTCCAAGAACTTTGCCATCTAAGATGACTTGAGGAAATGTACTAGCAGCACCAAACTGTTCATAGAAACCTTGTCTATCGAAATGTGTATCTAAACGATACTCACTAAACTTATATCCCTTACCAGCAATAACTGCTTTAACCTTTGAGCAGTAGGGACAACCGTTACGAGTGTATACAGAAAAATTCATAGGAAATATGTTTTTAAAAATTATAGCATAAAAAAGGAGGGGTCGCAACCCCTCCTGTATTATTCACTATGTGAATTTAGAATACGAACTTAGCACCAACTTTAGCACCCCAGTTACGGATTGTGTCTCCAGAAGAATCTTCTCCTGCAGTAGCACCAGAGATCTCAGCATAAGCAGAAAGATCATCAGTTAGAGGAGCAGATGCACCGATCTTACCAGAAAGTTCTGTTTCTGTATCGTCAGCAGTTTCTGAATGAACTAGTGAAGGACCACCTTGTACATAGTAAGCAATTTTACCTTCTGTTCCAACAGATCCTTCGTATCCGATATGTACGTCTGTTGTTGCAGCAGAGTACTCTCCATCAGGATATGAAAGATTGCTTTCAACGTTCACATAAGGACCAGCAAAAGCGGCTCCAGCGAGAAGGAAAGGTGATGCAGCTACAGCTGCGATTGTTGATTTGATTGACATGATTGTTTTTTAAAGTGTCTCGCAAGGGAAAAACCCTGCGGATGATAGACCGCCCCGACATGGGAAGTCTCTGTTACATCTACACAGGGTTACGATTATTTCGAGTCCTTTGTATGATACTATTTAGCATAACATGAACTTATACATTTGTCAAGCGTTCGGATTACCCAATCTCTGCTCCTTTAAACGCTCGTGAGATTTCTTTCTTGATTCTAAAAGCATGTTAGCAACTCTTGCACGAGACTCTTGGTCTTGTTTAGGATCAAGATAATCTATAAGAACATCCATAGGATCTACAATTGCTTCGAACTCAGCATCTCCGTCACCAAGAATCTCTTTCAACTCTTTAGGTAAATTTTCGTTTTTAATTTTTGGTAGTTCCATTATAGTACCTGTACAACACCAACAACATCAGGAATTTCTTCCATCAGTTTACGTTCTATACCTTGCTTCAAAGTCATAGTACTCATAGCACATGTCTCACATGCACCTCCGAGTTTTACCTTAACATATCCATCTTCTATATCGTAAAGTTGTAGGTATCCACCATCAGCTTCAATATAGGGAATAAGTTCCTCTAAGACTTTGAGTACGTTTTCTTCTGTTAGTTCCATATTATTTAATTAAGATATATCTAGAAGGGTGTTCATTTACCATATTAAAATCATCAGGATTTGTGTAAATATCAAATGCCATACTCACTCTCACACCATCTTCTTTATTTGGTGGAACACCATGAATACAATCATTGGGAAAAATAACTAGAGTTCCAATTTCACTTACTATCGTTCCCACTTCTTCATACCAAGTTCCAGGATTAGGTCCATATAAAAATACATTTGCACAAACAAATCCTAATTCAATTCCATCACCTGTGTAATGTTTATGGGGTTGTATTCCCTCACCATTTCTAAAAATATTTGCCCAACATTGAACCACACATTCTCCAAATATATCTTTTATTTTTGGAATTAAAATTTTACCTGGCATATCATAAAGATAATTATAACACCAATACCTTCCAGTTAAACTATCATCACCAGTTCCAATATAATTATCTGGTCCTATAGATTTTACATAATTTTCAGTCTCCATAATAAAACTGGAAATAGTTTCACTTTCTTCTCCAGTAAGAAATTTTTTAATAATTTTCATTCAATCTCCTTGTATGAATACCCTGTTGCCATTCTAGTATGCCAGATTAAGTTGCCTCCCTCTATGAAAGGTCTTAAATCTAGAGACGAAGCTATTATAGCATTAGTGGCAACCCCTTGGTTAAGTGTCCCAATATCTATGTGAGCAGTACAACGTTGAGGATAGACAACAGATACTATATCTCCAAGGTCTGCTTCATTTCCTAATGAATTGTTTGCATACGCAGTAAAGATTAGAAATTTGAGCGTATTAAAACGAGTTGAGTCAACAGAACCAGTCAATGATCCACCACTGCTAAGATAAGAAAGAACCCAATAAGTCATACCACTCTCATCTGGTGCTCTACCTCTGTTTGGGAAGGTACCTGTGCGTCCAAACCTACCACTAGTATACTCTTCAGCGATTGCTCTAACAATAGGATAAAAATAATTTGTAGTATTTGTGGGATCCTCAAATCCTAAATCATTGTACTCAGTAAATGAACCTGTACGATTGATCTGTACATTTCTCATAAATGACATGTACTCATTACTACCACTATTATCATTCAAGCAAAGTCTTTGTCCATCGTTTTCAGTTCGTATATTATCTGTATAAAAAGAACTACTTGAATATGTTCTACCTTGTGCTCCACCACCTTCCACTTCAATAGTTTTAGTAGTAGAAACAGCAGATGTAGTCTGAATAAATGATTCTCCACCAATGTAGTAAGAAACAGCAGATGTACTACCATTAACTCTAATAGTTGCAGTTTGACTACCAGATGTGGTAGGAGTCTGAGTAAATGTTTGACCTAAGAGTATCAAAGTTCCAACTGATCGTCCAGATACACTTACTTGGTCATTCCATGCAAAATCAAATACAACATCAGCAGATCCTGCTCCAGTTATATCGATACCAGTTCCATCAGAACTAAACGTAACACCTATATTTGAACCACCTATCTGAGTAATACTTGAGATGGTAAGACTAGCATTTTCATCAAACCCACCACCAATATCATCGTCCCACATAATCTTAGTAGGAGATGCTATTTGATACCCCGAATCAGATGAATTACCTGCGATTGTCCAATCAACACTAGTAGCAGTAGCAGCAACAGATGTAAAGGTCAATGGAACTTCTCCAAAACCTTCTCCTGTTACTAACAAATCACCATTATTTTTAAACCTAGCTGCAATATTAGATGCACTTGCTTGAGGAGTTAGAGTCCATCCTATACCTGCAGGATTCCTAGTCCAATCATCGCTGTCTTGCATCTGCGTTTGATTCTCACAAGTAACTGCTATTACGTGAGGACCAGCAGTAAGATTACTGATAGTATATGTTGATGAACTTGGAGCATTATATGTAGAACTTACAATCTGTGTTCCATCTAATGAGATAGTTCCAGCATCATCCACAGCATATTCCAAAGTATAATTACCTGGAAAAGGAACGTTAATATTATAAGATGTTGAATGAACAGTTCCCTTCAAGACATTATTGTTGGATGGATAGACCAGATATGTATCCGCAAAATCTCCCCAAGAACTATGAGGACCAGATGGAACCCATTCAACAGTTGATGGTGTAATACAACTACTACCTCTACAGATTTTCAGATACCATCCACCAGGATTCCTATCCCATCTGAATGCATCTCCTATTGGGTCACCATTAGCATCTACAGATCCAGCAGCAGAGTTTTCACACCAAACAACAATTTTTAATTGACCTGCCGTCAATGATCTATTAGCAGAGTATGGAGTGTTGTATGTTCCTCCAGCAAAAATACCTCCTGGACCTTGAATTACAGGAGTAGTTTCATTATTTAAATATACTCTAAAATTATCATCACAACCACCAGTAATAGTATAGTTGTCTGTTGCAGGAATATCTACAAGATATGTCACCTCTTGAGGCAAGAACGGTAAAGTACAAACCTCTGGATTAACCCATACTGCATACTTATTCCCTTCCTCAGACCAGAATCCATTTGTATTACTCACCTGAGGTTCTGGTTCGAATCTAGTAATTGATAAGGTTGCATTCCAATCTTGTCCATCAAGATCATAAAAACCAATGGATTTATTATATACTTCCTTTCCACCATATCCTGTACCAGGATTAATTGTTATTGGATAATCAACTCCATTATTAACCGTAAGTATACCATCAGTCTCTCCACTTCTTCCTGTCTGATTAAATGTAACACCATCAACAACGACAGAACTCAAAGCAGTTCCAGCAGTGTTAGGGTTATCATTCCATTTAAATTCAAGTCCAACAAGACCAGCAGCATCACCAGTTACCCTAAGGTTTAAATCACCACCTGGTAGAACTCTATTCCTAACACGTGTCTCTATAGTATAGACACCTGCAGCTAATGTTAATGAAATAGTTTCTTCTCCCCAACCAGCAGTAGGGTTATAGTATATCTCTCTATCAAGAATATTGATAGCAGCAGAGTTTGTAATCTTAATGTAACCATCGTTATCAGACTCTATCCTTATATTATATGCACCAGAAGTAGGAAAGTTAACAGTAGTAGTATGTGACTGCCACTCTCCAATGTAAGGATCTTCCTCCGTATCTAAAGGTACTGCTGGATAGATACCATAGTCAATCATATGTTGTGTCCAACCACTACCAGGATTATTTGATGCACCTACCTGTACCCAACTACCTTTTTTGAGAGCAGAGTTAGTAATTTGTGTATTAGTAGAGTCTGTAATACGCCATGCTAGTGTTGCTGGATTCGTATACCAAAGGTTATCTGCATTAACCATTACAAAATCAGCACCAACATTTCCAGTTTCAATAGTTGATACACCACTTCTTACAGGGAAAGTTGGTGGTGAAGATCTTTCTGTTAGAATTTTCTCTACAAAAGTTCCATCAGGTCGATACATCTTCAAAGGAATTATATTAATGTCTGGTTCAAAGGGAGCACAATCATACGGACCCATTCTTATGGGTTCAAAATCATCATCCAATCCCCAAGGAGTTTTTGATATATTTTCCCAATCATATGTTGGTTCTATTAAAGGATAACCAGTTGGTATTCCAATTGGAGTTAACAACTCATCTACACAATCATAATATTCTTGTGTTCCATCAGCAAGAGTTCTAACTCTACATCTTCTAGTAGTAATTGCAGGGATACCACCCTCTAATATACGTTCTACATCACCATAATCCACAGGACCATAAGTTGCTTGTCTACCATCACCCAGTGGAACACACCGACCATCAACACAAATATATCCTGGAGGACAGTCAGCATCTGAAGAGCACCCACGACGAAGTTCATCATCAGTGATGTAATCACATATTGGACCCATCGGTCCTTCTGGATAATAATATGCAATTGCCATTAAAAAAGAGGGTGCTTACCCTCAATATTTATTCTTGCATCACACTACCGTTTCGGTATCGTGGATTTACTTGTATAGATTCGATGTAAGTAGGATCATTCCACTTAGATTCTTGAACTTCATCCATTGCAACTGACGCTGTACATTGCTCTGGTTGTTGTAGTAATCCTAGAATTCTATTCATGTCAAGTGATGACAATTCCCCTGTACTATCCCACTTCAAAGCAGAGTAGTTTGATATGCATGGTTGTCTATCGTTGTGGGTAAAATAATCGCCTGACATAGTTCATTGTGTTGGGTTCCTCATACTAATTTATCACACTTTCAACACAAAAGAGGTTTTATTTATATTGTTTTTAGATTTCCTCAATAGAAATAAACATAATGACACACAAAAAAACCCTCTTAAAGAGGGTGGGAGATTGGAATTCTGTATTACCAATAAGAGACGGGCATTACTACAGTAGTAAATTTTACATCTCTGCCTGAGACCCGACTGGTAAGTCGATTCTTCCGAAGAAGCAGCACCACCTGTGTCTCATCACCTTATCCAGCTATATGCCAGAAAGATTATTCAGTCACTCCCCGTTGGGTTCGTCAACTCAACAAATATATTATAGCATAAAAAAAGAGGGTGTCAACCCCTATAAATTATCTTCTTGTTCTGCTAACAAAGTAAGGTTTGATGTTGGGGTAGCAACGCAAGTAAGAACGAATCCATCTTCCATCTGCTCATCATCTAAAAAGAACTGATCTTCTTGATTGACTGATCCTTTTTCTATCTTCATACAACATGAGGAGCATGACCCCGCACGACATGAATAGTTATGATCTAGACCTGCTTCTTCTAGTGCATCTAGGATAGTAGTATCAGCATCACACTCAAAGGTGTCCACTGTACCGTCAGTTTGTTTTAAAGTTATGGTTGCCATTTGTAAAAACTATAGAGGTCAAAAAATTTGCTGAGTTTTTTTTGCGGTTATCTGGTAACTAAAAGTTGAATTTGGTTTTACCCTTGCCAAATCATATCAGGCATTGCTTGTGTACCTGGTCTGTTAGCAATCAATAATATAAAGTATCCAACAAACCATATGATATTAAACAACCATGCTTGTCTCCAGAAATACTTTCGGACTGCCATAGACCTGAGCACTTGAGGTGCTTTGTCTTGTGACCTGAAGATCTGTTCAATAATAAACGCAATAATTGTTGCTATCACTAGAGGATAGAATACAAAATTTGCAAATGACATTATCGATATTAGAAATAACATAGTAGAAAAAAAAAGAGACCCCCTAAGGAGTCTCCATTATACGGTTGATTTATTTATGTGTCAAATTTAACCAACAGCAGGTGCAATTAATGCAACCTCAGATGAACTAGCAGCAGCAAGATCAAGTGGGAAGTTGTGTGCATTTCTTTCATGCATCACTTCCATACCAAGGTTTGCTCTGTTAAGAACGTCTGCCCATGTAGGAACAACCTTACCTTGAGCGTCTACGATAGACTGGTTGAAGTTAAATCCATTAAGGTTGAATGCCATTGTGCATATACCCATTGAAGTTAACCATATACAAATCACAGGCCATGATGCAAGGAAGAAGTGCAACGAACGAGAGTTGTTGAATGATGCATACTGGAAGATTAAACGTCCGAAGTATCCATGAGCAGCAACGATGTTGTAGGTCTCTTCTTCTTGACCAAACTTGTATCCATAATTCTGAGACTCATTTTCTGTAGTCTCACGGATAAGTGAAGATGTAACCAATGAACCGTGCATAGCACTGAACAAAGCACCTCCAAACATACCTGCGACACCCGCCATGTGGAATGGATGCATGAGGATATTATGTTCCGCTTGGAAGACAAACATAAAGTTGAATGTCCCTGAGATTCCCAACGGCATACCGTCAGAGAATGATCCTTGTCCGAAAGGATAGACCAAGAAGACTGCAAAGGCAGCCGAGACTGGGGCACTATAAGCAACACAGATCCAAGGTCTCATTCCTAAACGGTAAGAAAGTTCCCACTGTCTGCCCATGTAAGCAGAGATTCCAATAAGGAAGTGGAAGATTACTAACTGGTATGGACCTCCGTTATACAACCACTCATCTAGTGTGGCAGCTTCCCATATAGGGTAGAAGTGTAATCCGATAGCGTTAGAGGATGGAACTACAGCACCAGAGATGATGTTGTTTCCATACATGAATGAACCTGCAACAGGTTCACGAATCCCGTCGATATCTACGGGAGGTGCAGCGATGAAAGCTATGATGAAGCAAGTGGCGGCAGCCAACAAGCAAGGAATCATTAAGACTCCGAACCAACCAACATAAATGCGGTTGTTCGTACTTGTTACCCAGTCGCAAAACTCACTCCAATTAGCTAACAGACCACTGTCTCTTTTTTGAAGAGTTGTCATTTGTTAATAGAACGATTTTTGTGAACGGTAAGATGAGAGATATTGTAACCCCTTGATCTCGGTTAGGGGGAAGATGAATGTCCGAAGACACTGATATTATATATGAAGTTTTGTATCCAGTCAAGTCCACCGTGTGACAGTGTTATGTGTAGTTGAGATTGATTACAACACGATTGTATTGATCTGTAGCCGTGACACTAGAGTGTCTCATATCACCATCAAAAAATACCATACGATTAGCAACACAATCTATTTTATCACCATTCTCAAAGATTGTAGACCCATTGTTGGTGTTGATGTATAATATACCCACTTTGTGTGGGAAGGGTTGATCAACGTGGTATCCTGACACAATATTATTTGCAGTGCGTGGGATCATGTTTGCTTTGATTCGCAGCATCTCTTTCCATGTGAAAGAGTCGATGAAACCCTCAAGCAATTCACCCCAAATACTGCCCCATGGATTATCTAATGCTTTATAGTTAAAGAAACCATGCGTAAATTGTCCGTGCTCATGCTGCTCATTACGATCATTTACAAAGTTGTTCCAATACCAAGGAAAATCCTTACCCATCAAATTAATACTAATCTGTTCAAACTGATCTGAAGGTAAGAAATCATCAATAACCTTAATCATTGACCTCTATATTTAATTGGCCATAACATCTCCATACCTGTTACTAAAAGTATAATAAAGACGAATGGGAATAATGTTACTAGTATAGTCATTGCCAGTTATAATGATAGAAATTTCCTTCGGGATGGAACATAGGATCCTCATCTACGATACGATTATGTAACATAGACTGTCCTTTAAAGTCTGTCCTCCCATCTAATACTTCAAGTGCTTCAACTATCTTCAGTTGACCTTCAGGAGACTTAAGTTTAAGTACTAAATCAGGTTCTGCCTTGAGTGAATAGTTAGTATTAACTCCTTCATACTGACCCTGACTATACACTACAGCACAGACAGTATCTGGAAACTCTTTGGAAGCAACTCTGTTTAAGACAGAAGCAGCAACACCATATTCATCATCAGTGTTTCGTCTTGCTTCTGTTTGCACTACCTCAGCAAGACAGGTATAGGAGTGGGGTGGTAGGTCTGCTAGTAATGGAATCATTAATCAACACTCAATACAACTATAATACCGCATAAAAAACGGGGTGTCAACTGATTTGTGCCAGTTACCCCGTTGTCTGTGCGGTGACGATATTCAATGATATTTAGTCTTCTTTTTCAATTGGATAATAATCCGATCATTTTTATAGTCTGCTTTAAATTCTAAGTCATCTTCTGGATCCCAACAGAGTTCCTCATATAAAGCATTGAGTGTTTCCATGTCTTGATAAAGATCTGTAGGCATGTTGTTGGTTCAAAGAAAGTATTTAGATTAGATTCTATACTGAATATCGTATTGGTTGTAACATTTATATCAACCCTAAAGATCCTACTGTCATTCCAACACATACAAAAAATCCAAACTCTACTAGATCCCTAGAGCCTGGTGGTATTGATGTTAATAGTACTGCTAATGGGATCACTGTAATACTATTGAAAATACATTGGTGTATGCTGTTGCTGCTAGAACGCAACCAAAAACTATGAAAGGCATGTTATGTTCCTGAAGGTACTGTTTGCATTGCTGGAATTTTTATTCCTTTACCACCATCTTGATCGTCATCGTCGTCATTGTTTAACGCACGTAAAAAAAGTTCGATCAATACTAAAGCAGCCATGGGATAAAAGACCCAGAGGACTGCTACTAGTGGTGATATTGTATCTTGGGCGGCTAAAAAGTCGTCCATGTTTGTTACGGTTTCTTAATATTTGAATAAGTATTTATACTTTAATTATCTTAGAATATACCTGGAATGATTTGACCTGTGGTTGCATACGCACCGAGTGCTGCGACAACGCCTAGCATTGCCATCCAACCGTTAAACTTTTCTGCTTCTGGTGTCATAATAGCCTCTTGTTTTTCAATGACCTGTATAGGTGGTTCTTTAGCAAACATATTTTGTTTACCGTACTCCGTAGTAACAGTCATTGATGTGTAAAGTAATGTAACATAATTATATATCAAATCTAAAGGTCTGTCAAGAGGTACGGTCTATAAAGATTTCTTATACCAGTCATAAGCCATGAAAAAGGAGGGTATTAACCCTCCAGATTCATACACCTGATCACTATGAACAACTGCCATGCCGTGAGCACCATCTAGTTTAGAGTCTATTGGGAAAGACTAGAGAACTATTCTCCCATCATCTTCATGTTCAGGAACTGTGACAGTACCAGTATCTTCTGTATTGAAAGTGATAATGTCATCACCTGATTGTGTTGCCATCGTAAAATCTATAGGTTGTCCTGCATCATATGCTAGATCATTCACTGTAAAATTAACACCAGTAAGATTAGTATCGATATTAAAATTTATTGTATCCTGATCAAGTTGTTTTGCAATTGCTTTGATACCTTGATAGTGTCTCCAGATCTCACTCTGAGTACTTGCATCAATATTATTTTCCATAGCATCCTTAACACAATTTTCAAGTGCTTGGATTGCTGTTAGATAGGGGTTCATGTGATTAGATTCGCTAGTTCAGTAGTTTTTTCGTTCTCAAGGTCTGCATACTTATGCAATTGATCAATAATGATATCAATCACTGCGTCTTGTACTCCTTCATCATCAAAGAAATCAATGTCCATGTGAGAATTCATTTGACTACCTCATCATTATAGCAGAGACTCTAAAGAGCGTCAACTATTTATGTATCGGTAGTGAAATAATCTTTCTTCATATACCTGCCTAGTATATTACTATTATAATAGGCAGGAGTTCCATCTATATGTTCAGTAAGTACATTATTTAAAAAGAGTTGTCTTGTCTCTTCGTAATTTACTTTGCCAAGGGTGGTGTGGAGGGATATGATTTCTCTCTTGAATAGGTCGTTCCCAAGTAACTTTCGATCTGCTTTAAGTTCTTCAGAGCTTCCATAGTATTTTTTCCAGTCACTCTCAGACGTAACCCTTCTCTTACCACCTCTAGGTTTACGACGCTGTGTGAAATATTTTCTGCCGATGTATTGTTTACCCGATTGCAAATTTGTAATACGGTAGACGAAACCGAAGAAATCGTTAATGTCGTTAGAAGTAAAAGTTGTACCCTGATAGGTCCAGGGGTTCTCGTAATCTCCCTCCAAAGTTTTTTCATTAGTCGCACTCTCCGTCTTCATCATTAACTTGGGCATAGGATTTTATTCCGTCACCCCTATCTATATGATAAGCAGCAGTGTCTGAATAGACCTCTGCTTTTATCTCTGCTATTGCTCTTTCTAAGTCAGCAACTAATACTTTAAGATTTTCTTTTTGCATACACCTCCCTAAGAATGGTACTCGTCTAAATGTTCTAATACATTGAGCAGTATTCTTTGTGCTGCTCCTCTCTGTTTGTCATCCCATTCGGGATACCAATGCCTGTCTAACCCAGTCTTCATCTTCATGATCTGGGCTACCATCGCTACCTTGTTCACTCTACCGTTCACTTAACCGCCCACCAATTTTTGCCAGTCTTCATCGAACTTCTCTAACCCTTTCTCAGTAAGAACGTGCTTATATAATTGGTAAAAAATGGGAACCGAGATAGTACATATATCAGCTCCCACTCTAAAAGCGTCGGTGACCTGAATAGGTTCTCTGATAGAAGCTGCAAGAACTTCTGTTTTGATTTGGTGAGTAGCGAATACATCTGCAATCTCCTCAATAAGGTGTCTTCCATCCCAGTGTTGATCATATACACGTCCAACAAAAGGAGAAACATAAGTTGCTCCTGCTTTTGCTGCTAGTATTGCTTGTGCTGCTGAGAATATCAATGTTACGTTCACATGAACGTCGTTCTCTGTTAGTGCCTTACATGCTTTTAGTCCTTCAACTGTGCAAGGTACTTTGATTGTAATGTTTGGTCCGATCTCCAGATAATCTGCTGCCATTTCAAGCATCTCTTCAGCAGTGTCTCCAACTACTTCAGCAGATACTGAAGCATGAAAAGGAAAGATCTCAGAGATCTTTTTAATTACTTGCTTAGGATCATCTCCTGCTTTTAGCATCAGAGTAGGATTTGTAGTAACTCCGTCGATCAATCCTGTCTCAAATGCAGATGCAATAAGGTCTGGGTCAGAACAGTCCAGAAAGATTTTCATGACTCTCCTGTATAGGTTATAGTATATATTAGCACATAAAAAAGAGGGGTCAAACCCCTCTTAGTATATCAACACATTAGAATGTGATTAGGCAGCGACTAATTTCTTAGCAACTTTGACACCACGATACATTAGATCGAAGTTTCTCTGTTGTGCTGCTGCTTGTACCGCTTCACGGTACTCGTCAGAGTCGTACTTGACTCCACGATAAGTGACTTGTGTCATTTGATTTACCTTAGGTAGGGTGGATTAGACCCCGTTCCTTCAGTCTTCTTTTGCGTCCCAATTACATCCTGGTTCAGTACTTTCTTTAACTACCTCAATGATTTCAGCTTTATGCTGTCCTGCACTTTGGTCGGTGATACCAGAGAGAACATCTCTAGCACTCGCACAAGTTAAAAGAGTAGCGATTAGGATTTCCATGGGATGAACGATTCCGTTCCGAGTCGGCTTACTTGCGTCCCTTCTGGGATGAACGTATTGTCATGATAGCATGACATAGTTATTTAGTCAAGTAACTGAGTAAAATGTGTACTTAAGGAAGAGTTCTTCACCCTCTTTGATTGGTTTAATAGTTCTCATATGATATATCTTACCCCACTCCTCCTCTTCAAATACTTTAACGCAGTTAGGATCTTCACTATGATTAACGAAACCACCTAAAGGAGTTCTCATAATCTCTTCATCCACTACAACATGAGATATACCAAGATAAACATCATCTGGTATATCCTGTGTAGCAAATAGTCCTTGACCTGCGGTAGGACTATCTTTCACATGTAAACAATTAGGTAGTGCTTTGTACATTAGAAACTAGAGTCATCATTACCTTGTCTTTGTGCCCACATTTGACGTTCCATCTCCCACATTGCTTCTGCTGTGCCTGGAGGTAGTTCTTCCTGTCCTGCCTTGTCTAGTAACCGATCATATTCATCAGCACTATCGATGATTGCCTTCTGTAAGTCTTCCAATTTCCACTCTGGATCAGAGGGAGAATCCTGCAAAGGAGTCTGATTTGACATCTTGTTTGATTCCTCCAACGACATAACTTTCAATCTCCGTTTCTTGTGGTGCATTTTGCTGACCCTTAGAATTGAGCCAATGCTCAGTCCAAGGTAATGGATTGTTTCTAAGGGGTTGATCGTATATAGGTTTGATACCTATTGCTTTCATTCTCCTGTTAGCAATCCACTCAACGTAATTGTGTAGTAATCTTTCATTCAATCCTATCATACTCCCTTCTTTAAACAAATAATTTGCCCATGCTTTCTCTTCATCGACACACTTCTTAAACATTTGTATAACAGTTTCTTGTTCTTCTTCTGCAATCTCTTGCATCTCTGGATCATCTTTACCTTCAGTCCAGTTCTTTAATATCTGTTGTGTTAATACTAGGTGTTGCGATTCATCTCTCGCAATGAGTGATAAGATCTTTGCTGATCCTTCCATGAGTTTGTTCTCACCAAATGCAAAGGAGCAAGCAAAACTTACATAAAATCTAATGCCTTCTAGTATGTTAACATTAGCGACTGCTTTATACAAATACTTTTTAAGATCTCGTCTTGTCCATTCTGAATTAGGATGAGATCGCATATCATCCTTCCAAGCATTACTCTGATCATATTCATGTGCATAATTTATGAAGTCATCATAAGATTTTGTAACACTCTCTGCTCTTGAAAGAATATTATCATCAGTTAAAATGGTATCAAATAATTCTGAAGGATTTGAGTATACATTCTTAATGATGTATGTGTATGATCTACTATGAATCATCTCCATGAACTGCCACACTTGCATACATGCTTCTAGTTCTGGTAAAGAACAGTAAGGTATGAATGCCATACCAGGTGCTCTACCCTGTACACTATCCAACATGATCTGATACTTCAGATTAGATGTGAAGATATGCCTCTGTTGGTCTGTAAGTTGTGCATAGTCAGCACGGTCTTTCTGGAGTGATACCTCTTCAGGTCTCCAGAAGTAACCTAGTTGTTGCTGTGTCAGTCGATCAAATGTCGGGAACCTATATGAATCATAACGTTGAACACTCAGGGGTGCTCCAAAAAACATGAATTGCTTAGTAGTGTCAACGACATTCCTATTAAAGACTGTCATACCACTTACCTCTTTAGACTGCACAGCTGTCACAAACTTCCTCCTCAGTAGTTAATAGTTCATTGATAAGTTTATCAACATCCACATCATCACCATCTTTCTTGGCATCGTATGTGTTCTGATAGTAGGATGTCTTCCAACCATACTTGTAGGTTGTTAATAAATCCTTTGCCATCTCTGACACAGGTACTTCATTGTCTGGATAATTCTCTGGATTGTATGACCAGTTACCACTGATCGCTTGATCAAAGAACTTCTGCATTACTGCTACGACATTGATGTACCCTTTATTATCTGGCATGTCCCAAAGAAGCGTATAGTTATTCTTTAAGGATCCATAAGACGGAACCACCTGTTTAAGAGGCCCTTTCTTTGATTTCTTAATGGACAAGTAGTCTCTAGGAGGTTCGATTCCATTTGTTGCGTTTGACACAACG
>Ga0315331_10002073_pt1 | contig 15167 bp, 16 predicted proteins | sample M160m34915metaG_FD_203456 | JGI IMG/M metagenome (GOLD analysis project Ga0315331, IMG submission 203456) | Ammonia-oxidizing marine archaeal communities from Monterey Bay, California, United States - M1 60m 34915 | ecosystem: Environmental > Aquatic > Marine > Intertidal zone | place: USA...
GATAGTTTTTGTATTTTTATAAACATAAAAATAATTAACAAAAACATAATAATAAAAATAGTAATAGTTATAATTGCAAACTCTTTTAAAATCATTTAATTGTATATATAATATGAAAGATATTAATTTTATTCATATACCAAAAAATGCAGGATCAAGTATTAAAAATATATGTAAAAGATCCAAATCAGTAAAATATAATGGTCATAATACATGTGTATTTACTAATATGATAAATAATCAACTAGTAGTTATTAGAAATCCAATCGAACGTTTTGTTTCAGCAGTGAATTATGCTTTAGAAAAATGGTTACATAGTTCGATTATAAAACAGTTAATATCAAATAATATTGATACACCTGAAAGATGGATTAATGTATGGTCAGATCCTTCTCATAAATATTATAATCTTTTAATGTCTGAAATGAGAAATAACAGTCATTACATAGGCAAGGTTTTTCCTACATATAAATGGACATATACTCCGCAAAGTTATTGGATAAATAATCCAAGATATATAATTATTATGGATTATTTTGAAGAGGAATTTGCTTATTTTATGAAAGATTGCAAGTATAATATGGTTGTTAAAAACACTACTATTAAAAATAGAGGCAATAAACTTTCTGAAAATAGTATAATTTTTTTACATACTATATATAAAGATGATTTTGAATATTATAAAAAATATTCAAATATGCGAATGGAAGATAGATTGAGTTAGAATTAATTAATTAAATAAATATATTATAAATTAATTACAAATTATTTTATAATATTTATATATATAATGAGTCTTTTGGAAACAGAACAAAATGATATTTTTTTACATAAATATTTAAAATATAAAACAAAATATAATACTCTAAAAAAACAGGGTGGTGGGGTAGACATAATTAAGGTAGACCCAATTAGTGTAGATGAAATTATGAAAATAATAGAGACTAATCCAACTATTGTAGATCTATCTAACAAGACTATAAATGATGAAGGTGTTAGAGCGATTATTCCAACTCTTGGTAAAATGACAAGTCTTAATCTATCCAATACTATGATTAGTTATGATAATCTAATTGAGTTGGCAAACGCTCTTGGAACAAATTCAACTCTTGTAGAACTCAATTTATCTAATAATAAGATTAGAGGCAAAGGGTTTAATACATTGATTGTAGCTCTTAATCAAAGTGAAAATACAGCTCTTAAAACACTTGATCTATCTAATAATTTTATTGGATTCGAAACAGTAACTATTTGGGCGAAACCTCTTGGTGAAAATAAAACTCTAACTACACTCAATTTATCTAATAATCTAATTAAAGTAAAAGCAGGTTTTGGAGTGGGAGATGCTCTTAAACTGAATACAACTCTTAAACATCTTATTATACATGACAATTGGATTAGTGACAAAGGAGTAATGCCGTGGGCAGCAGCTTTTAAAGCAAATGAAAAGACGTCTATTATAACAATTGATCTATCTAAAAATAATATCAGTACTCCAGGGGCAACAGCATTAATAAGTAGTATTAAAACTCTCACAACACTTAATTTATCTCGGAATGACGTTTTATTCAAAGGACAAAATACTAAACCGTTGAGGAAAGCGATTGAAGAAAATAAAACTATTACAACACTTGATCTATCAAATAATAATATTAATCAAGAAGGGATGGACGTGTTAGTAAAAGCTCTTGTAAAAAATAAAACTATTACAACACTTAATGTATTATCTGATAATAATCCAATTGGATTATCAGGTCAAGCAATAATCAATGCTGCTATTGTTAAAAATAACCAAGTATAAAATGAATTGAATTTATCTATTCATATATACCATGAGTCTTTTTGAAATATAAAACAATGACCCTTCGCCTGATAAAGTTTTTTTCCAAAAATATTTATAAAATATAACACAAGATATAATACTCTAAAAAACAATACGATGTCACGAATATTAATGACATAAAGATGATTTTGAATATTATAAACAATATTCAAATATGCGAATGAGAGATAGATTTAGTTAGAATTAATTAATTAATTAAATAAATAAATATATTATAAATTAATTATAAATTATTTTATAATAGTTATATATACAATGAGTCTTTTGGAAACAGAACAAAATGATATTTTTTTACATAAATATTTAAAATATAAACAAAAATATAATGCTTTAAAAATTAAGTATGGTGATGAGCCAAAAATGGCATGGACGCCAAATATAATTAGTTCATTTAAACAGTTAAAGACGATTGTAATAAATAGAGTAAATATATATACACATGATATAATAGCATTTACAGATGCTATTAACCAAAATAAAAGACTCGAAACCCTCTAAATATCAGAGAGTCATTTTACTGACGAAAGTATTTTGAAATTGGCAGAAGCTCTAAAAACCAGTCCAGCTCTAAAAAATCTACAAATATTAAAATGTAATATTAGTGACAGAGGAATTATAGCATTGGCAGATACTCTTGTAACAAATAAAAACCTTGAAATTTTTTATCTGGATAATCAATTAGAAGTGAGATCAGACAATGATAGGCCCTCTTTCAAACTCTTAGGATTAATTAACTTAGCAGAGGCTCTTAAAAATTCATCTCTTAAAACATTTAGTTTAATAAATTGTAAAATCAGCCCAGGTGGGGTTAGTTTGTTGGCGGAAGCTCTTCAAGTAAATAAAACTCTTACACAGTTTGTTCTAGATAATGCAATTGTTCCAAAAATGGATTACAGTCAGTCCATAAAAGCATTCTCCGACGCTCTTACAAATAATAATACACTTCAAAAATTGAGACTAAATCTAACTTGTATCAATGTCACTGGAATGAACCAACTGGCAAAAGCAATTATAAAAAATAAGAACACTTCTATTAGCGAACTTGTTATACAAACCCGTTGTATGAATATGAATGACCAAAATAAGGCGTATAAAGCATTTTCCTCAGTTATAAAAAAATATCCAAATTTTGCCCTACATATTATAGCTTTGCCCTACATATTATAGCATTATAATAATTACTCTATTTATATATCAAATGAGTATTTTATAAACACTACTCAAAGAAAATAAACAACAAATAAATGTGAATAAAATCTATATAACTTGAACAAATTATAATAATTTAACTTAAACAAATTATTATAATTATATTAATGGAAGATATTAATGAAAAATGGGATACACATATTTCTGATATTGAAAAACAAATACATACTATGTGGAATTTTATAATATTTAAAGATTTTTACAATCAAAGATTAGATACACTAAATAACACCATAACTAATTTAAATGAAGAAAATGCTATATTAAGATTAAAAAGAAGTCTTGAAGATAACGACAATGATAATGAATCTAGTAAAAAAAAGAAAAAACATAATAATATCTCTATAAAAAAACAGTCGAATAGATTAAAAAGTGAATATAATGAAATTTATAATAAACATAATAAATATAATTTTTTAAATCAAGCTGACATGAATAGAGTCGGGTTAGAGATATATAGTAAAATGAATACAATTAATGATATTATTCAATTACAATATCATCCAAACAAATTTGATTTTATCAATAATGATAAATTTATTAAATTGTATAATATTATTCCTGCATTAGAAGAATTAAATAAGATTATTGGTATGAACGAGGTTAAAGAAAAATTATTTAATTCAATTTGTTATTTTCTTCATTCTATAAATAATAAAGAAGAAATGAATCATGTAATGATTATGGGTGCTCCAGGGGTAGGTAAAACAACTATAGCAAAAATAATAGGTGATTTATATTTAAAATTAGGATTTTTAAACAATAATAAATTTATTGTTGCAAGAAGATCTGATTTAATTGGTAAATATTTAGGACATACATCAATCAAAACACAAGAAGTTATAGATAGTGCTATGGGTGGTGTATTATTTATAGATGAAGTATATAGTCTGGGAAGTAATGAAAAGAAAGATTCTTTTGCCAAAGAATGTATTGATACTATTAATTTAAATATGTCTCGGACTGATGTACCATGGTTATTAATCGTGGGTGGCTATAAAGAAGAAATTGAAACATCATTTTTATCTTATAATATTGGATTAGAAAGGCGTTTCACAGTTAAATTAGAAATTAAAGAATATAGTGCAAATGAATTATTTGAAATATTAATGAAATTTATTAAAGAAGATATTTGGGAAATAGAAAAAGATGCAATAACAGTTGATTGCATTAAAAATCAGTACAGTCATTTTAAATATTCAGGCGGTGATATGAGAAAGATATTTCAATTAGCCAAAGAAAACTATAGTGTGAGGCATATGAAAGAATCAACTACTTTAAAATGTGATACAATAAAAAAATTATCGAAAGATGATTTTGTTAAAAGTTTATTACAATTTATTAAGAAAGAAGAATCTGATAAATATTTTCATCAATCAATGTATAGTTAAATATGTAGAATAAATTATGAAGATAATACTGTATTAGACCAAGTGTTCTTATTTGGTTTTCCTAATTTAGTAATAATAAATTCTTTTAATTCACTCTTTTCTGGAACAACCTCTTCATAAATTTCCGTCCACCAATTATTGAAAGAATTATAAATATCACTTGTTTTAACTATATCTGTTGGGTCATTTGTTTGTTTTACACATGCTGAATAATATTGATCAAATCGTGACAATTCAGAAACTATATTATCATCTTGATTTTCTTCACAATCAGTTTCTTCATTTATATTATCAGTTGATGTGGTACAAGTCTTGTTCATTTTATAAAAAAAAGAATCTAATAAATTATTTATTTGCATATTATTCAAAATACTCAAACTAGAACGAACATGTGATTCAGACATATTCTTTTCACCATAAAGTTGAAGACGTAACAAAACACTATTTAATAAAGAACGAGAAGATATACAAAAATTAACTTGATTTGATGTAAAACCAATATGAGACATTTCAATTATAGTATCTGGTAACGATCTACCCATATTATTTAGTAAATCAAGCGTGTCTAAATTAAATCTGAATTCATTTATTTTTTGTGATAATGACATATTACATTTTATAATATTATTTGTTTAAATTAATATTATTACATATTTAAATAAAACTATAAAAATATTTATATATATTTATATAAATATTTTTATATATATATATAATGGATTATAAAGAAAAGTATATCAAATATAAGAATAAATATATTATATTGAAAAATAAACTTGGAAATATGAGAGGAGGTGTATTATTACAAGAAATTCCAGAAAAACTAATTCTTGCTAGTTTAGGGAGCGAGTATAATATTCCACAAATTGATGAGTTCGAAGGACTTAATTGGGGTAAAATTTTACACTCAAAAGGAAACACATTAAGTTATAGTACATTATTACATATATCTAATAATGGTTTATGTAAATGGTATTTTGAAAATATTGTTGGATATAGATATATAATTAAAGAAGAATCACGATTAACTCCTATTTTAGACGATCCAACGAGTGACATGTATAAAAAATTACAAATATTTATTTCAAAAATATTAGACAGTGATCCAAATGACGTTGATGTAAATGATTATAAAACAAAATTACCTGAATTAGGATTAAAATTAACTGTAATATTTGATAATCAAACCTTAAGAGATATAGGTGTAGCATATCATAGATTAAAAATTGTTCTAGAAAAAATGAATAAAATTAGTCAGGGTAAAGATGACATTTTTCAAAAAGAGATGGTCAAATTAGATAAATTATTAAATATATTACAAACAATGTTGTACAATCATATTTATGATAAAATAAAAATGATTGGGTTGAAAATATTCTTTAAATACCCGACTAATAAAGATATTGAACAAAATAAATTAACTGTGGATAGTTTGTATGAAAAAAATGAGATTGACGACGCTTTAGCGATTATGAAAATGTTTGATAGGGAAGTTGAAGAATATAATGACGGATTAAAATACATTGTTGATAGTGATCCATCATTTTATTCTGAACCTGAATATAAAATAATAATATCAAAAATTAAAAAATTAACGGAGGAAGTCCCAGATGATAAAATATTACAATTTAAATTACCAGTCGAATTTAATTTTTTAAAGTAAAAATATTTTCTTATGTATAGTATATAATGGAAAGAGGTCTAATTATGTTTTCACATTCGGTTATAATCGGAATCATACTTTATGTTTCAATGAGATTTGGATTAAAGCAAGAAAATAATGTTGCTGAAAATAGAAGTATTTTAATCGGTTCAATTGTTTTAATATATATGATATTATTTGGTCATGGTTTACCACTTAAATTAAGAAAAAACATCTAAATATATTTATAAATAAAATATTTAAATTTTATTTATAAACATATTTCAATCAAGTTACATTAAATGCTAATGAAAGTGATATGTGATAATATGTGTGTAAATTAATATTATTATATATTTTCAAAATACAATTTATCATATATATTATTATTTATACATACATCCATATATTTCTTATCAAGTAATGCAGGGGCGTCTAATGACACATCCATATATTTCTTATCAGGTAATGCAGGGGCGTCTAATGACACATCCATATATTTCTTATCAGGTAATGCAGGGGCGTCTAATGACACATCCATATATGTTTTATCAAGTGGGTAATAATCTATTGATACATCCATGTATTTGTTATCAGATAATTGAGGATAACATTCCAATGATACATCCATGTTTTTTTTATCAGATACTAAATTAAATATTATATTTGTGTCATCGAATATTTGTTTATTATTCTTTTTTTTTAAATGTGTTTTTTCATATTATAGTATATTATATTATATTAATTAATTAAAATCATTTAACATTATAATAAAATATATATTTAATGTGTGGAATATGGACTTTAATAAAAAAAAATTATGATAAAGATGATTTTATTAAATTATTAGGAGATTTTTGGTATATAAAACATAGAGGTCCTGATAATTCACAGTTTATATCTCTTGACAAAGCTTACATCGGTTTTCATAGATTATCTATAGTTGATACTAGTTTTAAAAGTAACCAACCTTTTATTATACACGAACCTGATAGAACAATTATGTTTATTTGCAATGGAGAGATTTATAATTATAGAGAATTGGATTATATATATGATTTAAATATAGAAAATAGTGACTGTATGGTTATCCCAAAACTATATATTAAAATGGGTGAAACAAAATGGTTAGAATTCTTTTCAAACCAGATCAAAGGAGAGTTTGCATTTATTATGTTTGAATTTGATAAAAATAAGATATTAACAAAATATTTTGTTGGTCGCGACATGATTGGTGTTAGACCATTATATAAAACAGTTAATAATGATAATATAGAAATATATAGTTCAGAAATAAAAGGATTAATGAATTATAAAGATTCTATTTGTGAATTTACTCCAGGTACTATTCAAACTACTATAGTTAAAAATAATATATATAACATGAGTAGTTTTAATTTTTCTTCAATTTATAATAAGAATTATTCAATTAAATTAAATGAAGCCGATGGTTTACAAAAAGTACATAAATCAGTGATAGATAGTATAACTAGAAGATTATTATCTGATAGACCTATGGGTTTTTTATTATCAGGTGGTATTGATAGTAGTTTAATTGCTGCTATTAGTAGTAAAATATTAAAAGAACCAATTCATACATTTTGTTGTGGTATAGCAGGATCAACCGATATGAAATATGCAAAAATGGTAGCAGACCATATTGGTAGTAAACATACTGAAATATATTTTACTGAACAAATGGGATTAGATTGTATTAAAGATGTTATATATACTACTGAAACATGGGATACAACTACTATTAGAGCATCAGTTGGCCAATATATGGTATCTCGTTATATAGCATTAAATACAGATATTAAAGTAGTAATGGTAGGCGAAGGTCCGGATGAAGTATGTAGTTCATATTTATTTAATAATTATGCACCAAATGCGAAAGCATTACATGATACGGCAGAAGAATATGTAAAAAATATTCATATGTATGATGGTAGAAGAGCTGATAGATGTATATCTAAATGGGGATTAGAAGCGAGAGTACCTCTATTAGATCCAGAATTCATTTCAGCTTATTGGGAAATAGATCCAAATTTAAGATTACCTTCATATAATATTGAAAAATATATGTTACGTAAAGCATTTGATAATAATAATTTATTACCAAAAAAGGTATTATGGCGTAAAAAAGAAGCTTTTTCAGATGGTATTAGTAGCAAAGATAAATCATGGCATACTATTATTCAAAATTATATTAATAAACAAAATTGTGAAATTATAATTGACAAATATACTGTATTAACAAAAGAGGCAAGTTTCTATCGTGCTATTTTTCGTTCATTTTTTGGATTAAATCGTGATAATATTATTCCTAATTTTTGGCAACCTAAATGGGATAAAAATTGTAATGAAATAAATCAATATGTTGATCCTTCTGCAAGAACATTAGAAATATATAATTAGTTATAAATAAAAATTGATAAATAATAATAAACATATAATATTATTTATTAGTATAATGACTATATTAATTGTTGTAGAATCCCCCGGAAAAATAGATAAAATAAGTAAAATGTTAGGAGATAATTATAAAGTGGTAGCATCATTTGGACATATTCAAGATTTAGATCCAAAAACACTATCAATTGATGTTGCTAATAATTACGAACCATTGTATATTATACCTCCTGATAAAAGCAAAGTAGTTCAGAATTTGCGTTATAATAATTCACAATGCGATGAAGTTATAATTGCGTCTGATTTGGATCGTGAAGGTGAAATGATTGGATATAGTATCATGGATGTTCTTAAACTAGTTGAACCAAAACGGATTGTATTTAATGAAATTACAAAAAAAGCTATATTAAATGCACTAGAAAATCCAGGTACAATAAATCATAATATGGTTAAAGCACAACAAACTAGAAGATTATTAGATAGATTAGTTGGTTATAAAATTTCACCATTGCTATGGAAAAATATTGATTTAAAATCAATTGAATTATCTAAAAACAAATCTACATTATCAGCAGGACGAGTACAGTCAGTTGTCGTTCGAATAATAATAGATTTAGAAAATGAAATTATAAAATATCAAAGTGATTCCTATTTTAAAGCTACATGTGTATTCAAATATAAAAAACTAATAATTCAATGTACATTAACACAAAATAAATCACTGTACAGAATTATTGATAAAGCAACATCGATCATTTTATTAAATAATATATCATCTCGTATTAAAAATAATACTGTTAATCATATTGTTACAAATATTATAGATAATGAAACATCTCGTTCCCCTCCTCCTCCTCATATTACAAGTACTATGATGCAAGAGGCATCTACTAAACATGGTATGAGTAGTAAAAAAACAATGGAGGTAGCACAAAAATTATATGAAGCTGGTCATATTACATATATGAGAACAGATTCTACAATATTATCATCTGATATAGTAGGAAGTTGTAAAAAATACATTGAGAGTACATTTGGAAATAATTATTATATGTATCGTCCTCATAAAACACAAAGCAAAGATGCACAAGAGGCTCATGAAGCAATTCGTCCTACTAAAATAGAAAATATATTAATAACTGATATGAATGATGATTGTAAAAAATTATATGCACTCATTTGGAAAAGAACAGTTGCGAGTTTAATGGCGAATGCTATTATTAATATACAAACTATTGAAATTGATATGATTGATGATAATAAAAGTATTTTAACTGATTTAGCTCCAAATTTAAAATTTGTAAATACATCTGAAACAATTATATTTGATGGATACCTCCAAGTATATAATAATTATGGTAAAAATAAAGTCGACGGGGAAGAAAATGAGGGAGATGAAGTAACTGATATAGGTAAATCTGATAAAAAGATAGATATTAAAATTAATACCAATGTTAATTTTGACAAGATAGATATAAGTGAAGAAACAACCAAGCCTCCATTAAGATACAACGAATCTGGTTTAATAAAAAATCTTAAGAAAAACGGTATTGGTCGTCCATCAACATATGCATCAATTATATCTAAAATTGTTGAAAGAGAATATGTTGAAATTAAAAATATAGATGGTATTATAAAAGAGGTTGTAGTATTATCATTATCTAAAAAATCATTAGATGAAATTAAAGAAAAAACTAAATCTGTTACAATTGGTAAAGAAAATAATAAAATCATACCAACTCAAATGGGTAAAACAGTAAATGATTTCATGATAACTAATTTTGAACCAATTATGAATATTAAATTTACAGCAAATATGGAAAAAATGTTAGATAAAGTCGCTAACGGGAAAGCAAAATGGTATAATGTTTTAGATGAATATTATAAATTATTTAATCCAATGGTTGAACAATTACAAAAAACAATGACTGTTATTAATAATGTAAAAAATGATGATAAATTATTAGGAAATCATCCTACTACAAATCAACCAATCTTTTTAACAAAAGCAAAATTTGGAACATGTGTTAAAATGATGGAAAATGATAAATTTAGATTTGCTTCAATTGATGGTATTTCTGGTGTAGATACAAGTAATATAACATTAGATAACGCAGTTATGTTATTAGAATATCCAAAAACATTAGGTAAAATAGGTACAAATATTGTTACATTAAATAAAGGGAAATATGGATTATATTTCAAAGTAGGTATGAAAATTATAGGTATTAAAGATACATCAATTGAACCTACGTTACAATATGCAAAAGAACTAGCTGATGTTGCACATGATACAACTGTATTTAAAATAAAAAATAAAATAGTTCATCTTAAGAAAGGTCAATTTGGTTACTATCTAATGATATCACATGGCACAAAGAAACCAACTAATATACCTGTTCCTAGAAACATAGAAATAAATACAATAACAGCAAAAATTATATATGGTATTATAGATAATTATGAAAAAAGAATTAAAAAATAATTTGGATATAAAATTATTATTATAATATTTCTTTAATTTAAACAATTAAATAATTAGTTAATATATACATTATGAATATTGATTATATTATAGATAGTATTGAATTAGATCACATAATTAATTTAGATTCATTAAACCCATGTCCTGAAACAATATATGAAAAGTTAAATGAACCAATCGATTATATTAAATATAACAATGAAGTTATTATAAAAAATAGTATGAAAATTCCATTAAATTTAAATGAATATCAAACTAATCCAAGTATGAATAAATTATATTATATAATAAGTTTGCCATTAGACAAGGAAGATATTATAAGTAATATAACATGTAATAATAAATTTAATATGTTATTTGAACATAAACATACAATAACCGATTATTGTCCAAATAATAAATTTATAAAATATTTATTGAATGCATTCCCATTAATTAACAAAATACTGTTAAAACCATATGAAATATCTATGAAATCAAGTAATATAAATATTGTATTTCCAATTTTATTTATGTTTAACACTCGAATTAAAATAAAGATTTATTTTGATACATTAGATGAATTATATAATTCAAATATCAAAATAAATTATATATCATATACAATTAGTCAAAGAAAAAAACTGGAATTAAATAAAAAATATATTGAAACAAATTCAATAAGTAATAATAGAGGAATGATATTTACAAAAGGTATATTATTAAATGATTATGATCTTGATTAACAAGTATTTTATAAAAATCTTTTGAACATTTCATATAATTGAATAAAACATTTTTTATTGTTATGTTCATCATGCCCACATGTTGTTGTGTATACATGAAGTCTTCCTGTATTGTTCATTTCATTTAATCCGAGATTATTATATATAATTGATTTATCAAGTGGTACAACGTCAAATGAATTAATATTATATGTAGAAAACTTCCCTGATTCTGGTGGAGATAATACTTTATCAAATGGACTATATGTCATTATAAAATTATTTAGTTTTGAGAAACGTTCTTTATTTATTAAATTTTTTGTATGATTTGAAATATTCTCATTATTTAATTCTGCTAATAAAGCAGTATCGGTATATTTATTATAATTATATGGATCTCTCCAATACGAACTGAATGAATAATGTTTTTGAACCCATTTATTATACATATTGATTCTATATAATATATTATTATATACACCACCATGTGGTGATACAAGTGTAATGAAATTATTAATTGGTATTATTCCACATGTTTCGATATAATATCTACCTAAAATTCCACCTTGTGACATACCAATGTAATTAAATCCTTTTATTAATTGTATATTATTATTTAATTCTTCGCATAACATATCACCTTGTTTATTTAAGGGAATATTAACAGAATTTATAAAACCATTACCTATTTCGGGTACAATAACATTTAGTGAAAATGTTGTTTCTAGATATTCTTTTAATTCATTCATTGTATTTTTATTAGACAAAATACCATGCATTAGTACAACAGGTAGTGCATATATATATGATATTAGTTGGATAATTAATAATAGTAATATTAACATAAAATTAAAAATAAATATGATATTTATTTTTAATTTTAATATTTCAGTTTTTTTTATTCTAAAATATAAAATAAAGTATTTAGAATTAAAAAAACTTGGTGGTAGTGGTGGAGAAGATTTGTTTACTGTTCTTCAAGATCAAACAATTGAAAAGGGCGAAGATATGTTAAAACAATTAGAAAAATATTTAAAATACGACACTAAAAATAAACAAAATGAAGACGGTAAAACACCATTACACTATGCTATACACAAAAAATTATCATACAAAATAATAGAATTATTAATAACTGATGATAATAAAAATATTCAAGATAACAATGAAAACACTCAATTACATTTGGCTATACTACTAAGATTATCGGGAAAAATAATTAAATTATTAATAACTGAAAAGAATAAAAATATTCAAGGTAACGATGGAAACACACCATTATATTTTGCTATATTGTTTGTTCAATCAGTAGAAATAATTAGATTATTAATAACTGATGATAATAAATATATTCAAAATAATGATAAAAAGACACCATTACATCTTGCTGTTAAATTTGAGTTTTCAGATGAAATAACTAAATTATTAGTATAACTGATAAGAATAAAAATATTACAAATAGTTTAGAAAAATTATTATTATATCTTGTTCAAAACACCAGATATGGAAGATACATTAAGCTTAGTAAAAAACCGAGTTAATTTATTAATGAAAAGATAGTTTTAATAATATATTTTTAAGGCAAATACACTATATATTATACTATATATAAAAAGTGAAATTATATTATTATAAATATTTATAATAATATACAAGTAAAAATAATGAACCACGATCATATACAATTTAAATTAGTAGAAATATTATCCGATATACCAGAAATAAGAGACTGGGAAGAAGTATATAATGATGTATTTGTATTAGCACCTAGTCTAAATCTAGAAAAAAAAATGACATTTAATCAAAAAGAAGACTGTTTGAAACTAATGACACTGGTGATTATACAAAATGATAAAAAAAATAATACAAATATTTTTGAATCATTATATAATAAGCATGTAAAAATATTTTCATGTATGACACCGCCAAAATAATAAACAGTTTTATTTTAACAAGTTCATTGTGTCCGTGCTTAACCGTAACCAATTTATTTCAACCAAATTTAATACCGTCATGTCTTTATAAGTCAGGAGATATTTATTCTTATCAGTTATTAATGATTTAATTATATCTTCTGCGATTCTTTCTTCTATAGCTATGTGCAATGGTGTGTATCTGTCTCCATCTTGAATATTTTTATTCGTTTCAGTTATTAATAATTCAATAATTTCTTTTGATAAATTATATCTTATAGCAGTATGTAATGGCGTGGATCCCTGTTTATTTTGAAAGTTTTTATTAGTGTCAGTTATTAATGATATAATTATGTCTTTTGACAATTTTTTTTCTATAGCAAGATGTAATGGTGTTTTACCTCTACCAAAATCATCTGGCAAGTTTATATTAGTGTCAGTTATTAATAATTTAATTATGTCTTTTGACAAGTTTTTTTCTATAGCAAGATGTAATGGTGTTTTCCATTTACCAAAATTATCTTTAATATTTTTATTCTTATCAGTTATTAATAATTTAATAATTTCATCTGATAATCCACTTCGTATAGCAATATGCAATGGTGTGTCACCATTATAATTATCTACAGTATCTTTATTAGTGTCAGTTATTAATAATTCAATAATGTCTTTTGATAATTTATTTCTTATAGCAACATACAATGGTGTTCCATCGCGAGGTTTTTGTTCTTCTAAGATTTCTTTAATTTTTTCAATATTTTGTTTAATATATTTTTTTATTTTTCCTAACATGGGCTTATCTTTCAGTTTTTCATCGTCAATAATAGTAAACAAATCTTCACCACTACCAATAAGATTTTTTAATTCTAAATACTTTATTTTATATTTTAGATATTTTTGATAGTCTACGTCAGACATGTATATATATATATGTGTAGAATAATATATTCTATAATGTTTTTTAAAAATGAATAATTCCCATTTTATCTCAATAATTGAATAATTTCATCTGATAATTTATTTTTTTTAGCAAGATCTAATGGTGTCAGTTTAAATGGTATCATTCTATAAGTTTTAGTTTTCATATATTTATTCCTATAAGTTATTAATAATTTAATAATTTCATCTGATAATTTATATCTTATAGCAGCATGTAATGGTGTGTATCCATATTTAGTTTGAATATCTTTATTCTTATCAGTTATTAATAATTCAATAATTTTTTTTGATAATTCATTATTAGTAACCATAGCAATGTATAATGGTGTTCGTCCATCTTTATCTTGAATATCTTTATTCTTATCACTTATTAATAATTTAATAATTTCATCTGATAATTCATTTATTATAGCAAAGTATAATGGTGTGTATCTATCTTTATCTTGAATATCTTTATTATTTTCAGTTATTAATAATTTAATAATTTCATCTGATAATTTATTTTCTATAGCAAGATGTAATGGTGTATGTAATGGTGTTAAGTATTTATATTTATCTTGAATATCTTTATTATTATCAGTTATTAATAATTTAATAATTTCATCTGATAATTTATTTTTTATAGCAAG
>Ga0315331_10002077_pt1 | contig 15159 bp, 15 predicted proteins | sample M160m34915metaG_FD_203456 | JGI IMG/M metagenome (GOLD analysis project Ga0315331, IMG submission 203456) | Ammonia-oxidizing marine archaeal communities from Monterey Bay, California, United States - M1 60m 34915 | ecosystem: Environmental > Aquatic > Marine > Intertidal zone | place: USA...
TCTTCTACCTGCGCGCCCGCGGCATCGACGCGGTCGAGGGGCGAAGAATGCTCATGGAAGCCTTCGCCGCCGAAGTGACAGACGCCGTCCCGCTCGAAGGCGCCCGGGACTTCCTCCGCGCGGCGCTCGCCCAGCGACTGCTCGGGACCGGAGAACCCCACGAATGAGTGCCGCGACCGCTCGACTCGATGTCGAACGCGTGCGCAAGGACTTTCCTGTCCTGGCAACGAAACCGAATGGGAAGGACCTCGTGTTCCTCGACTCGGCTGCCAGCGCACAGAAGCCGAACGCGGTGATCGACGCGATCGCTGAACACCAACGCACGAGCTACGCCAACATCCACCGGGGCGTCTACCAGCTTTCACGGCGCTCGACGGAGGCGTTCGAAGGCGCGCGAGTCAAGACGGCGCACTTCCTCTCTGCCGCCGACCCCAGAGAGATCGTGTTCACCCGGAACGCGACGGAGGCCATCAACCTGGTGGCGCAGACGTGGGGCCGCAGCCAACTCGCGCCGGGTGATGAGATCCTGATCACCGAGATGGAGCACCACGCCAACATCGTCCCCTGGCAAATGCTATGCGAGGCCACGGGCGCGGTGCTCCGGGTCGCGCCAATCGATGACGAGGGTGTGCTGCGCAGCGACGCGTTCGAAGAGTTACTCTCCTCGCGCACTCGCTTGGTCGCTTTCACGCATGTTTCGAACGCCCTCGGCACGATCAACCCCGCCCGAGAGCTCACCGAGCAAGCACACGCACACGGCGCGGTCGTGCTCGTCGATGGGGCGCAGGCGGTCCCCCACATGGCGGTGGACGTCTGTGAGATCGGCTGCGACTTCTATGTCTTCACCGGACACAAGCTGTTCGGCCCCAGTGGGGTCGGCGTGCTCTACGGCAAGCTGGCACACCTCGAGGCGATGCCCCCCTACCAGGGCGGCGGCGACATGATCGAAACCGTGACGTTCGAGAAGACGACCTACGCGCCCGTGCCACACAAATTTGAGGCCGGGACCCCGGACATCAGCGGTGTCATCGGACTCGGCGCGGCGATCGACTACGTCACGGCGCTCGGACTCGACGCCATTGCCAAACACGAGCGTGAACTGCTCGAGTACGCGACGAAGCGGCTCGCGGCGGTCCCGGGGCTGAAGATCATCGGAACGGCCACGCACAAGGCCGCCGTCGTCTCGTTCGTTCTCGACTTCGCCCACCCGCATGACATCGGGACGATCCTCGACCAACAGGGCATCGCGCTGCGAACCGGGCACCACTGCGCGCAACCCATTATGGAACACTTCAAAGTCCCCGCCACGGCGCGCGCCTCCTTCTCGATCTACAACACCTTCGAAGACGTCGACCGCTTGGTCGAAGCGATCGAGGGTGTGCGGGAGCTGTTCACCTGATGCAGGAACTGCGCGAGCTCTATCAGACGGTCATCCTCGACCACAACAAGGCACCCCGAAACTTCGGCCCACTCGAAGACGCGAATCGAGAGGCGGACGGCCACAATCCGCTCTGCGGCGATCGCCTGACCGTCTACTTGCTCGTAGAGGATGATGACCGGATCGCAGACGTCCGCTTCGAGGGGGCCGGCTGTGCGATCTCGACCGCCTCGGCATCACTGATGACCGAGCACGTGAAGGGACGGCAATTGGCAGAGGTCGCCGTGGACTTCGACCGCTTTCACGAGTTGGTGACCGGACCGGTCAACGAGGCAGCAAACACAGAGGAGCTCGGAAAGCTCGCGGTCTTCGCCGGAGTGCGCGAATTCCCAATGCGCGTCAAGTGCGCGACACTTTCTTGGCATACTCTCCAGGCCGCGATCGGGCAGACCCCCGAGACCGCGAAGACCGAGTAGAACGATGACTGAAGTAGGCAGCGAACCGGGTGACGGCGAGAAGCGAGACAGTCCCGAGGCAGCGGAAGCGTTGCGCGAGGACGTGATCGCGATGATCAAGACCTGCTACGACCCCGAGATCCCAGTAGACATCTACGAGCTCGGGCTCATCTACAAGGTCGAGGTGCGTGAAGCCAACGCGATCTACCTCCAGATGACGTTGACTTCACCGATGTGCCCCGTCGCGGAGACTCTCCCACCCGAGGTCGAACACAAGGTCGCGGGCGTCAGCGGGGTCAGCGGGGTGGAGCTCGAGCTGGTGTGGGAACCGCCGTGGAATCCCGACATGATGAGCGAGGCCGCCCGGCTCACGCTGAACATGTAGGGACCCGCCGTTGCTTGCTCTCGGCTCCGCCGCCTTCATGCTCTTCGGTGTCGTCCTGGTGCTGCTCGGCGCGTGTCATGTAGGCCTGACAGACTCGCTCCAGCTCAATCACATGGCGTTCGGCCTGCTCGGCTCGGCGCTCTCCTTCGGGATCGGGGTCGGGGTCCTGGCCGCGGGCCCGCTCGTCGACCGGTTCCCTCGGCGCCCCACGTTCCTGACGGCGACCCTGATCGTGGCGGCCGCGCTGCTCAGCGTCGAGGCGGAGATGTCGTTCGCGCGAGCCGCGATGCACGTCGCGGTGATGGGCTTCGGTGCCGGGATCTTCGACACCCTGCTCAACGCGGTAACCGTGGAGCGCTGGGGCGCCGAGTCAGTGCGGCCGATGGCCTGGCTGCACGCCATGGTGCCAGCAGGGGCGATCGCGACCCCGTGGGTCGTCGCACAAGCCGGGGGGAGCGGGGAATGGATCTTCCTTTTTCAGCTCACCGGGGTCGCCTTCCTCGCGCTCTCGGTCTGGGTCGCGTGTGTTCCCCTGCCCGCCCCGGCAAACATCCCGACGACGCCCGAGCGGGGCGGCCTCGCGCCCTTCCTTAGGCCGACATTCCTCGCGCTCGCGGGCGTAGGGCTCGCCTATGTCGGGATCGAGGCGGCGCTGTCGATGTTCGCGGTCCCCTACGCCCACAGCGGCCTGGGACTCACCGAGGGCCATGGCCAGCGGGCGATCAGCGCCATGTGGCTCGGTGTCCTCGTGGGCCGACTGCTGATGACGCTCCCCTCGCGGCCGTTCGACGCCCGGGCGATCGCCGCCTCGGGCGTGGCCGGCGCGCTCGTGATCGGCGTCGGTGTCGGGCTCGAACTACGCCAGGTCGAGTGGGTGATGGGCGCCTGCGGGCTCGCGCTCTCCGGGGTCTTCCCGCTGATGATCGCGCTCGCGGGCCAGGCCATCCCGGAAGCCCGGGGGAAGGCGGTTGGCGTAGTCGCGGGCCTGGGTTCGGTCGGCGGTTTCGCGCTGCCCCCGCTCACCGGCGCACTCGCAGACCTCTCCGGGATCGAGACCGCCATCCTGAGCCTGAGCGCGTGGTCGCTCGCGATCGCGCTGGCGGGGTGGGCCGCCTACGCGCGCACCTAACAGACCCGCCGTCCCCGGACGTTCCTCAGAGTCGAACAGGCAGCACCGCGGCGAAGATCCAAGCGAGTAGACCCGCCTGAAAGGTCGCCGCAGCCAGGACGCTCCCCCCCGCAGCTCGAATAAAAACGCCGGGGACCTCGAGCACCAACAGGACCGCACCCAGGATTGGCAGCATCAGGAAGACGACCCCCGGCAGCGCTCCCGCCGCCGTGGCGGACCCAAGCGCCGCGATCACGAGCAGCCGTCCCGCGAGCGAACACAGGGCCCCGCGCAACAACGACCCGCGGCGGAACACCGCCTCTAGGACCAGGCCGAGCGGCAACAACAACGCCGCGAGGAACACAAAGATCGCGGTCCGCTCGGGGGTCAGGGTCTGCCCGTGGAAGACCAATCCGATGGGCGTCAGGAGCAGGCACCAGGCGAGCACACCGAGCAGAGCCCCAAAGACCGCGCGGCCAGCGCCATGGAACACACTGAACCCCTCAGCGCGCCCCAGCCCGGTCAGCACCGCCAAGGTGGCGCCCCCGGCGACCGCCAGATAGGGCGCCGCCAGATCTGCAACCTCGATCGAGAGAGCCGGCAGCGGGGAGCCGCCAGCGATGAGCGGGAGCGAAGCGACGAGAGCGCCGCAGAAGACCCCGAACTCCACGAGGCCAGCTATCCCGCCCGGCGGAGCGCCCGGGGCAAGTCGGCCGACGACGAACCCAAGACCGGGCAGAACGAACAAGACCAGCGCCCCAGCCGTACCTGCCCAGAACAGTCGGGGGTCGTCGATGCCGACAGGCAGCTTCCGAGAGACCCCGGTGATCCCGTCGGTCCATTCGACGATGGCCCGGGTCGCGGCGTCGGAGAAGACGACGTCGGCGTGACCCGCTCCCGCCACCATCCGGTGCTGGACCGCGGTTCCCCGCGCGAAGTCCCCCGCCGTCTCCCCATCGGGGAGGTCGCGGCCAGCGAGTTGGGCCACCTGCTGCTTGACGATCTCGTGCAGGCGCAGCGAGTCACCTTCGGCGTACAGGAACAGCGCGTTCGGAGGGCGATGCGGACCGCTCCCCCGCCACCCCCCCGCGATCATCACCAAACCATCCAGCGTCGGGTCCCACGTGCCATAACCGAGGGTCGCGCCGGCGCCCATCGAGTGTCCCATCATGACGACCCGCTCGCCGTCGACAAAGGGGCTGCGGCGCAGGAAATCAACGGCCGCCTCGAGCTCGTCGTAGAAGCCACTCTTGCCGGAGCGCCCCGCACGAATCCCGCCGAGGCGTCGGTTTTCGCCGTGTCCGGCCACGTCGACGGCCAGGACGCCGTATCCCGCCATCGCGAGTGATCGCGCCAGCGGGCTCATGTTTCGTCGATCCGACGCAAAGCCGTGCACCAACACGACCGCTGCGGGGCGCGCACCCTCGGGAGGTGGCTCGAACCGGCGACGACGAGGCGCCTTCGCGCCGGCCCCCGGCGGACCTGCAGGCAGGTACATCGTCGCCGGGGTGCCGTCTCCGAGCGTGAGGTCCCAGTGGATGGGGCCTCCAGACTCGAGCGCAGAGAGCCTCAACAACACTCCAAGCAGCAAGACGAGGCTTGCACCGCTCACGAAGAGGACGACGCGTCGCATGCTGGGAGGATGGAGCGTTACCGTCGTAAGTCAAACAGCTCGGACCCGAGCGCGTCGATGCTACCGTCCGCCGTCATGCGGGTTCTCGTCACCGGTGCCAACGGAAGTCTCGGAAGGGCGCTTTTCGAGCAGATCGAGCAGCCCGCCCGGTTTCGCGCGGGGGTGCGCTCGGAGCGGGCCGCGGAGCAGATCGCAGCGCTCCCCGAGGCCGCTCGACCGGAGACCGTACGGGTCGACTACACCGACACTCCCTCGCTCACCGCAGCCGCCAGCGGCTGCGACGCCATCGTCCACCTCGTGGGGATCATCAAGGAGTCGTCCAACACCCGTTATGCCGAGGCGCACGAGGAGAGCTGCACGCACTTGGCGCGAGCGGCCTCCGACGCCGGGGTGAAACGGATCGTCTATCTCTCGATCGTGGGTTCCGACCCGGCTTCGCGTAACACGTGCCTGGCATCACGCGGGCGCGCGGAACGTATCCTCCTCGAGGGGACCACCCCGACAACGATCTTGCGGGTCCCGATGGTCCTCGGGCACGGAGACCCCGCGACACTCGCGCTGTTCCGGCAGGGACAGGCCAAGCAGCTGCGCCTCGTCGATGGCGGGCGGACCCTACAGCAGCCAATCGACGCGCGCGATGTCATCCGCGCCATCGACGCTGCGACCCGGGAAGACAGGGTCGAATCAGACACCCTCGAGTTGGCCGGACCCGAGTCGCTCCCCCACAAGGACCTGATCGCCCGCGCTGCGGCAGTCCTGGGCAATCCCCCGCCCGCGATCGGGTCGATCCCGCTGATCGCGGCGAAGCTCTTCGCCGGCATCGCGCAGCGCGTGCTCTCGGACCCGCCGGTGACCGGTCCGATGCTTGGGGTGTTGCAGCATGACGATGATGTGATCACCACCGCCACGTGCGATCGACTCCAGATCACGCTCACGCCGCTCGACAAGACCCTCGGACACTATTTCGCCGCACTACAGGAGTCCCCGTGAGCGATAACGAACAAACTCCGGACCGACCCGCTGCGAAGCTGTGGCAGCGGCTGCTCCCCTGGGTGATCACTCTCGCGTGCTTCGCCTACCTGTACGGGCGGATGGCCGGCCCTGCGGCCGGACAGGGCCTCTCCGTCCCGGCCTACCTTGGCCGCACCTTCTCGGGGGTCGACTGGGGGCAGTGGCTGCTCCTGATGGGGCCTTACTCCGTGCTGTTCTTCCTCGTCGACTCAAGCGTCGTGTGGCGGGTGATCAATTGGTTCAACACCCGTGTCGCCTATCGCGACATCCTCCCGGTACGCGGCAGCTCCTACATCCTCTCGATCCTCAACGAACAGGTGGGGAAGGGCGCGATGGGGATCTACCTCTACCGACGACACGGAGTCCCAGGCTGGGAGCTCGGCTCGAGCATGCTCTTCATCATGTTTTGCGAGCTGCTCTATCTCTCCGCCTGGGCGACCGTCGGCTGGACCATCGCGGGCGATGCGTTGCCCGAGGTCTTCTCGGCGATTCCGTACGTGTTCGCGGGGATCGTCGCGTTCTTCATCGGCTTCCACTTCGTGATGAGCGGAACCGTCGCGTCGAGATGGCGCTTTACACAGCAGCCCATTTTCCGTGCGTTCCGAGAGGCGCGCTGGTGGTACTACCCGACGATCGGCCTGCTGCGCTCGCCCGCGATGCTCGCGGCGGTCGTCGTCTACACGCTCGCGTTACAGCTGTTCGGGATCAACGTCGGCTTCGCCACGATGCTGGGCTACCTGCCGGTAATCTTCTTCGGCGCGGCCACGCCCGGCCCCATGCGCTCGGTGGCGATCACGCTCTGGGTCGTGCTGTTCCCCGACCAGGACCCCGGGAAGATGGGCGCCTTCGGGTTGGTGCAACACAACTTCTTCATCTTTTTCAACGCCGCGATCGGGCTGCTCTTCCTGCGCCGAGCCAACCGGGACCTGTTCGACGACGCCGCAACGAACTAACGGTGTAGCGGGATCAAGAAGCGCGTTCAGGACGAGCCGGACCAGACCCGATCGCCAGGGACCCACTTGGCGTGAAAACCGGAGGGGACCCGGCAAGGCAGCAGCACACGAGCAATGGGCCCGCGCTCGACCTCGCGAGCATCGAACACCCACCCCTCGGACGCGAGTGACTCCTGATGGGTCGCCAGGTTCACGAGGTAGCCGTCGTCCTCTGCGACCCCGTCCGAGCGCGGACAAAAGGTGGTCTCGCCAGCGCTCCAGCCCGGCTCATAGTCATAACGGGTGCGTGCACCGGACTCGTGGTCGTACTTGACGAGCGCGCGGAACTCGACGGCGAACATCTCTTCCGGCAGATGCTGGTGATAGGAAAAGCGGGTCTTCTCCCCGTAGCGGCGCGTGTCGGGGAGGCAGAATTCGACGTTCAGGTCATCGAGCGGCTCCTCACGCGCCTCGCCGGTCACGAGGTTCATGCGCCAGCGGTGCAAGTGTGCCCGCACACGCAGATAGGCCAGCATCGAACCCAGCTCGCCGTCCTCCGGCCGGCGTCGGATCGTCGGATCCGGCTGGAAGCACCCATCCATGACGATCCAATCGCCCTCCTCCCAGGCGTTGACCATGTGCAGCACGAACCCGGGCTCGAACTCGAACCAGCGCACCTCGTCCCCACCTCCGCGCCGGGGGATCACGCCGAACCGGCTGGGGAGATCGCGATGGAAGCGCGCCACGCGGTAGCCGTGCTCGCGGAGAACAGACACGTCGTGAAACAACGGGAAGTCATGGAGGATCGAGAAGCGCTCCGTGATGGTGATGTCGTGGCTCGCGCGCGGGCCAGGTAACTCGATCGGCACCTGGTGGGCCACGGCACCCCGCTCGTCCAGCACGCCGTAGGTCATGAATGGCGGCTCGAAGTCATCGAGCGTGAACCAGACGAGCTCGCCCGTCCGTTCGTCACGTTTGGGATGCGCCGAGATGGTGGTGCTGCGGTGTCCCCCGAAGTCGTCGATCCCGAGTGTTTCGAGGGTCGCGGGGTCCAGGCGATAGGGCTCTCCGCAGAGATACCAGAGCGCGAGGAGGCCTCCCGCGTGCCAGATGACGTCCGTGTTGGCGGTATCCTTCAAGTAGTGACGCGGTGCCGAGAAGTCGAAGGGCCCCATGACACCCGGCCAGATCGCGGCACCCGCCCCTTCCTCGTCCACCAGGCCTCGTGTGCGAATGAGCCGGTTTCGATAGACCGCTCGCCCCTCGCGGAAGTAGAGACCGTGCATCATCCCGTCCCCATCGAACCAGTGGTAGAGATTGCTCGGGGGATACATGGCGTTTGGACCGTTGCGCAGGTGCGCGCCAAACAAGTCGGGCGGCAGGTCGCCCTCGACCGTACACACTTCGCCGCGGGTCTCTTCGGCCAGCGGGGCGTGGATCCCCTGCAGGTACGGGTTCGCTACGGACGCGCTCCAGGCCGGGTTGTCCATGGGGAAAGGGTAGCGTGCCCCTTCACGCGCGAGAGCGGCTCGCCCACAGGCGATCGCCCATTGAGACCAAGGTACTCATCACCAGCAGCCAACCGGCAGCGTGGACCCACGCCGAGGGGGGCCAGCCGATCGAGGCCCCGTCTCGGACGACCGGGACACCGACGACCACGAAATATCCAATCCCGTTCCAGCGGCCGAGCCAGCTCGCGCGAAGCGACCAGCCGGCGGGGGCCCCGCTCGGCCGCGCGTTCGCACGGGAGTCGATCACGTATTGCACGAAGGCGAAGACGATCAGGGCCGGGAGCAATACGGGGACCTCACTGCGCCAGGCGAGTGCCGCGCATCCGAGGGAGACGAACGTCGCGTCCGTCGCGTGGTCGAAGATCCCGCCGAGCGACGAGGTCTCGGCGTAATGCCGAGCGACCCGACCGTCCAACCAATCGGTCATGACCGCGAGCGCGAAGACCCCGAGACCGAACGCGTCCCAGCCTTCGAGGATCGCGAGGGCACACACTGGCGCCGCGACCAGGCGAACGGCGGTCAGCGCGTTCGCGCGGGTGCGCCAGAGTCCGGATCCCATCGCAGACGGCATCTCCCGAATGTAGTCGGAGTCGGAGCCGCTGCTACCTTACCGACTCGCGCCCGGATAGGAAGACAGGAGAACGACGAATGGGCCGAGTCGAAACTCGCACGCTGCAACCCTGGGCGTTCGGCCTGCTCCTGGCGACAGGACTGGTCGTGAATTGCGGAGGCGACGAGAGCGCCCCGCAGACCGCGCCCCCCGCGACCGCCAGCCAGACGAAGGCAGCCGCCCCGGCGAAACAACCCACCGCACAGGTGGCGACCGAGAGCTCCGAGGCGGACCTCGTTGCTCGCGGGGAACGCGTCTACAGAGTCAACTGCATCGCCTGCCATGCCCGGGACCCCAACCAGGATGGCGGCCTGGGGCCGGCCATCGCGGGATCCTCGCTCGAGCTCCTCGAGGCGCGGGTGATCCACGGGACCTACCCCCCGGGTTACACGCCCAAGCGGGACACACGCCTGATGATCCCGCTACCGCACCTGGCGCCAGACCTGCCCGCGCTCGCTGCCTATCTCGCGAAGAGCCAGAAGGCCCCCTGACGGCGAAGGGGGGGAGCAGGCGCCAGTTTCCGGCCCGCTCAGGGTCCCAAAACAGCGAGGGGCCCCGCGGCAACGCCGCGAGGCCCCTCATCCAATCGCAAAGACAGCCAGTCGCTAGCTGTTGACGCTGAACATGATGAACCACAGCAACGCGGTGAGGCCGAGGCCACCGTGGATGGTCCCCGTTACGCTGGTCAGCGGCTTCTGCGTCGCCGCACCAGGCCCGATCAACGCGTTGATCTCGACGAGGACGATCAAGCCACCCGCGAGCAGCCAGTACATCGCGTCATTCCCGCCGTTACCGATCGACTGCAAACTGCTGGCCGACCCCATGAAGAACAGCATCGGGATCGAGAAGAGCGTGTTGGTCCGGGACGCCATTCCCGCCTTCGCGCCGCGGTCCGCTGCACCGGGGATGGGCTCTCCCCCGGCGGCAACCGCCTCCGCGTTGGCGATGACCACCTGCTGAGCGGGCCAAATCACGAACCAAACGTTGGCCCACATGAAGGTACCCATCAGGCCGCCCGTCAGGATCCGCGTCATATAGCCATCGCCGAGGCTGAATCCCATGGAGAGCTTCATCAGCACCATGGTCCAACCGGTCAGGAACGTGACCATCGCGCCCCACCGAAACCACCAAAGCGCGTTGGGCACCAGACCACGGGTCATCGCGCTCTTGGCGGTGCCGCCAAGCTCGGTCCCGAAGAACGGCGTCTGAATGAAGTTGAAGTAATAGAGAACGCCGATCCAGGTCACTCCCGCCAGGTAGTGGAACCAGCGAAACATAAACTCAACATATTCCATGAGCGAACTCTCCCCTCCAGGGTTCAAAGACGCGCGTAGTGTATCCGGGAATTCCAACGGAATCAGAACGTTTTCACGCGAAAGTGCGGATTCGAAGCGAAATGCCCTCACGCCGCACACAGTCGGCTGTGTGGAAAGCGGCGCGCCCCGCTACTCGGCCAGCGCGCGCTCGAGGATCCGGTTCCACCCGAGCCGCTCGCAAAGCGCGGTGAGACGGTCTCGGTCCGGTCCCAGCAGGACGAGGTCTGCCACGTCCGGCGTCATTCCGGGAACGTCACGACGAACCGTCGCGAGATCGCGCGTCCGCAAAGCCCGGTCGCGGTGCGTCTCGATCCGCTCCGCCGCTCGCTTCGCACCGCGGAGAGCGAGAGGCGCCCATTCTTCGGCGTCTGCGGGGATGGCGTCGATGGAGCCGAACGCCTGGAGCACCGCGGCCGCGGTCTTCGCGCCGACCCCCGGTACGCCCGGCAGGTTGTCGACCTTGTCTCCGACCAAGCCGAGGTATTCCGGGATCTGGTCCGGGTCGACGCCGAACTTGGCGCGGACGCCGTCCGCGTCGGTCACCCCTTTCTTCCCGATGTCCGCCAAGACCAGACGCCCATCCTCCCGAACGAGCTGCCCGAGGTCCTTGTCCGTTGTGTGAACGACCACCTCAGCCCCAGCCTGATCCAGCAGCTGGTCACTCAACGTCGCAAGGACGTCGTCCGCCTCGAAGCCGGGGGCCTCGAAGACCGGCCAGCGCATCGCTTCGGCCGCCTCACGGCACAGGTCGAACTGGGGCTCCAGCTCCTCGTCCGGCTCACCGCGCTGCGCCTTGTACTCGGGCTCGATCTCGTTGCGAAAGCTCGTCATCGCGTGATCGAAGCAGACCGCGAAGTGCGATGGGCGCTCTTCCCGGCAGTGGCGCAACAGCATGTTGGTGAAGCCATAAGCGGCCCCGGTCGCCGTCCCGTCCGGGGCGCGCATGTCGGGCATCACGAAATGCGCGCGAAAAATGTAGACGTGACCATCCACCAAGTGGATGTTGTGCTCGCCCATTGGGACTAACGTCTCTCTTCGAGCACGAACTCGGCCACCGTCGCCGCGGCGCGATCGACTAACAGGTCCTCCCCCGATCCATCACGACGGCGCTTATACTCCACCTTCCCGTCGGCCAATCCCTTGGGTCCGACGGTGACACGGTGAGGGACCCCGATCAGCTCTGCGTCCTTAAACTTGACCCCCGGGCGCTCATCCCGGTCATCGAGGAGCACGTCGATGCCCTGCCCCTGGAGCGCTTCATAGACGCGCTCCCCGGCCTCCATCGTCTCGACGCTCTTCGGGTTGAGGACGGTGACCACGACCTCGAACGGCGCCACGTTGACGGGCCAGACGATCCCGCTGTCGTCATGGTTTGCCTCCACGACGGCCGCGACGGCGCGGCCCACGCCGATCCCATAGGAGCCCATGACGAGCGTCGCCTTCTTCCCTTGCTCATCGAGCACCGTCACGTCGAGGGCCTCGGTGTAGCGCGTCCCGAGCTTGAAGATGTGCCCGATCTCCACCGTCTTCGCGACCGCCAGGGCCGCTCCGCAGACAGGGCACGGCTCACCCTCGTTGACCTCACGCAAGTCCAGCCAACCCTTGACGGGGAGGTCGCGCTCGACATCGACCCCTCGCAGATGGTGACCGTCTTCGTTCGCGCCCGTCACCATGTTCGTTCGCCCGCGTAGCGCCTCATCCGCGATCACGAAGAGGTCGACCCCCACCGCGCCCAGAGACCCGGGGGAAGCGCCGAGCGCCTCCCGGATCTCCGCGTCATTCGCGGGCCGGATTTCGTCGGCCTCGACCTGGTCGAGGAGCTTCTGTTCGACGAGCTGATGGTCGCCGCGCAGGAGCACCAGCACCGCCGCCCCATCGACCATGAAGACCAACGTCTTGATTTGGCGCTCCGCGGGGGCGCCTCCTTCAAACCCTGCGAGGTCTTCGATCGTCCGTACGCCCGGGGTCGGAAACGGCTCGGGTGCCGCGGGCGCGGCGGCGTCCTCGATCGGCTCGAGGGAGGAGGTCGCCTTCTCGAAGTTGGCGGCATAACCACAGGCCCCGCACGAGGCGATCCAGTCTTCGCCCGCGTCACTGCGGACCATGAACTCGATGGAGTCACTGCCTCCCATCATCCCGGCCGAGGCCTCCACCGCGACCGCGTCCAGCCCCAGTCGGCTGAAGATCTTTCGGTACGCCTCGAAGTGGCGGTCGAACGCGAAGTCGAGACCGGCCTGGTCCAGATCGAAGGAGTACGAGTCCTTCATCGTGAACTCGCGAACGCGGAGGAGCCCGCTCTTGGGCCGGGGCTCATCGCGAAACTTCGTCTGGAACTGATACCAGACCTGCGGCAGCTGCCGATACGAGCGCAGCTCCGTCGCCACGAGCGCGAAAATCTCCTCATGCGTCATCCCGAGCGCGAGGTCCGCGTCCTTGCGATCTCGCAGGCGAAACATCTCGGACCCCACCGACTCCCAGCGACCGGTCTTGTCCCAGACGTCGCGTGGGTGCATGCAGGGGAGCTCGAACTCCTGGGCGCCGATCGCCTCCATCTCCTGGCGGATGACCGCCTCCACCCGACGCGCGACGCGCTGACCGAGAGGGAGCAGGGAGTAGGAACCGGCCATCAGCTGACGGATGAAACCACCCCGGACGAGGAGCTTATGACTCGCCGCCTCGGCGTCAGCGGGGTCGTCGCGAAGTGTGGGAATGAACGAGTTAGACCAGCGCACGGATTCCTCCTGACGCGGAGCGTAGCCCGGCGCTGGCGACGGAGCCTGCGGCTCAGAGCGGGGTGCCGTGATCGGCGGTGAAGCGAGCGAAAGCGGCTCGGATCCGGGCGGTCACCGGCGCATCGGAGCGCTGACCGATCGGCTGCCCATCGAGGGTCGCGACGGGGACGATCCCGGCCCCAGTCCCGGTCAGGAAGCACTCATCCGCGTCGAACACATCGACGCGCCCGAGCGTCACCTCCGCGACGCGGAGCCCGAGGTCGCCGCCCAGCTCGAGGACACTCGCGCGGGTGATCCCCTCGAGGGCGCCGTCGTTGGCGGGGGGCGTGAGCAAGCGGCCGTCCCGGACCAGGAAGAGGTTCGCGACCGAGGCCTCCGCGACGTGTCCTCGCGCGTTGAGGATCAACGCCTCGTCCGCTCCGCGCAGGCGCGCTTCGCGCTTCGCCAGGACGCTGTTCAGGTAGTTGAGACTCTTGATACGGGGATCGAGGGCGTCCGCGGACGGGCGACGGACACTCACGGTGACGAGGTCGATACCTTGCTCGAGGCGGGGCGCCTCGTAGAGGCGGATCGCGTCCGCGATACAGAACAGCGTCGGCGAGTGACACTCGGTCGGGTCCACTCCGAGGGCGCCCGGACCACGCGTCGCGACCAATCGGAGATAAGCCTCGTCTTCTCCGTGGGCCCGGGCGGTGGAGAGCACAATCTCTTTCACCGCCGGGAGACCGCCGGGGAGCTCCAGGCCGATTGCGCGCGCGGCCGTCGCGAACCGGCGCAGGTGGTCGGGCAAGCGGAAGACCTTGCGGCCAGAAACGCGCAGGCCCTCGAACACACCGTCCCCATAAAGGAGCCCGTGATCGGTGACGGAGACGCGCGCCTCGTGCCCGTCGACGATTTCACCGTCGAGCCAGACCTTCATGCATCGCCCCCGTCGAGCCGCTTGCAAATCCGCGCAGCGAGGGCTTGGACACGTTGGGCGAGGTGCTCCAGGCCGAGGACCCGAACGCGAGGACTGGGCGCGGCGAGGGCGACCTGCGCCATCAAGCGGCCCCGGTGGAAGACGGGCGCGGCGAGGACGGACAGGCCGTCGACCCACTCGTCTTCGTTGGCGGCCCAGCCTTGCGCTGCCGCCAAGGCGACCTGGTCGGCGAGCGCGCGCGGGGCGGTGAGCGTCGCCGGGGTGAACGAGGAGGCGACATGGGGCTCGAAGTCGACCTCGTGCGGGGCAAACGCGAGCTGCAGCTTGCCCACGGCGGTGGCGTGAACAGGGACCACCTCACCAACCTGGGGGGCCGCCCGCAGGAAACCGGTCCCCTCAGCCTTATCGAGGACGAGGAGCCGGCGAGCGCGCGCGGCGACCAGAAAAGCGGTCTCTCCAAGTGCGCGGGCTTCTTCCTGGAGCAAAGGGCGCGCGGCGAGGACCACCGGCTCACGGTCCTGAACGCCGGACCCCAACGCGATCAGGGCAACACCCGTCCGGTAGCGACCCTCTTCGTCCTGCTCGACGAGCCCGCGGTGACGCAGCGCCGCAAGAAGTCGGTGAGTCGTCGATTTCGGCCCGCCGAGCGCCTCGGCGAGCTCCGTCACGCCCAGGGACGAAGCCGACGCGTGGAGTTGGAAGAGCACATCGATCGCCTTGTCGACGGTGGTCAGCGGTGCTTGCACGGACTCCCTCTCCTGCTGAACGTCCCGGGGTTCCATTATTCGGAATACAGTACCATTTAACGGAACAGGGTGCCGCGGGCGCCGGGAGGGGATCCCGGGCGGGGGTCAGCGGATGTGGGCGAGGGCGACCGACTGCGTCAGCAAACCTGCAGTGCCGCACGCCAACGTCCCGATCTGGTAGCGCCCGACGAGCGCCAACCAGGTGTCGGGAGCAAAGGCGCGACTCAGGTACGCGGATTCGATGCCCTCGTGCCCAAAGAAGGCCTCCCCACGGGAGGCGCAGCTCACCGCCAGGCCCAGGCCGGGCCCCTCCGTCCCCTGGCCAAGCACTTCCCCGACCTCTGTGAGCGCTTCGCGCGCCGCCACGGGGTCACGGCGCGCGAACGCGAGGCGAGTCCCCGGCGCCAGCGGCTCGGACAGGGC
>Ga0315331_10002078_pt1 | contig 15152 bp, 13 predicted proteins | sample M160m34915metaG_FD_203456 | JGI IMG/M metagenome (GOLD analysis project Ga0315331, IMG submission 203456) | Ammonia-oxidizing marine archaeal communities from Monterey Bay, California, United States - M1 60m 34915 | ecosystem: Environmental > Aquatic > Marine > Intertidal zone | place: USA...
AGGCGCGACAGCACGTGCTCACGGACGCGACAGGCGCTGCTCATTCGCTGTGCGCGGAAACCTTTGCCTAACATAAATGCAGACCAAACCTCGCCCGGTCGGGCCATGCCCTCCTCACGCGGGCCGGTTTGCGCCCAGGCCGATCGGGTTCTCGTTGCGATGGGGACGGCACACCACGAGCCCCACCCGGGCCGGGAAACGGTTGAGGCCTGACGAAGCGCGTCCAAACGCGCGTCTAACGGGCGCCCACGCGGAGGCGCCCACGCTCCGTCTATACTTGGGGTGGGGGCGCGCTTTCGGCACGGACCCCCAAGGCGCAGACAGGGCAAGCCCACAGGAGCAACCGCGATGAGTATGGGACCGGACTTTTCGGGTGGGGACGTGCCGCAGCGCTCGTTCTCCGAGCGACTGGTGGGGGCGATTCGACTCGACGCCACGGTGTACGAAGAGGTCGAGCACACGCCCGAGGCGATGGGGCAGGCCGCGACGGTCGTCGCGCTCGCCGTGGTGGCACAGGTCTTTGGCACCCAGGACGACACCGGGCTCGCCGGGGGCGCGTTCGTGCTGGTCGGCCTGGTGGCGGGTTTTGCAAGCTGGTTCGTCGGCACCGGGATCATCTGGCTCGTCGGCGTCCGGTTGATGAACCACACATCAGACTACGCCGAGCTGTTGCGAACGCTGGGCTTCGCCTCCGCGCCGCACGTCCTCTACGTGTTCGGGGCGCTCCCGCTGGGAATGGGGGCGCCGCTCTTGACGCTGACCGTCAGCGCGCTTGGCCTGTGCGCCTGGGTGATCGCGGCGCGCCAAGCGCTCGACGTCACCACCGGCCGCGCGGTGCTCATCTGCCTGCTCGGGGTGTTCGTGCAAACGCTGACGCTGACCTTCCTCGTGCTCGCGGCAGCCGGCATGCTCGCGGCGGGGGGCTAGCCGCGACCCGGGGAGGCCCCCCCGTGGCGAAAGCGGTTTCCCCTGCCAACGAGAATGCGCGGCCAAAGCCCCACTGCGGGTTGATGCCAACGGTAGAAAGCTTGATGCTGCGTGGGTTGCCGCTGTTTCACCTGGGAAGGGAACCGATGCGCTTTCTCCACCTGTTCGTCTGTGTCTTGATCTTGTTGCCGGGCGCGGCGTGGTCCGCCTCGACCAACCACCTGCTCAACACCAACTGGGCCACCTCGTCGACCCAAAACGGCTTCGACACGGCGCGCTCGGTCGACGGGGTCGCGTACCCCCGAGCGGGGTCGGGCATCGGCTGCCTCTCCGGCGAAGACCCCAACTGTACGCGCGGCTGGGCGCTCTACCAGAACGGGAGCAACACCTACCAGGACGCCTCCCGGGTGTTCGAGTCGCTGACGAACCTGACGGACTCGGAGCTCACCATGGTGCTGAGCTTCCGCTACCACGTCCGCTTCCTGTTCGGGAGCTTCCAGGTGCAGGTCACCAATGACGACCGCGCCAACTTCGCGAATAACGTGGCCAACGGCGGCCAGCTCAGCAGCTCCGCAGCTCCGCAGCTCCGCAGCTCCGCAGCTCGGCAGCTCGGCAGCTCGGCAGCTCGGCAGCTCGGCAGCTCGTGGACCACGGTGAGCCCCACCTCGGTCAGTTTCGTCGACTACAACGGCGCCGGCCCGATCGAGGGCGGATCGAGCCTCTATGTCGACGCCACCCGCTCGAACCTCCCGAACGGCGAGCTGTTCATCGCGGCGCAGGGCGCCACCTACCCCATGACCTCAGCGGCCGGCTACCCCAACGGCGCTGACTACCGCCTCTCATCTTCGATAACCCGTTCCCGGGCGGCCTGACCGGCGTGCGGATTAACACGCTCTACAACTCGGACCTGCCCTCAGGCACGCAGAACCCGGCCGGCGGCCCGGGCACGGTCGCCGGCAACGGCGTCCTGACGGAAGTCTCGCTGTTCTCGGGCGCCGCCCCGGAGCCCGGCACTGGCCTGTTGATGGCCGTGGGCCCGTTCGGGCTCGCGGTGCAGAGCCGCCGCCTGGCCAAGCGAAACCGCTAGTCGCTCCCCGCGCGAGGCGCGCTCTAAAGGCCCGCTCTCGAGCCCTTCCACAGGCCAGCCCATGGCTGCCGCCGCGGCGCAGGCCTCGCCGGCCTACCGCGCGTCCTGGAGGTCCTTGGCGCGCCAGGCTTGCTGGATGACGTAGGCGCGCAGCGCCTCGCCGTCGTCGACCTCGAGGATCGAGTCGAACTGCGGCATACCGCGGCTCGCGAGCCCTCCCTGCATGACGATCTCGTCCCAGGCCTCGGGGCTGTGAAGCGCCGCGGAACCTCGCAGGTCGGGCACCAGCAGCCCCGAGACGGCGTTGAGTCCGTGGCATCCCATGCACGTGTCCTGATAGAGGCGCAGGCCACGCGCTTCGGTCGCCGCGTCCGCTGTGCGCTGCGGGGGCGCAAACGCCACCGTGGGCTTCCAAGGAGGCTCCGGGAGCTGACCATCCGCGCCGAGCTTGAAGGTGAGCACGCGCGCCACGTTGGGGACGCTCTCCGCCTGCACGAACTCGCCAAACACCAGCGCGAACGCCCCACCCCACCCGACGTTGACGGAGATGTACTGCTCGCCATCCAGTTCGTAGGTCATGGGCGGCGCCACGACGCCCGTCTGCGTCGCGAACTCCCAGAGAAAATCGCCCGCATCTGCCGTAAAGGCCTTGAGCTTGCCGTCGGCCGTCCCCTGGAACACGAGCCCACCCGCCGTGGTGAGCGTGCCGCCGTTCCACGCCCCGCGGTGCTCGACCCGCCACGCCTCGGTCTGCGTCTTCGGGTCCCAGGCCACGAGCCGCCCGGCGACGAGCGCCTGCATGGCGTCGCGCTCCGCCTGGCTGTCGGGCAAGCCCCCGATGATTCCGTCGATGCCGAGGTTCATGCCGTCGGGTCGGTAGCGGAAGCCCACGTCGTCGGCGTAGAACGCGGGGATGTCGAGCACGGGGATGTAGACCAGGCCCGTCTGCGGGTTGAACGACATCGGGTGCCAGTTGTGCCCCCCTAGATAGGAAGGGAAGATCATCGCCTTCTCGTCGCGATACCGCGCGCCCGGCACCTCGACCGGCCGCCCCGTCGCGAGGTCGACGTGCGTGGCCCAGGTGATCGGGATGAAGTTGTTGGCCGAGATCAGCGTGCCGTCCGTGCGGTCGAGCACGTAGAAGAAGCCGTTCTTCGGGGCCTGCATCAGCACCTTGCGAGGCGTGTCTTCGCCCGGCAGCGCGAGATCGGCCAGCAGGATGTGCTGGGTCGCCGTGTAGTCCCAAGTCTCGCCGGGCGTCGTCTGGTAGTGCCAGACGTACTCTCCGGTGTCCGGGCGCAGCGCGACGATCGAAGACAGGAACAGGTTGTCGCCCCCTTCGGGCGAGCGGATCAGCTGGTTCCAGGGCGTCCCGTTGCCCACCCCGATGTAGAGCAGGTCGAGCTCGGGGTCGTAGGCCATGGCGTCCCACACCGTGCCGCCCCCGCCGCCGAGCTCCCACCACTTGCCCGTCCAGGTCTTCGCCGCGCGCGCCATCGCGTCGTCCTCGAAACCGAGCGCGGGGTCTCCCGGCACCGTGTAGAAGCGCCAGACGAGCGCGCCCGTCGCCGTGTCGTACGCGCTGACGTACCCGCGCACGCCGTACTCGGCCCCGCCGTTCCCGATCAGCACCTTGTCCTTCACCACGCGCGGAGCACCCGTGATGGTGTACGGGCGGCTCGGGTCGGTGGTGCTCACCTGCCAGTTCACCTTCCCCGTCGCCGCGTCGAGCGCGATCAGCCGGCCGTCGAACGCGCCGACGAACACCTGCCCCTTCCAGACCGCGACGCCTCGGTTCACCACGTCGCAGCACGAATGCACCGCCTTGCCCTTGTCGACCTTGGGGTCGTAGGTCCAGAGCACCTCCCCCGTGCGCGCGTCGAGCGCCGTGACGATGCTCCACGAGGCGGTCATGTACATCACGCCGTCCACGACCAGCGACGTCGCCTCGATGCCGCGGCGGGTCGGGAGGTCGTGCGACCAGGCGAGCCCCAACTGCGCGACGTTGCCGGTGTCTACCTGGGCCAGCGGGCTGTAGCGCTGCTCACTGTAGGTGCGGCCGTAGGACATCCAGTTACCGGGCTCGGCGTCCGCCGCCTCGAGGCGGGCCGCGTCGACAGACGCAGGCGCGCTCGGCGCTGGCGCAACGGGCGAGAGTTTTGTCTCGGGGGTCTGACTACAGGCGAGGACCACCAATGCGAGCCAAGGCGCCACCTGCCATGAAGGGTCGGTTCGTGCCATCGCGTGTCCCTCTGTCTGGTTATGCTTGCAGCAGTATAGACAGGCCGGGGGGTGGCGGGCTCGGGGTGGGCCGCCGCTTGCCCAACGCCACCCGGGACGCGGTAGGATCCGCGCCAAGGAGCTTCCACATGCCGACGCAGCCGCACACGATCATCACCGGGATCAAGGAGGTCGACCCGCAGCACGCGCTCGACGTTCCCACGCTCGAGGCCTATCTCAAGGGGCAACTCGAAGATGTCACCGGAAGCCTCACCGTAAAGCAGTTCCGCGGCGGGCAGAGCAACCCGACCTATCACCTGAGCGACGGCCACAAGCAGTGGGTGCTCCGCCGCAAGCCGCCGGGCGTGCTCGTCGCGTCAGCCCACGCCGTCGACCGCGAATACCGCATCATCTCCGCGCTCAACCGGATCGACTTCCCGGTGCCCCGCGCGCGCCTGCTGTGTGAAGACCCGGACGTGATCGGCACGATGTTCTTCATCATGGACCACGTCGAAGGGCGGGTGCTCACGGACCAGCTCCTCCCGGACGAGACCCCCGCACAGCGCGCGAGCATCTACGAGAGCCAGATCCAGACCCTCGCCGCGCTGCATCAGGTCGACTACGCGGCGATCGGACTCGAAGACTACGGGAAGCCCGGCAACTACTTCGCGCGGCAGATCCATCGTTGGGGTCGACAGTACACAGACTCTCCCGCAGAGCGGATCCCCGCGATGGAGCGGCTGATGGAGTGGCTCCCCGACAACATCCCCACCGAAGAGTCGACCAGCATCACCCACGGCGACTACGGACTGAACAATCAGATCTTGCACCCCACGGAACCTCACGTCGCAGCGGTGCTCGACTGGGAGCTGTCGACGATCGGCCACCCGTTTGGCGACCTGACCTATCACCTCGCGCAGCGCGAGTCGCCCAACGGCGTCTTCGCCAACCAGAGCGATGAGGACCTCCGCGCGCTCGGCATCCCCACGACCGACGAGTACGTCGCCCGGTACTGCGAGCTGACCGGACGCGATGGCATCGGCGACCTCGACTTCTACCTCGCCTTCCAGCTCTTTCGGAGCGCGGGCATCATGCACGGCATCGCGGGTCGGGTCATGACTGGCACCGCGGCCGGAGAAGGCGCCGAAGAGATCGGGAAGCTGGCCCGCCCGCTCGCCGAGCAGTCGCTCGTCCACGCCCGCAAGCTCGGGGCCTGACGCCACACCGGGCCGCCCAGTGCGCCAAAATACACCCATGTGTGCCGAAAACGGCACACTCCCCGGCGCTACTGAACGAGCACACAGCGAGTTTCAGCCTCCACCCGGCACATTGTTGGGCAGGCATTTGCCCAGATGTGTTCTCATGCGCTCACATTTTTGGATCGCGTCAAGCAGGACAATGAGGGTATGAAAATGGAACGAGTGAAACGAACTAGCCAACGGGTCGCAGCGGCAGCCGGCCTGCTCGCGGCCTCGCCTAGCGCCGCGTGGGCCGCCGACACCCTCGACACGGGCGACACGGCATGGATCCTGACGTCCACAGCCCTCGTGCTGTTCATGACGATCCCCGCCCTCGCGCTCTTCTACGGCGGCCTCGTCCGGACACGCAACGTGCTGTCCATTTTGATGCAGTGCCTGATCCTGACCGCGGCGATGAGCATCCTCTGGCTGATGGGCGGCTACAGCCTCGCCTTCGCCGAAGGCAACGCGTTCTTCGGCTCGTTCACGGACAAGTTCTTCTTGCGCGGCATCGGCCCCGACACGCTCGCCGGCACGATCCCTGAAGTGCTCTTTGCCGCCTTCCAGATGACCTTTGCGGTCATCACCCCAGCGCTCATCATCGGCGCCTTCGCCGAGCGGATGCGGTTCTCAGCGATGCTGCTGTTCTCCGCGCTCTGGCTGTTCGTCGTATACGCCCCGATCTGCCACATGACCTGGGGTGGCGGCCTGTTCTCCGAGTGGGGCGTGTTCGACTTCGCGGGCGGCATCGTCGTCCACATCACCGCGGGCGTCGCGGCGCTCGTGCTCTGCATCGTGCTCGGGCCGCGCACCGGCTACCCCAAGACGCCCATGCCCCCGCATAACCTGACGATGACCTTCATGGGCACGGCGATGCTCTGGGTCGGCTGGTTCGGCTTCAACGCCGGGAGCGCGCTCGGCGCCAACGGGGGCGCGGCCATGGCGCTCATGGTCACCCACCTCTCCGCTTCCGCCGCGACACTGACCTGGATGGCCATCGAGTGGATCAAGTACGGCAAGCCGAGCGTGCTCGGGGCCGCCACCGGTTCGATCGCCGGGCTCGCCGCGGTCACCCCCGCTTCAGGCTACATCGGTCCGTTGGGCGGCGTCGTCATCGGCGTCGTCTCCGGCGTGGTGTGCTGGTACTTCGCGACCGCCGTGAAGCAGCGCTTCGGCTACGACGACTCCCTCGACGTCTTCGGCGTCCACGGAATCGGCGGTCTGCTCGGCACGCTCCTCGTGTCCGTGTTCGCCGCCGAAGCCTTCGGTGGGCTGGGCGATGAGATGTCCATCGGCTCCCGGTTTGGTGTCCAGGCGCTCGCCGCGGCGATCACGATCGTCTACACGGGGATCGCCAGCTTCGTGCTCCTCAAGCTCACCGGCATGGTCGTCCCGCTCCGGGTCGACGTCTCGGAAGAGCAGGAGGGTCTCGACATCTCGCTCCACGAAGAGAGCGGATACAACCTCTAGACCGCATCGAGCGCTCACGCTCGCGGCGGGCAAGACACGAGGGGCCGAGGCGCCGCGACGAGCGGCACCTCGGCCCCTCCTCGTTTGTAGACCCGACCCGGGTCCGCGGTCGCCGAACCTGCGGGGCGGCCGCGGCGTACGCGCCGCCCGCTCGTCGAGCGCGTCAGGAGCGGCGCAACCGGATCGCCCTAGAGCGAGGCGACGAAGTCCTCGGTCGCCGAGAGCTCGTCGAGGTCCGCGGTCGTCGGCGTCAGGATCGCCTCGTCACAGCCCATGTCCTCGAGCCGGCGCAGGATCTCGCGGATCGCGCCGGGCGAGTGTCCGCTGCACAGGCCAGCGCGCGCGTCGGCGACCCGCTTCCCAAACACCATCAAGTAGTCGTGCGCGAAGTCGTGGAGCCGCTGGGCCGGGCGCGCCTCGAGGGCGTACCAGAAGGCGAGCTGAAGGAACGGCTTCCCCTCGCGGTCCGCGTCGGACCACACCTTGCGAAAGCCGCCGAAGATCTGCTCGACCTCATCGAGGTCGGGGCCCATGTGAAACCCCGCGAGGCCATCGGCCCAGCGTGACGCCCGCTGCATCGAGCGGGGCCCGAGCGAAGACGAGAAGATCGGCGGCCCGCCCGGCTGCACGGGCGTCGGCCCGAGCGGCGGCGACCCCTCCGGCAGCACGTACGTGCCGCGCCACACGTCGCGCATCACCTGCACGCGGTCATCGAGCGTCGAGACCCGGCGCCCGAACACCTCGGGCTTCCCCGCCAGCGTGTAGTCGTAGTCGCGCATCCCGACGCCGACCCCCAGCGTAAAGCGCCCCTGGCTGAGCACGTCGACCGTCGCCGCCTGCTTCGCCAGCAGCACCGGCTCGTGAAGCGGCGCCAACGAGATGAGCGCCTGGATCGGGACGCGCTCGGTCAAGACCGCGGCGGCCGAGAGCACGCCCATCAGGTCCAGGAACGGCGAAGCGATGCGCTCGCCCGTGGCCAGTCGCGAGAACGGGCCCGCGTCGATCCGCCGAATCCACTCACAGAGCGTGTCGCGGTCCGTGCCCTCGACGGTGGACGGGATGGAGAGGCCGATCTGCATGGGTGTGTTTCCTTGTCGCGGGGAGTGCGTCGGACCAGCGGACGTTCAAGCGCCGGTGTAGCCGGTGGGGTACTCGCGGAAGCAACAGACCCGCCCACCGCGCAGCTCGAAGAAGTTGTGATAGTGATTGATGTAGGGCGAGCCATCGGCGTGCTCGCCCTCCGACCGCACCTCCACCGCCACGCGATCGCCCTCCATCACGGAGCCGCGCACCTCGAACTGGATCACGGGGAAGGCGTCGAACAACCCCTTCAGCAGCGCCGTCGAGGGGCGGTGCTTCCCGCCGAAGGGCCCCTGTGCCAACACCTCGATCGTGGCGTCGTCGGTGTAGCACGCCATCACACCGTCGATGTCGTGGGCGTTGAGCGCCGCATAGAAGGCGTCGATGCACGCGCGGTTGGCCGCGCTCGAGTCACTCATACTGTCTCTCCTCTGCCGCGCTCCAGTGCGGCCGTCCAAAGAATCCCCGACACGGGGGTTACCACGGGTAAGGCGTACCGTCGCAGTTGAGGAAGGCGCCGCTCTGCTCGATTCCGAGCGACGCGATCAGCGGCCAGATCTGGTCGACCGCCATCTCGGGCGTGTCGTCCGCCGTCGGCGACCCCAGCCCGGTCCGCACGTAGCCGGGATGAAGCGCGACCACCGCAATGCCACGCTCCCGCAGGTCACAGGCCGCCGTCGCGGTGACCCCGTTCAACAGGGTCTTGCTCGTGCGGTAGGCGTAGACCCCCCCGAACCGGGGCTCGCCGCAGCTGCCCATGATGCTCGACACGTTGACGACGACCTTGCGCTCGCTGCGCGCGACGTGCTCGACGAAGGCCTCCATCACCTTCATCGGCGCGAGGCCGTTGATGCGCAGGGTCTCCTGCCAGGTGTCGTAGTCGGACGCACCAAACCCCTGATCGCCATAGTCGCCGCCCTGAACGGCCGCGTTATTGATCAGCAGGTCAATGTGGCGGTCGCTCAGCTCGGCCGCGAGCGCGTCGATCGCTGCGAAATCGGCGACGTCCAGCGCGCGGGCCTCGACCCGCCCGGACGAGGATGCCACGGCGGCTTGGAGCCCTTCCGACCCGGCCGGATCGCGCGCCGTCGCGATCACCCGAAACCCCTCGCGCGCGAGGCGCTCGACGATGGAGAGACCAATCCCGCGGCTGCTGCCCGTCACCAGCGCCGTCTGTCCTGAATCCGACATGTCCTTGCCTTCGCCTCCTGCGCCCGCTTCTCGCGTCGCCTGCTTCCCTTCGCCACCGCCGATCCCCGAGCGCAGGCCGAGCGAGAGCCGGGCCTCCCAGTCTACCCGAGCCCGACGCCTCCCGTGCCCGAGAGACACACCCCCGGGGAGACGCGCTCGCGATCCGCCCTCAACCAACACCCCACGACCTCGTTGCGACAAACCCCCAGTTCCCCGCGGCGGGCTGGCAAGCGGCTCGGCGCGCGCACGGACTCAAGGGATTCCACCAGGAGTCGAAGAAGAGACCAGTCACCGGCCGCCAAACAACACTCACTCCGAGCGGTACGGGCTGAAGGAGTCACCATGAAGACGCGGAAAGGAAAGAACCTCGAAACGTCGGAGAAGGCGGCGTTCTTTGAAAAGATGGCAGAGGCGATCGACTACTATCTATCCGAAGAGCAGTACCTGTCCGCTTATGTCGTCGCGTTCTCGTTCCTGGAGGATCGCATCGGCGCTCTGTACGCGGAGCGCTGCCGAGTCGAAGGGGTCGTCCCCGCGACGAACGCCAAGTTCGTCGAACAGATCCACCAGTTGCAGGGGGCGGGTGACCTGCCTCCGAAGCTCGCGAGCGCCTGCCTCGCGAAGAGAGGCCAGCGAAACGAGCTGTTCCACAACGCGATGTGGAACCTCGACGGCTTCACCGAGAAGGCGGCGAAGGCGGTCCTTCAGGTGGCTCGCCAGGCCAACAACGCCCGGACGCGCCAGCAGCGCGCCTTCGCAAAGAGCGAAGCCGCCGCTTGAACGCAGCCCCGCCCGCGGCCAGTCGCCGCGGGCGCCGGGCTCTGGCACCCTTGCGCGATGATGCTCACCCACAAAGCGCGCTACGTCCTGTTCGACATGGACGGGGTCCTGCTGGACACCGAGAACTTCTACACCGAGGCCACGCAGCAGATCGTCGCGCGCTGGGGCAAGACGTTCGACTGGTCCCTCAAGCAGAACATGGTCGGCCGACCCGCGATCGAGTCGGCTCGCTACCTCGTCGACGCCCTCGACCTCCCGATCACCCCCGAGGAGTACCTCACCGAACGGGAAGACGGGCTGCGCACACGGATGCCGCAGGCCCAGCCCATGCCCGGCGCTGTCGCGCTCACCCGCCAGCTCCAGGACCGGGGCGTGCCGATGGCCGTCGCCACGAGCTCTTCCCGCGAGTTCTTCGCGCTCAAGACGACCCACCACGGCGACTGGTTCGCGCGCTTCGACACCATCATCGTCGGCGATGACCCCCGGGTCGCCCACGGCAAACCCGCGCCGGACATCTTCCTCGTCGCGGCCGAGGCGCTCGGCGCGAACCCGCAGGACTGCCTCGTCGTCGAGGACTCGCCGGCAGGCGTCGAGGCGGCGCACGCGGCCCAGATGCAGGTGCTCGCCGTGCCCTACCCCGGCATGAACCCCGAACGGCTCCAAAGCGCCGACCTGCTGCTCGAGTCCCTCGAAGGCGTGAACGCGGCAGACCTCACGCTACCGGCCTAACAGCTTTACGAACGAACGCAACGCGCCGCGCGCACCCTCCGCGAGGCCCGCGCTCCTCCACCGCCCAACGTGAGAACGGTGGAGGAACGGGGCCGGCCTGTTCGCCCAACCCCTGTGGCGAACACAGCACCCGCGGCGCGGGACCGAAACCCGGACTCGCCGACACGCTCTCGCGCCGGCGTTGGGATGGGACGAGAGCACCACCTCTGCTTCCACGAGGACCCGCAGCGAGAACCCCAGAAGCCGACCCGCGCCGAAGGGCCACGCGGGCGCTGCCTAGAACGACCGGGCCGATGCCCGATCGGTGGGGGGCTTACCCGGTCTCTTTTAGCAGCAGCGCACCACCGCGAGAGGCCTCGCCAGTGCGGTCCGCCTGTTCTTCTGCATCGGCCCGCAGCTCATCTTCCACACACCTCGTCCCATCCCATCTCCGCGCGTCGCGAAGACCACGCCGAACGAGCCCTGCAGGAGCGTACCCCGCTCCGTCGTGACACCGGCCAGCGCCTCCCCATTGAACTAGCAACTTCCGTGCCGCCGCCAAGACGCGTGGCGGGCGAGCACAAGCCGCCGCCAGGAGCGCAGGATGCGCCCGACGCGGGCCATCCCGACGTGACGGCAACCCCCAGCGGTGGAACGCTATTTCCCGTTGGGGACATCTGGGCAAAGCGCTTCATACGGGTCCGTTCCCACCTTCGCGAATCCCCTCACCCAAGTGAGGGGAGCGGGAACGCGCACGAGGCCACCCGGTACCGAGGCGCACAAAACGACACCCTCTAAATGAGGGATCGACGGAGCGCGCGGCCCCCAACGCCGTGCGGCGTCAGGATGCGTCGCGAGGCTTGGCTGCTGGAGCGACGCGGACGGGCAGCGCGCTCATGAGCGGGATCCCGGAGAAGCGACCGCAGTCCTCCTCGACGCTGATGAGCGCGCCCACGTGGCTCCCGCGCGCCTGCGGCCGCGCGCCTTCGTTCGGGTCCCCACCCCAGCAGTGACACATCGAGACCAGTCCCGGGCGCAAGCCCGCGTCGGGCCACGCGATGGTCTCCACCGCGCCGTGCACCGACGCCACACAGACCGCGTCGCCCCGCGCGAGCCCCTCCCGCACGAGGTCCGTGGGGTGCATGAACGCGGGGTTGGTCCCGTAGCGAGCGGTCAAAGCGTCGATGTCCGTGCCCACAGAATTGAACGTGTTCGGCATCCGGCGACTGATGAACCGGTAGGGATAGCCGTCCCGCGCGAAGCGGTCGCCCTCGGCGAAGTCGTGCAGCTCTTCGAACATGAGGTCACTCCCCACACAGAGTCGAGCGTCATGACCGGCGTCACGCGGCTCCACGAAGACGGGGGGCTCGTCGTGGAACAGCACCTGATCGGGTGCGGCGCGCAGCCGGTCGAGCGGGACGAATGAACCCTTCGTCACATAATCGAGCACCTCCTCGGAGGTCGGCTTGTTCACCATGTCCACGTGCGTCGTCGGCATGGTGATGCCCAGGATCGGGAAGACCCCCGCCGCGACCTCGAGCGAGAGACCCATGCGCTGCGCGAGCCCATAGAAGAACTCCCAGTCCTCGAGCAGGTCCGACCCCTCCGGAGGGTCGACGATCGGGGCGACATACTGCCCATAGGCCTCCGTGTAGCCGAGCGCTGGCGACACCGTGAACAAACATTCCGTCGACAGGCTGCTCCCCGGGGTCTCCAGCGGGAGCTTCGGCGCCAGCACATAGTCGGCCAGCGCGGTCGTGTCCGTCTCGCGCGGCTCGACGACGATGTTGAGCGCCAACGCGTCGAGCGCAGCGCGCGCGCGGTCCGGGTCGGGCCAGGCCCGCATCGGGTTGCCGCCGATCGTGATCAGCGCCTTCACGCCCCCCTCCCCCCCGAGCAGGATCTCATCGGCGAGCGCGGAGGTCGGCAAACCACACACGGCAGGCACCATGTCGGCCCGCGCCCGGAGCGGCCGGCCATAGCCCTCCACGGGATAGGGCGGCAACGCCTGCGCCTTGAACGCGCGCCGGGTCGTCAGCACACCGGGGTTGGTTACCCGGTCGCCCTCCCGGCGGAAGCGACCACAGAGCGTGTTCAGACACAGCACGAGGTACTCGCTGATGTTGCTCCAGCCCGACATGTTCACGCCGGTGCCTGCGGTCACCGACCCGCGGCGCGCCTGCCCAAAGCGCCGAGCCGCCTCGACGATGTGCGCCGCGGGCAGGTCCGCGCGCGCGGCGACCGCGTCCGGCGTAAACGGCTCCACCTCGCGCCGCAACGCCTCGAACCCGTCGACGTGGTCGCGGACGAAGCCCTCGTCGATGAGCCCCTGCGCGATCACCTCGCGGGCGATCCCCGCGAGCACCGCCGGGTCGGTCCCGGGCCGCGGCTGCAAGTGCAGGTCCGCGTGCCGCGCGGTCTCGGTCCGGCGCGGGTCGATCACGATCAGCTCCAGGCCCCGATCCTGCGCGCGCTTGAGCCGCCGCACCGGGTTGGCGTGCGGGATCCCGCCCGAGTTGGCGACCAGCGGGTTCGAGCCGACGATCATCCAGACATCCGACTCATCGAAGGCGTGGCTCCCGCCGAGCCAATACCCGTGCGCCGCGCCCGCGGTCTGCTTGCCCGGCTGATCGATCGTCCCCGTGCTGAACCGGAGCCGGAGGCCCAGCGCGTCCATCCAGGCGGTCGCGAACGCCGCCGTCTGCGGCAGCTGATAGAAGAGGGTCCCGAGGTAGACCGCGATCGAATCGGGGCCGTGCTCGTCGACCACGGCCTGGAGCTTGGCCGCGACCTCGTCCATCACACGCTCCGACGCGACCGGCTCGAGGTCTCCGGCGGAGTTGCGCCGCAACGAGTGACGTAGCCGGCCTTCGCCCGTGTGCATCTCAGGGAAGTGCTTGCCCTTCAGGCAGAAGAACCCCTCCGAGTGGGGATTCTCCACGTCGCCGCGCGCCGTCACCGGCCGCCCCGCCTCGTCGACCTCCACCACGATCGGACATTGCGGTGTGCAGATGCGGCAGAGAGACTTGCGCTCGTGGGTCGTGGTCATGGAACCTCCGTCTCGTGGCATCCTATCGCTCTCGCGGCGTGAGGCGGGGAGTTGAAATCCCAGAGGCGGGTACAACCCGGCCATCTCACAGGAACCAGGAGAACTGATGACCCGCACGAACCTCCGCCCGCTCCTCCTGACCGCCACCGCGACACTCGCGACCGCCCTCGGCTGCGCGCACACCGGGCCCCCTCCTGCTGCCACGCCACAGCCCGCGCCCGCACCGGACGCGCTCTCCGTCGCGTTCGACGACTTCGTCGCCAAGCTCGAAGCCGTCGAGCAGTCCATCCGCGACTCCCCCGCCTTTGGGACGCCGGCCGAGCAGGTCGGCGGGTACCGCCACATGCTCCGCGCCATGGCGAAGGGGCTCGAGGCCGAGGTCCTGCAAGACGCGGACTACCCGTACTTCCGGATCCTCGACTTCTGGCTCAAGGAAGGCGGCGACAACCCCGACCAACGCTATGCGTTCGTCCCGATCCGCGGCGGCGAGACCTACCGGGTCTGGGGGCGGCTCGGGTCCGCGGTCCGGGTCGAGTTCCAGCTCTACGCGGGCCGGCCGTGGGACGGGACCGGGACATCCGCGGGCTATCTCGCGTTCGAGGACATGACGCTCGGCGAAGACGGCACGTTCGAGGTGTTCCTCTCCGCCGCACCGCACGAGGGAAACTGGCTCCCGAACCCGGGGGACGCGACCACGCTGTTTGCTCGTCACATCTACGGCGACTGGAACGAAGAAGACACCGGCGACATCCACATCGACCGGGTGGGCTACGAGGGGCTCCGCCGCCCGCCGGAGAGTCCCGCGGAGCTGGCCGCGCGCATCGAAGCGGCCGCCACCATGTTCGCGACCACGGCGCGGAACTGGCCCGCGTTCGTCGCGCGCCGCTACCAGCGGCCAGAGCTGATCAACAACATCAGCCCTCCGTACGACACCTACGCGCTCGGCGGCGCGCGCGGGCGCTGGATGAGCGGCGGCTCCTTCGCGCTCCCGCCGGGCGAAGCCCTGGTGCTGCGGATGCCGAAGACGCGCGCCGCGTATCAGGCGGTTCAGCTCGCCGACGTGTGGATGGCCTCGCTGGAGTACGCCAACCAGATCTCGAGCCTCAACACCACACAGTCCGAGCTCGCCCCGGACGGCGCCTACTACTACGTCATCAGCCAGGAAGACCCGGGCTACCCCAACTGGCTCGACGCGGGCGCGCTCTCACGCGGCGTCTTCATGCTGCGCTGGGACGGCGTGCGCGGCACCCTCGCGGAAGCGGAGTTCCCCTCCGCACGGTCCGTCGCCCTGGAGGACCTCCCGGAGGCGATCCCCGGGTTCACGACGGTCGACGAGGCCGAGCGCGCGCGCGTCCGCGCGGAGCGACGGCGCCACATGCAGCTGCGCTCTCACCGCTAGACC
>Ga0315331_10002080_pt1 | contig 15150 bp, 9 predicted proteins | sample M160m34915metaG_FD_203456 | JGI IMG/M metagenome (GOLD analysis project Ga0315331, IMG submission 203456) | Ammonia-oxidizing marine archaeal communities from Monterey Bay, California, United States - M1 60m 34915 | ecosystem: Environmental > Aquatic > Marine > Intertidal zone | place: USA...
TAGCAGCTATCGCTATTGAATCAATCTTAAAGTCTAATCCTAATGTCAATATATGGTTTCTTTCTAAACCATTTCACAAGCCACTTTTCAATCAAAATCCTCGTTTTCACTTTCTTGAATCAGATTTAAAAAAGAATCATAAAGGAATTATAGGTTTAAAAAAATTAACGAAAGAAATACTTGAAAAAACTAAAATTGATGCTGTTATCGATTTACATGATGTTTTAAGAACAAAAGTTTTAAGAAGGTTACTTAACAACAAAGTTCCTGATATTTACTGCTTCAACAAAGGGCGAAAGGAGAAGAAAAACATGATAAATGGAATAACTCCTTTTAAAAAACTCCCTCATTCTGTTTCAAGATATTTGAGCTGTTTCAACGATTTAGAATTGAATTGTGAGCTACAAAATGGACCGTGGTTAACGACCAACAAAAACCAAGAAATTATTTCCAATAAAAAACAAATTGGTATTGCTCCGTTTGCAGCTCATAAAAGTAAAGAGTGGGGTATAAACAAAATAAGATCTCTTATAGGTGAACTAAAAAATGTCGAAATTTTATTATTTGGAGGAGGCCAAAATGAAATAAAACAACTTGTTGAAATTTCAACACAGTTTTCTAATTGTACATTAGTTGCTGGCAACTATTCTTTTAAAGAAGAATTAGAAATAATAGCAGGTTTAGACCTTATGATTAGCATGGACAGTGCTAACATGCACCTAGCAACACTTGTTGGAACAAAAGTGATTTCAATATGGGGACCGACTCATCACTTTTTAGGTTTTGGCCCATTAATGAACGAAAATCTGATTGTTGAAATTGATAGAAAAGAAATGCCCACTAGACCGTGTAGTATTTATGGAAAAGTGACTACTTCAAAGCAAAAAAAATGTGCAGCCAATTCCATGATAAATATTAGTGTAAACACAGTTGTGGCAAAAATAAAGAGTGTGATAAACTAAGCTCTAAACTTCTTTTAAGTCAAATTTATAGCTCTCCATGATTTTATTACAAAGTAACTTATCACAAGCTTGACTAACTTTTTCAGCTGCCTCATCTTTAGATTTAGCACTAACTTGTAAGGTAATATGCTTTCCTATTCTCACATTAGATATTACATCTAATCCCAAATTATCCATACTTTTAGAAACGGCTTTACCTTGTGGATCAAGAAGAGCCTCAAGAGGCATTATATCAATATCAGCTTTAAATTTCATTTTTTGTTATTAAGTTGTTTACCAATGATAGAATTAAGTACAAAAATATTATAAATGCTATAGTAAGAGACATTAGATTCATAAAAATTGTAACAAATATTACAATGCAAGTTAAAGACAAAAATAGATAACGTATTTTATTTTCTTTCCAACCATAATTAAGAAACTTGAGAGAAAAAAAAGAAACTTTAGATGTCATTAAAAAAGAAAATAATATTATCAATGAAATAATTAATCCATATGGATTATATCCATCAATTAAACTAAAAGAAGTCGACTCTAAATAAAAAACAATGGAAGTGAAAAACAAAGCATTCGCTGGAGTTGGCAATCCAGTAAAATTGTTCTTTTGAGATTCATCATTATTGAATTTAGCTAATCTTAATGCTGAAAAAATTGGAATAAGAACTACAATATAATTCGAGTAGGGAGAATATATTTGAGGTAAGTTTATTAACAATTGATAAACAAGAAAAGCGGGAGAGACACCAAATGTCACTAAATCTGCCAAGGAATCTAATTGCTTTCCTAGTTCACTAGAAGCATTCAGAACTTTAGCAAGAAAACCATCTAAAAAATCAAAAAAAGAAGCAATAAAAATTAATGCTGAAGCGAATAAAAGCTCATCGTTTGATGCTAAAATAATTGAGAAAAAACCAAGAGAAAGGTTAATTATAGTACATAAATTTGGCAAATGCTTAAGCATAGATAAATTAAATAATTTAAAGCAAAAATAATCAAACCATTAAACTAAAAAATTTGTTTTTTTATTAGAACACTAAAGACTCCTAATTTAATTTAGATATTAAATATCTTTGCTAGAGCTAAAAATATATTAAACAAAAGTAAACAAATGAACAATTATCCCGTTTAAAGTAGGTTACATATAAAGTTATTATCTTGTTTCCTCTTAAATATCACTTATTTTACAAAATGCGCTATTTAATTTTAATATTATTTTCATTAACAATTTTTCAGATTAAGAGTCAGTCCTCTTCACCAAAATATAGTAATGAGTTTTTAAACATTGGCGTTGGTGCTCGCTCACTAGGAATGAGTAATTCAATTATTGCTACTACTAATGATGTACACGCTGGCTATTGGAACCCAGCAGGTTTGTGCAATTTAAAATCTGATGTCCAAATTGGACTTATGCATTCAGAATATTTCGCTGGTATTGCTAAATATGATTTCGGGGCTTTTGCTAAAAGAATAGATTCTACAAGTGCATTTGCTTTGTCATTTGTCAGGTTTGGTGTTGACAACATCCCTAATACAACCGAATTAATTGATGCTCAAGGGAATATTAATTATGATAGAATAAGTTATTTCAGTGCTGCTGATATGGCACTTTTTCTTAGTTATGGAAAAAAACTAAACAATGGCGTTATGCTAGGGGGGTCTGTAAAACTAGTTAATAGACAGGTAGGCGATTTCGCAAGAGCATGGGGATTTGGTGTAGACTTCTCTGCTTCATACCAACATAAATCTTGGCAATTTGCGGCTATGGCAAGAGATGTAACATCCACTTTTAATGCATGGAGTTACAACTTATCTGATGAAATGCTTGAAACATTTGTATTAACTGGAAATGAAATACCTCAAAATGGTTTAGAAATAACAATGCCTAGACTTATTATTGGTACTGCAAAAACATTTAAAATAAATGATAAGTTTAAATTAATAACCGAGCTAGATGCTGACTTCACGACAGACGGCATGAGAAACGTTTTAATATCATCAAACCCAATTTCAATTGACCCGCATTTTGGACTAGAGCTTAACTTTAAAAATTTAATTTTTCTTAGAAGTGGTATTGGTAATATTCAAAAATCAACTGGCTTAATTGGAAAGACTGTTACTACTGTCCAGCCTAATATCGGTTTAGGAATTCAAATAAAAGGTTTGTCCATAGATTATGCACTTACCGATATAGGCGATGCATCAGTTGCGCTTTATAGTAATGTTTTTTCATTACGTTTTAACTTAAATCCAAAATCTAGAAAAATTTGAAAAAACTTTTAAGCATATTATTTATCCTTATTAGTATTTGCTCTTTCTCCCAGCAAAATGGGAATGAATGGATTAATTTTTCTCAACGATATTTTAAAATCCCAATTTATAAAACTGGTATTCATAGATTAGATTATTTAACAATAAAAACAACTCTATTTAATCTAGGGATTAATGTTTCAACAATACCAACCAGTGAATTTCAAGTTTTTGGCAGAGAAAAAGAGATTCCATTGTTTATTGAAGATGGTAACGATGGATTTCTTAACACGGATGATTACATAGAATTTTATGCTGAAAAAAATGACAGCTGGCTTGATAGTTTAGTGTACGAATCAAGCGATTATGTTCCAGACCCATATTACAGCTTATTCAATGATACCATAAGATATTACTTAACCTGGAACAATCAAACAAATGGTTTGAGAATGCAGGAGGAAGTTGCTATTAACTTTAATTCATATAATCCAATTGATTACTGTTGGGGGGAAAGTTATATTAAATACAATTCTAGTTATTCACTTGGTGAGCAATTAGAAGGGCTTTCTAGTCCACTATTTGAGGAAGGTGAGGGGTGGGTAGGACCCGTACATACTAAGGGTAATTCCTACGATGAAGTTCTTGCAACAAACAATCCGTATCCAAGCCCCAATTCAGCAAAAGCAAGAGTTACTATTGTAAGTTCAAATTCTGTTGTCCCTGTTCCCCCAGTAAACCCACCACTACCCAATCACAACACAAAAATATTTTACAATAATAACCTCATTATTGATTCATCTTATTTTGGATTTAAAAAAATAAATTTTGAATTTCCTATAACGTCCGTTTCTAATAATTCTACCATAACACACGAAATTTCAGCTATTGGTCAAGGGAGTGATAGGCAACATATCACTGAAATAACAATATGGTATCCTCATACTTTTGATTTCAACGGAGATTCTACCTATACTTTTGGAATACCATACAATTCACAGTCTAACAAATCCAGAATAGATTTTTCCAATCTTAACCAAGCAGTATCAAACCCTATTCTATACGTTTTAAATGATCAATTAAAAAGAGTAAAAGTAATTTACAACAATTCCAATGGACAGGTACTTGTTCCAAACTCATCTAACGGAGACAGTTCTATTTGCTTTATAGTAGATTCAACCCATTTCATTCCAGTTAATCAATTAAACCCTATTAATGGTAGTGGCTATTTTAGAGATTTAAACTCATTGAATCTCAACGAAGCTTATGTAATTATTTCTCACGAAAAATTAATGCCTGCTGCTATAGACTATAGTTCATATCGATCATCCCAATACGACACAGCGGTAATAAATATTGAAGAATTATACCATCAGTTTGGAGGTGGCATTTACTTGCATCCCCTTTCTATTAAACGCTTCATTAAAATGACCATGGATGAATGGAACACATGGCCTTCACATTTATTTTTAATAGGCAAGTCTATAACTTTAGCTCCTCAAGCATTTACTGGCAATCACCCTAGAAACAATGCCTCTCTTTATAACCAATGTTTGGTTCCAACATTTGGATATCCCTCTTCAGATAATCATTTTTCTGTTGGGTTAGATGCAAATAGCAAAGGGTTTTCCATTCCTATTGGAAGAATGAGCTGTTCATCTAGTTCTCGTGTACTCTCCTATTTAGATAAAATTATAAGCTATGAACAAGAGCAAAATTCATCGAGCATTTATAGTTTAAACAATAAAGAATGGCAAAAAAATATCATTCATTTTGGTGGTGGTTCAGATTCAACAGAGCAAAATTATATAAACTCATGGCTTTCAAATTTTAAAACAACCATTGAAGATACACTTTATGGTGGTTTTGTACATAATTTCAATAAAGACCCTTTTTCAAGTACTCTAAATAACAATGATTTTCAATTAGTCTCTAGTTTACTCGAAAATGGTGTTTCATTAATTACATTTTTCGGACATTCAAGTTCATCTAATGGATTTAGCCAGAACATAGACTCACCTGAAAATTGGAATAATGAAGGTAAATACCCTCTAGTAATTGGCATTGGATGTTACAGTGGCGATGTACATAATCCTGATACTACAAATTTTTCACAATCATTAATTTCCCCAAGTAATGAGGGTGCAATAGGTTTTATTTCAACAATTAAACAAGGTATTACGCCATATACCAATCAATATGTTTCATTTTTATATGACAGAATAGCTAACGATGGGTATGGTAAAACTATTGGTCAACAAATGAAAATGAATATAGATTATATAGATGATTTTACTTCTGGAATAAATTGGAATCCTATTTATCAAAGTAATTACAATGGAATGTCTCTTCAAGGTGACCCTGCTGTCAAACCAAATCATCATGACAAACCTGAAATAGTTTTAGATTCAACAAGGGTTTGGTTTGAGCCAAGTTCAATAAATCTTTCAATAGATACTTTTGAATTGAAAATAGTAATTACAAATATTGGTAGAGGTTTTAATGACTCTATGAACCTAGAAATAATTAGACATTACCCTAATGGAAACAATGAAATTATATCACAAAATATTTCAGGTGTTAATTATTTAGACACAGTTTCTGTGAAAATTCCTGTAAATCCAAATATTTCTGTTGGATTTAATCAATTTGAAATAAGTGTTGACCTTCCATTATCTCAAATAGATGAGCAGTATGATGAATTTAATAATAATAGGATTAATAAAACTATAATTATATTATCTAATTCAATTGAACCTATATGGCCTTATGAGTATGCAATAATTGGAAATCAAATTGACACCCTTAAGGGTTCAACAATGAATCCTTTTGAATCTTTAAATAATTATATTTTTGAAATTGACACTACTAATGATTTTAATTCTCCATTTAAAAAATATCAAGAAGTTTTAAGTGAAGGTGGAGTAATTGAAGCTTTACCAAACAATTGGCTTAATTTTTCTACAAATTCTTCATCACCACTTTTTTTTAATGATTCAACTGTATATTATTGGAGATGTTCACCTGATAGTTCCACACTAGACTGGAAAGAGAGTTCATTTCAATACATTCAAGATAAGTGGGGATGGGGACAGTCACATTTTTTTCAATTCAGAAATAATTCATATTTGAATATAAATTACAATAAGCCTGCTAGAAAATTTGACTTCGCTCCTTCAATTTCTAAATTGGAAGTAACAACAAATGTTAATTTTGTAACTGGTGCACAATACACAGGTACTAACTGGAGTTTAGGTGGTGATGTAATGGACTATGGAGGATGGTTTGTTCCTAGTATTATCATTGGGGTTGTAGATAATAATACTCTTAAACCTTGGTGTGTTGAAAATCCATCTGGAAATTCATGTGAAGATTGTCACAGTTTTCATTGTGTTGGGCAATGGAATGGTGTTACTTCAATATGTCCTACATCATCTGGCTCTGGACATATGGGCAGAAACAGGTGTTTAAAGTTTTTTATTTTTGATTCTTGGGATACTACTAGATTAAATGCGTTAACATCATTTTTAAACAACTACATCCCTGATTCAAATTATATTGTTGCATATTCATATGTTCCTGACAATTTCGCCTGGAGTAATTATGATTTATACGATAGATGGCCTCAATCTTTATTTGATGCTTTCACCGACCTCGGAGCTTCAGGATTATACCCTGGGTTACATAATTGTGGCTTTGCCTTTATAGCTCAGAAAGGTAACCCAAGTAGTGCCCTTGAAGTATATTCAGATACAATTTATGGTCCTGTAGGGGATCCTTCTTATTCACTATCTTTAGAAACTAATGTTTACGGAAATGATATTTCTGGATATATTACATCAACAAAAGCTGGTCCAGCATTAAAATGGGATAAAATTTACTGGCAACAACATGCATCTGAAATACCTTCAGATGATTCTTCAAGATTGAAAATTTACGGCTTAACTTTTAATAACATTAAAACATTACTAATTGATAATATTTTTTCAAACAAAGATGAAATAGATATCTCGACAATAATTGACCCATTAATTTACCCAAAAATCCAATTAGAAGCTTTTACTATTGATTCAACTAATTCTACTCCACTCCAAATTGACAAGTGGCAAATTTTATATGACCCCGTTCCTGAGCTAGCATTAAACCCAAAAAGAGGTTTCTATTTTAATGTAGAACAAAACGGCATTGAAGAAGGAGATTCTATAAAATTTGCAATCGCAATTGAAAATATATCAAAATTTGACATGGATAGTTTACTTGTCGAGTATAACTCATATGACGAAACATTTAATAGTACCTCAATCAATTATTCAAGACAAGATTCTTTAAAAGCTGGAGCTGTTTTAATGGATACTTTAACTTATTCATCAACTAATTTATCAGGTGACAACAATATCTGGGTTACTGCAAACCCAAAAAATAATAGCTCTGGAATTCAAGACCAACCAGAACAATTTTACTTTAACAATATTTTACAAACTAATTATAAAGTTTTAGAAGATTTAATTAATCCTGTACTAGATGTCACATTTGATGGTTTTCACATCTTAAACAATGACATAATTAGTCCTAATCCATTCATTGTAATTTCTTTAGATGATGAAAATGAGTTTTTATTATTAAATGAAAATACAGACACTTCAAATTTCAGTATTCACATCTTAAAGCCTAACTCAAATACATGGGAAAGATTATATTTTACAAATTTTCAAGGTGAAGAATTAATGACTTTTTTTCCTGCAAATAATGAAAAAAACAAATGCCGAATAGAATTCAATCCTACATTTACATTTGATGGGAAATATTCTTTAAAAGTTCAAGCTAGAGATAAAAAAAATAATTATTCAGGTGATAGTGAATATCAAATAGATTTTGAAGTAATAACATCTTCTTCAATTTCTAATATTTACAATTATCCAAATCCTTTTAGCACAAAGACACATTTTGTGTTCACTCTTACTGGAAGTTTTTTTCCCGATGAACTTTTAATACAAATCTTCTCGGTTTCTGGAAAAATAATTAAAGAAATTAATGTGAACGATATAGGCAGTATTAAGATAGGACATAATAAAACTGATTTTTTCTGGGATGGAAGGGATGAGTTTGGAGATTTACTAGCTAATGGTGTATATTTCTACAAAGTAATTGCTAAAGTTAATGGTGAAGACATTGAACATCGTCCTACAAGTGGTGATCATTCATTTAAAAAAGGTTTTGGTAAAATGTACTTATTGAGATGACAAATAAAAATATTTTTCACAAAAAGTATTTCGTATTATTCATTTTTCTCATTTGGACTTTATTTATTTATTTCAAATCCTTTTCTGTAGGGTTACTATCCGATGACTTTGCCTATTTTAATGGGGTAACAAAAGATGGATGGAATTCAATACTTAACAACTTTAATGATTCTTTTTTCCTTCCATTATCACATTTTTTTCAATTAGTTATTTTCAAACTATTTGGTCAAAACATTTATGCTTTTCATGTATTTCAACTCTTATTTCATGTGTTAATTGGATGGCAAATATATCTAGTCTTTAAAGAAATAAATGATAAAAAAATAATCTTTGCATTTCTAACTGGCTTTTTATTTTTAATTCTACCCTATCAAACTGAAACAACAATTTGGCTAGCTTCAGTAAGTTATGTTTTTTGTTTGTTTTTTGCTGTCCTTAGTATTAGGTACTATTTGAAGGGATACATTTATTTATGTTATGTATTTTTAATATCATCTATTTTTTGCAAAGAGATGGGATATGTAATTCCTATCATAATATTTTTAATTGATTTTAAGCAAAATCAAATTCCATTATTTAAAAAAAAGCTAATCCCCATAAGTATTATTATTATTATTTGTCTTTCATTAAGAATTTTTATTCTTGATTCACTAATCGGAGGATATGGAGAAAATATACATTTAAATGTCAATTTAAATACTGTATTAAAATCAATTGTTGCCTATTTCATTAAATACTTTACATTTTATAGATTTTCAAATAGCATATTTATTTCGCTTTTAGTTTTGACGTCAATAGGTCTTATTTCTATACCACTATTAAAAAATCTTTACATTGAAAAGAATTTTAAAAAATTATTTTTCATTACTGCGCTTTTTATTACAACAATTCTACCTGTAATTAATTTAGAAATTACATCTTTTCATTCAATTCAATCTGATCGTTACGGATATTTTAACACTGTTGTATTTGCAATAATTCTAAGCCAAATTATATGTAGCTGGAATAAATCTAAAATTATAATACTTTCAACTGTAATTATATCTCTTTTCTCAATCTTAACTTTTTATGACACAAAAAAATGGGTTGTTGCATCTGAAATTTGCAATCAATATTTAAAAGAATTAATTACCCATGAAATAGAGAATAAAAACATCCTCATACTTAACATACCAGACAACTATAAAGGAGCATATGTATTAAGAAATGGAATTAATGAATATCTTAATCTCAACAATATAAATGGAAACATTTCTTTAATAAACTATCAAAGTTTCAATTCACAAATTTCAGGAATAAAATTAAATGGTTCAGAATTGTTAAATGTGGAGAGTGATTTAATAAAAACAGATAGTATTGTTCTTAAAGCACTTCTTCTAGATTCAATTAAATATGATTTCATACTTTATTATCAAGACAAGTCGTTTAAAAAATTAAATCCAGAAAGTAGACTGCTTTTGAAAAAATACTTCAATTAGTTAAATTGAGAAAGACATATCTAATATTGTTATCTTGGCAAAGATAATTATCAAATCAGTAAAATCACTTCAATCCAAATTAATTAAAATTTATTATTCATCTTTGCTTTGTTTGAAGAGCACAATATGTTTATAGACACACATACTCATTTATACCTTTCTGAGTTCAAAGCTGAAATTCATGATATAATCAACTCTTGTGTTGACCAAAAAATTGAAAAATTATTTCTTCCAAATATAGATTCAAGTACCATTGATGATTTACTTTCTTTATCATCTAAATATCCAACGGTTTGTTATCCGATGATGGGCCTCCATCCTTGTTCTGTAAAAGAAAATTTCAACTCTGAATTAACGACAATTGAAAATTCTTTTAAAAAAAATGAATTTATTGCAGTTGGAGAAATTGGAATAGATCTTTATTGGGATAACTCTACGCTTGAGATTCAAAAACAAGCTTTTATTACTCAAATTAATTGGGCGAAAAAATGGAAACTACCGATTGTCATTCATGCTAGAAATTCTTTTAATGAAATTTTCGAAATATTAGATGAACACAACGATGAAAATCTTACTGGAATCTTTCATTGCTTTACAGGAAATGAATCCCAAGCTAAAAAAATAATAGATTATGAAGGATTTAAGCTTGGAATTGGTGGAGTCGTCACTTTTAAGAATGCTGGACTAGATAAAGCTTTATCATCTATCGATATAGAGCACCTTGTTCTTGAAACAGACTCACCTTACCTTTCACCAGTCCCATTTAGAGGGAAAAGAAATGTAAGTACAAATCTTATTTATATAGCTGAAAAACTAGCGACTATCTACAATTGTAGTCTAGATGCAATTGAAAATCAAACTACTAAAAATGCATTAGATGTTTTTAAATTATAAAATCTTTCTTATTACAGTTTTTTCAACTGTCTTCTATACGAGCCACGCTAACTCACTTTCGTATGAAAGTAAGATTAGCATTTTAACTTGTGATGAAGGAAACGAAATTTACACGCTTTTTGGGCACAGTGCGGTAAGAGTATATGATCCTAAAAACAACATTGATGAAATCTACAATTGGGGAATGTTTTCCTTCTCAGACAATGAATTCGAGTTTGGTTATGACTTTGCAAAAGGCAGATTAAATTATTTTCTAGGTAAACAGAAGTATCAAAATTTTATTTATGAATATCTTTTTTACAAAAGAGGTGTTAGAGAACAAGTTCTAAATCTCAATCAACAGCAAAAAGAAAAATTACATGCTGTTTTACAAGAAAACTATCTTCCTGAAAATAGAAGTTATCAATATGATTTCTTCTACGATAATTGTTCATCAAGAATTAGAGACATATTATTATCATCAATTGGAAATGATCTTAAATTGGGCGTTCACAAGGATGACAATAAATATACGTTTAGAGAAATTATAGATATTCGTTTAAAACAGAATCCATGGTTAGATCTCGGAATTGACTTAGTTTTAGGCAAGAAAATAGATGTGAAAACATCTAATTTTCACTTAATGTTTCTTCCTTCATACATGGAGGTGATTTTAGACAGATCCATGATAAAAGATGAAAATGGTAATTCTCAACCATTAATTAGTAATAAATCAGTTTTACTTTTAAGTGAGCAAGAGATGAAAATAGAGCCCACTAACGTTTCAAAATATTTTTGGGGGATTCTTATGATTACATTAATTGTTGGGATATTAAATAAGCGTTTTTTAAATAATTTTTGGTTCGGGTTTTTACTTTTAGGGGGGAGTGTTTTAAGTATTGTTCTTTTATTTATGTGGTTTGGAACAGATCATCAAGCAACAAAAGAAAATTTAAATCTTATTTGGGCTAATCCACTGCTACTAATCTCTTTTATTTCTCTTTTTTCTAAAAAATTAACAGCTAAACTGAAAAAGTTCTATTTAGCGATGACAGCATTATTTTTTGTTTTTGTGCTTTTTTGGTTCATCTTTCCCCAAGAATTTAACCATTCCATTCGACCTTTAATTCTTGCTTTAACACTAACACATTACTTTCTTTTTAATAAATCAAAAAAACTTATTAAACAAGTTTAACATTAAACTTGTTTTTACAGAGAATAATTAAATTTGTAGACTAATAATATTACAAAATGAGTAAATACGATGTTACCGTTATCGGTTCAGGTCCTGGAGGATATGTAGCAGCCATTCGTTGTGCGCAATTAGGATTTAAAACTGCTTTAATTGAAAAATACGACACCCTTGGAGGTACTTGTCTTAATGTTGGTTGTATTCCATCAAAAGCTTTGCTTGATTCAAGTGAGCATTTCCATACTGCTAAACAAGATTTTCAAAAGCATGGAATAGTAATAGATGAGCCTAAAGTTGATTTAGCTCAAATGATGCAAAGAAAGAGCGAAGTAATAAGCCAGACATGTGATGGTGTTAAATTTTTAATGGATAAAAATAAAATTGATGTTCATCACGGAGTTGGCTCTTTTATAAATAAAAACACCATTCAGGTAAAAGGTGAAAAAGATTTAAAAATTGAAACTGCCAATGTAATAATAGCAACTGGATCGAAACCTAATTTTTTTCCAGGTATGGAGCCAGATAAAAAAAGAATTATAACTTCAACAGAAGCTTTAAAACTAAAAGAAATTCCAAAAAATTTAATTGTCATTGGAGGTGGAGTAATTGGTTTAGAATTAGGCTCTGTTTATGCTAGATTAGGTTCAAAAGTTACTGTTTTAGAATTTGCAGATTCTTTAATACCAACTATGGATAAAACTTTAGGTAAGGAGCTGATGAAAGTTCTAAAAAGGGAAGGTTTTAAATTTAATTTCAATCATTCTGTAGAAAATGTAACAGCGAAAGAAAACGGTGTTGAAGTTACTGCAAAAAACAAAAAAGGTGAAGATGTAAAATTTACTGGTGATTATTGTTTAGTTTCTGTTGGGAGAAAAGCATTTACTGAAGGATTAGGATTAGAAAACATTGCTGTTTCAACTGATGACAGAGGCAGAATTGATGTTAATGAAAATTTGCAAACAAGTACGACTAACATATACGCAATAGGCGATGTAATTAAAGGCGCAATGTTAGCTCACAAAGCAGAAGAAGAAGGCGTATTTGTTGCAGAATTTATTGCTGGACAAAAACCACACATCAATCACAATTTAATACCTGGTGTTGTATACACTTGGCCTGAAGTTGCTGCAGTGGGGCAAACAGAAGAGCAATTAAAAGAAAGAGGTGCCAATTACAAAGTGGGTCAATTTCCAATCAGAGCTTTAGGAAGAGCTCGTGCTTCTATGGATATTCAGGGAGTTATTAAAATTATTTCTGATGCTAAAACTGATGAAGTTTTAGGGGTTCACATGATAGCCCCAAGAGCTGCAGACTTAATTATGGAAGCTGTAGTTGCAATGGAGTTTAGAGCCAGTGCCGAAGATATTGCAAGAATATGTCACCCTCATCCAACATATAGTGAAGCTGTAAAAGAAGCTGCATTATCTGCAACTGCAGAAAGACCGCTTCACATTTAGAACTATGAAAAAAAGAGGCGTTTTATTATTAAATCTAGGAACTCCGAATAGTCCTTCAGTGAAAGATGTTCGTATTTATTTAAGGGAGTTTTTAAATGACCCTAGAGTTATTGATATTGGCAGGTTGGCCCAATTGTTACTAGTAAACCTAATTATAGTTCCTTTTCGAGCTCCAAAGTCAGCTAAGGAATATAAAAAGCTTTTTAAAATTGGTGGGGGAAAGTCACCACTTCTTACTTACGGTAAAAGTTTAACTTCTAAGCTAAGAGAAATAGCCGAGAATGATTTTGATGTAGAGCTTGCAATGCGATATGGTTCACCAAGCATGGATGATGTTCTTGCTAAAATGAGGCTTAAGAATTATGAAGAAATCTATATTTTTCCATTATACCCTCATTATGCCTCTGCATCTTCTGGCTCTACAATTGAAAAAGCATTTAAAATCATTAACAAATGGTGGGTTATTCCTGAGGTTTCAATTATTGGGCAGTTTTACAATCACCCATCCTTTATTCAATGTATAGTTAACAGAGCAAAATCATTTAACTTAGCTGACTATGATCATGTAATGTTTTCTTATCATGGAATCCCTGAAAGACATGTAGATAAAGTTTATTTAGATGGCAAGCCATGTGCTGACCATTCATGCGATGAAGAAATTAATAGCTCTAATTCTCATTGCTATAAGGCCACATGCTATGCAACAACTAGGTTGTTAGTAGATGCACTAAAAATTCCTGCTGATAAGTTTTCGACTTGTTTCCAATCTAGATTAGGTAGAGACCCTTGGCTTACTCCATACACAGATCATGTAATTGAAACCCTAGGGAAAAATGGAACTAAAAAATTGTTGGTTTTTTCTCCTGCCTTTGTTGCTGATTGCTTAGAAACAACTATTGAAATCGGAGAAGAATACCTTGATCTTTTTAAAGAAAATGGTGGTGAACAATTACACCTTGTACCATCGCTTAACGATAATGACGATTGGGTTAAAGGGTTACTTAACATCATTAAAGAGAAAGTCTCTAACTAAAACAATTAAAACTTCATTTTTTTTGAGGGTAATATTAGGAGAGAATTATTTTGACGGAATTAAAGCTGAGTTAATTCTATTTGAGGGTGACTCTGATACATTCTCTAAACTTGAAGCTTTTCTAGCTAAACACAAAAACTCAATTAAATTATTTTTCATCTCATATGATCTGAAAAATAAAATCGAAGCTCTAAGCTCTTCAAATTTAGACACCATGGAATTCCCAATGCTACATTGTATAATTCCCAAAAAAACTCTTAACAAAAATGAATTTCAATCAACCTATAATGAGAATGAGAGAATAAAATTTATTCCAGAATTATCTAAAAAAGAATACGTTTCTAAAATTGCTAAAATTAAAAACCACATACAACAAGGAGACATCTATGAAACAAATTTTTGTTACAATTGGGAATCTTATCAAAAAATAAAGAATGGTCATCAAATTTATTCTAAGCTTAACCAATTAACTAAAGCTCCTTTTTCCGTCTATGCAGAATTAAATAATCACATTATTATTTCCGCTAGCCCAGAAAGATTTATTAAAAGAAGAGGCAATCAACTTATTTCACAACCAATAAAAGGAACTTCAAAAAAAAGTATAGACAAAACAATAGACGAAGAACTTATCAATAAACTAAAAACCGACCCTAAGGAAAGAGCTGAAAACA
>Ga0315331_10002081_pt1 | contig 15148 bp, 4 predicted proteins | sample M160m34915metaG_FD_203456 | JGI IMG/M metagenome (GOLD analysis project Ga0315331, IMG submission 203456) | Ammonia-oxidizing marine archaeal communities from Monterey Bay, California, United States - M1 60m 34915 | ecosystem: Environmental > Aquatic > Marine > Intertidal zone | place: USA...
CTGAAGTAGGACAATTTCCGTATCATATTGTGTATGTTGACGGATCTGGTACTAATTTTACTAAAGATACGCAATATACCTCTGATAGGAACCATGTTATCACCGTAAAAGCGGGTTTTGGTATTGCTGATCGTGCAATTATGATAGGTTTATACGAATTTTTGGATAAATCGCTGCAATATGTTACGGGAGACGTTAATCAGAAGGCTCCAGACATCTTTAATAGCATTATTTACCCTTCAGCATGGATTTCTCTTAATGAAAGTGGCGGAATTACTGATATAAACATCTCTGGAGGCGTTTATGAGTTCAATACTGGAAATATGGACGACTTAAATCCCACTGCTCAGTTAACTGGATACGCTAGTGGTGAAGATATTGCGACTACTGGAGGTACTGGAAGCGGATTAACAGTCGATATTGAAGTTGGTGCGATGCTTGATGATACAAGTAACGTTTTAGTTGACCGCATTTCTAGTGTAACAGTGAATCAACCTGGTACTGGGTACACTGTAGGTGATAAAATCACTATTTCGGGTGGTGCTGCAAAGATACAAGTCAAAGAAATCACTAATGGGGGAGCAAATTTAGACAAATTGTCAGGACCACCTGTATTAGATATTACTAGTCCTGATGATGACGGTAATTTTATACCAAATAAGTCTACAGATGACGGAAACCCAGATTTTGTTTATTCAACCACTGATAGTAACCTTAAATTTGAGGTTGTTACAAAAGATAAGGGTACTGATTTGGAAGTTGTTGCTGATTTTGGTGGAAATAATCTAACAGCAGAAATAAAAGGCAATTTTAGTGGTGGATCATTAACTTCTGTCGACATTATTAAACCAGGAAAGGGATATTCTGCAAAAATAAGACCACAATTAGTCATTGTTAATGCGAATGAAGAGACAATTGAGGTAACCAAGAATGAAGCAAAAAGAGATGATTTAGTCCCTGAGTTCCATGGTATAATGAAATCCCTTCCAGAGGGCGATATAAGTGCATCTGCGGATGATTTACAGGCAGTTGAGGACTCTTACGGTGGAGTTAATGCAGAGAGCAATAATATTTTTAAAAATGCTCCTATGCAAATTAAAATGGATCCTGAAAGAGACCGTGTACATCAACGTAGTCAAGGTAAATTACAAACATTTCAAACAGATCCATTAAAAGATCTTATTGTACCAGATTATTCTTCTCAATTAACGTTTCTAAAAGATACTCCAATCGATGAAGATATGAAACAAGAGATTAAAGATCTTGAAAAATTGGAAGCAAAGGAAGTTATAAAAAATATTGACGATATTACTCAACAAGTATATCCTGAATTTGTTAATATTGACGAATCTAAGGTACAGACTAATGTAGGTAGTTTTACAGAATTACCACATGCGTCAACTTATACTAAATACCTTATGCGGCAGTACCGCCCCGATCCTCAAAAAGTTCAAAAGTTGACAGTAACTTTAGGTTGTACACCTGTTAATATTGGTAAATCACATTTTGTATGTAATCAACCAACAGCAACACCAAACACAGATACTGGTGTAATTAATAATGGTGATGGTACAACTACTCAAGAAGTGCATATATTCTCTTTTGGAAATCTTGTAAGAGGACCAGGTTGTCAACCTTGGACAGCAAGTGGGGAAATGTCGATCTGGCATAATCTTACTAGAGATGCTAATACGGTGGTACGGGCAGCAGCGGCATATGGTAATCCATATGATGAATAAAAAGGGAGGACAATAGAATGCCATTAGCAGCAAGACCAATAAGTATGGGTGCAGCTGCACTTTTTATGGGAACTTGTAGTGGACACGGAACAGGATGTGGATCAACTCACCATCCAGGACTAGGAGGAGGAGTTCTTCCTGGTTGTATAAAACCACCGAAGGATCCAAAGATCGTGATGAAACCCGTAAAACTCATGGATTCCACGACTTTATGGCCACCAACGCCACAGACTCCTTTATCACCGATAGTAAGAAATGTCCTAATTAATAGGATTATTCCTATTATCGATCAAGATGAATTAATTCCACATCCAACACCTGTTACACATCAGGCATGTTATACTGGAATTCCAAAAAAATGCCCACCAGGTTGTACTACTAATCCTGCTTATTGGTGTACAGTTGGTATTGAAGGTGGTCGTGAAAGTGCTAAAGGACATGCTCGTCAACATCAAGCTACTATCAAAACTGTTTTTATTAACGGAAGAAGAGCAGGTGTATTTGGAGATCCCTTTGGTTATGACACTGTGGCATATCCATGCAATTCAGTAGTAACTGGATGCAGCAAAAACGTTTTTTTAGGTTGTACAAGAGGTTAAATTATGGCAATTTTTAAACAGTCATTGACTGGGACTAATATGATTGAGTCAATTCCCAAGAAGACTCGACAGGGAAAAGGAAAGCACTCAAAGTATTCTGCTAGTAGTAGAAATGGAGCAAAAAAGCGTTATCGTGGACAAGGGCGATAAATATAATTGTATAAAGTCCTGATAGGGAGATGGCTTTAAAAAAAATAGGGGGTTCTGACTTAAAAAGATCGAGAAGTTTTAAAGACTTCTCGGTTAATTTTGCTAGAAATCCTTTCACTGACGATCTTTCTGTCGTACATAATGATAACTCCATTAAACAAGCAGTCAAAAACATAATTTTGACCTCTCCTGGAGAAAAACCGTTTCAACCGTTAGTCGGTTCGTCCGTAAACAGACTTTTATTTGAACCGCTAGATGCATTTACTGCAGATACTATTGCGGAAGAAATAAGGACGACAATCAATCAATATGAACCAAGAGTATCACTTACTAAGGTAGATGTTACTCCAATCATTGAGGGGAATAAATTAAATGTATCACTTGAATATAGAATAGTTGGTTTACCCATTGTTGAAACAATAGAATTTGTTTTACAGAGACCAGAGTAATGCAACCAAATAACCTAACAGCATTAGATTTCGATGATGTAAAATCATCAATAAAGTCGTATTTGAGAACTCGTAGTGAGTTTACTGATTATGATTTTGATGGATCATCATTGTCGTATTTAATTGATCTATTAGCATATAACACGTATTATACCGCTTTTAATGCAAATATGGCATTAAATGAGGTATTTTTGCCTTCTGCTACAGTACGGGATAATGTTGTTAATATTGCTAAGTTATTGAATTATGTGCCTAGATCTATTAGTGCATCTAAATCTTGTTTAAAACTGAATTTAACAACAGAACAAACAAATGGGTCATATCCAACGTCAGTTACTTTGAAAAAGGGTGCTGTAGCATCAGGTGGTGCATATCTTTGGAATATTTTAAATGATATTACAGTTAGTGTAAATCAAACTACAGGTGAGGCTATACTTGATAAAGTTACCGTCTATGAAGGGTCTTTGGTTACTTTTTCGTATATTGTTAATACATTTGGAAAACAAACATATAAAGTTGCCTCAGAAGATGCTGATATTTCAACGTTAATTGTAAAAGTAAGACCAAACGAATCATCCACTCAGTATGACCTCTATAGTCGTGCAGAAACTGTTGCTACTGTAACACCCACAACTCGTTCTTACTTCTTGTCTGAGACCGAGGATATGAGGTATGAGATAAGATTTGGTGATGATAGTGTTGGTAGAGCAGTAAAAGACGGAGAGGTTGTCGATCTTGAGTATTTGGTTACATCAGGACCTGATGGTAATCAAGTTGGTAGTTTTAGTTTTATTGGAAAAGTACAAGATAGTACTGGTAAAGTGTATCCTACTGCAAGTGTTAATTTAGTTACTAAGCAAAAATCTCAACAGGGAGATGCAGCAGAGAGTGTTGAATCCATTAAGTATAATGCACCAAGATATTATTCTGCACAGTATAGGGCAGTAACTGCTCAAGATTATGCAATTATTACTAAAAACATTTATGATAATGCAGATTCCGTAGTTGCATATGGTGGAGATGCATTGAATCCTCCTGTATATGGAAAGGTCTATGTTGTTATTAAAACAAAAACAGGATCAAATCTTAATGATGCAACTAAGAAGCAAATTGCTGCTGATTTGAGACCATATGCAATGGCATCTATCGATCCTATTGTAACTGATCCTGATGATGTTTATATTAACGTAAACGTATTTGCATTATATGATACTGGTTGTGGATCAAATGCTACTGAAATTGAAACCGATATTAGTAAGGCAATTAGTGATTGGGGAATACAGACACAAATTAATAATTTTAATTCAACTTTTAGAGCACAACAACTTGAGAAGGCAATTACACTTTCTAATAAGTGTGTTACTGATACTTCACTTCAAACAACTATTTTGAAGTATATAAAACCAGATTCAAACCAAACAAACACATATTGTGTTTCTACAGGAGGTAATCTATATGATAGTGCTCCTAGTCAAGATGAAGGTGATGGAAGTTGTAAAAAGGAACCTGTAATCCTATCTGGTACATTTAGAACTGCTGATAGACCTGGTGTTGATCAACAGTTTGAGGATGATGGTTATGGAAACTTAAGAACGTTCTACAATACTGGTATTCGTAAAATTTATACCAGTGATGCTGCAGGAACAGTAAATTATGAAACTGGTGAAATTTGTTTTGGTCCAGTTAATGTTATTAATGCAGGAACAGGAATATTTGTTGCTGGTGCAGTAACTATTACTGATGATGTAACTGGAATTGGCGATGTTACTGATAGTACACTGTTACCAACAGATATTCAAATTCCAGTTCAATTTATTCCTGCCAACAATTCAACAATTCCAGCAACAACTCCTGGAACTATTATCAATATAGTTAATCCATCAGTTACAGTTGCTCCTATAGGAACAGTTGTACCTCCCACAGTCCCACTAAATAGTTTGACACCAACGGATTTCAATGTAATTCCTGCTATTCTTGATATCCCTGCTATATCAAACCCTGGTTCAATCAACGATTCTAGTTGTTTCTAAAGTTAGATGAATATTAATAAAGTTTCCCAGTCGATTGCTTCTCAGGCTCCTGAGTTTCTAAAGACAGATTACCCACTGTTTAATAAGTTTATTGAGTACTATTATAGGTCTCAAGAAAAAACTGGGATGGGTCAAAATATTATTAATAACTTTTTGCAATATCTCGATATTGACAAACTGGATATTAATATTTTGGGTGGTACTACAAAGGTAGTAGAAGCAATTACAGCAGAAAGTGATGAAATCGTTGTTGAGAGTGTTGATACTTTTTTAGATAAAAATGGTTCTATTTTAATTGGTGATGAGGTAATTTATTATGAATCAAGTACATCATCACCAAACGTTGCTTTAAGTCCTGGTGTTTCTTATGAACAGGTAAAATTAAAGTGGATTGGTCTTGCTCAAATTATTAATTCCTTTGATGGAACTACAGTTAGATTTCCTCTTACTTCTCAATCTTCCCCAGTTTCACCACCAACAGCACAACATTTAATTGTTAGTCTATATGGCGAAGTTTTAATTCCTGGTGTTGATTATACTGTTGATGAAGATAATATTGTCTTTACAACTGCTCCAAGAGTAAGAGAATTGGGTGATGATACTAGTCTAACATCTATTACATTTTTAAACGGTTTTCTTGAGAATAATATTGTTGCTATTGATGATATTTCTCCAGATTTCGGAGATTCTAAGACTAATTTCACTATTCGTAGAAGCGGGGTAAAGTACGAACCTGTTGCGGATGAGTATATTTTAGCAGTTTATGATAATAAATTACTTGAACCAAAAAAAGATTTTTTTATTGACTCAGATATCTTCATTTTTGATGAAGCACCATTAAACGGAAGACTATTATCTCTTTATTCTATTGAAGCACCAATTCCTTCTTTTGGTTCTGGAGCAATTGGTTATGCACGTGTTAGTAATGATGGAAAATTAACATCTGTTGAGATTAGTAAAACAGGAAGTGGATATGAATACAAATATCCACCTAGGGTTTCTATTTCTAGTGCAAGTGGAGATGGAGCATCTGCTTCTGCGTTAGTAAACGGTGTTAAGGACTCTATTTTATTAGATGGTGGTAGAGGATATAGTGATACCAATCCTCCAACTGTTGTTATTCAAGCACCAACTAGTTCTGGTTCTGTTCAGGCAGAATTAAAAGCAGTTGTTACAAATGGACAGGTATCTAGTGTAGATATTACAAATTCTGGAAGTGGATATACATTTATCCCCAGAGTTTCTTTTGTGCAACCTGGTGGTGCAAAACTTGGTACTGCTACTCTTAGTAGCACTAGTGTTGCAGGAACTATTGAAGTATTAGACGGTGGACAGGGTTATACTACACCACCAGAAGTTTATATTGATGAACCATTAGGAGATAATCCTGTAAAAGCAAATTTACGTTCAGTTCTAACTGATGGTAAGGTTACTTCAATTGTTATTGATAATGGTGGTCAAGGATATCTAACTACTCCTCGAATTGCAATTATTGATCCAACATCTGCTCAAGTTTTAGAAACTGTAGTTGATTCTGATGGTAGAATTACTTCTATTGAAATTTTAAGTGGTGGTTTGGGATATGATGATGTTCCATCAGTTTATATTGTAGATAATAGAGAAGATGGTGGAACTGGAGCAGCTGCTACAGCTTCTGTATTTAATGGAAAAATTACCGATATTAATATTAGTAATTTTGGTAGTGGATATTCTTCTTCAAATCCTCCTTCAATCATTATTCAAAATCCTCCAGAAGCAAGATCTTCTGTTCAAATTGGATTAAATGAAGTTACTGGTTTTACAGTCTCTAAACAGGGAACTGGGTATAGTAAAGCAAAATTTGAGGGTTGTGCAAGAGCAGTTAGTGGTATTGTAGAGTATACTGCATCTGGAAATGCAGTATTTTCAAATAATACTACAGCAGCAGTTGCTGCTGAAAATGCAGAAGTTAAATGTCTTGATGCTCTTTTTGTTAAGAGACTTTTAGACAAGTATACTGAACAATTTCTTCCTGATGTTCCAGAACTCGATTATACTAAAATTGACGTTAGAAATGCTATTAAATCTGTAAAAGATTTTTATTCTACAAAAGGAACTTCATTCAGTATTGCATATCTCTTCAAACTTCTTTATGGTGAACAAGTAACTGTATCTTATCCAAAAGATCAGATTATTAAACCTTCTAATGCAACTTGGTCTATTGATACAATTCTTCGTGCTACTTTAGTAAGTGGCGATCCTACGAATATTAAAGATGGATTATTGACTCAAGAGTTGAGTATTGCTGATGCTAATATTGGGGCAGCTAGTGCTTTAATTGAAAATTATATTTCTATTAAAACATCAGATGTTGAACTTTTTGAACTTGTTCTTTCTGAAGAAACTATTGATGGAACATTTGTAGTTCCTTACAAAACAAAACTTGCAGAACCTCTTGATACAACTGATAGTATTATCACTGTAGACTCAACTATTGGTTGGCCAGAAAGAAATGGTGAATTTTTAATTGGAGATTCAGAATTAATTCAATATAAAGAAAAGTCTCTTAACCAGTTTATCGAATGTACTCGTTCTGTTAATAACATTATAGAAGATTGGGATTCTGCAACTGAAGTCACATCTAATCTTCTTGTTTATGTAAATAAGGGAACTGCACAAGAAGTAGTTTTAAGTGTTGTTGGTATTGTTGATGCCCAACAAACCAGTTTAACAGATACTGGTTCATACTATCTAAAGGGTGATAAACTTACTGTATCTAAACTAGGTGGTACTTCCGTTGCTCCAGAATTAACAACTTGGTTGTATAATGTTAAAAAACTTATTGAAGTAGAAAGTATTACTTACGGTGGTGTTAATAATAGATTTGCTACAGTTACTTGTAAGAATAATCATGGACTCCTAGTTGGAGATCAGGTAACACTTTATGGTGCAAATCCAATTTTGTTTAATGGAACATTTTTAGTAAGATCTAGAGATAGTGCTCTTGTTTTCCAATATCAACTTCCTCAACCAGCAGAAGTTGTTCCTCAAGGAAACATTTTGGTTTCAGTTGACCTTAATAAAGGTAAATCTGATAATACTGCTGTTTTAAATTCTATTGGTCCATATACAACAAATATTCAAAACTCGTTCTTTGGTAACGATTATGTTTATGTTGCATCTACTGGTATTCCTAATTATTCAATTGGTCCTTTTCCAGGATCAGCACTTTTACCAGGAAATCAACGTAAACTTAATAGATTTCCGTTAAATCCTCAGACTATTTCTGTTAAAAATGACATTACTCCTGGTGCTATTGGTACTTGGATTAATGGAACATCTGTTTGGTCATATAAGTCAGATATCACAAAAACTTTTGGACCAGTTACCTCTATTGGTATTACAAATGCTGGTTCTGATTATGATGCTTCAAATCCTCCAAAAATTGAGATTACTGGTGGATCAGGCACTGGTGCCACTGCTGCTGTAACTGTTAATGGTTCTATCACAGAAATTGTTGTTACTGATGGTGGTAGTGGTTATACCTCTTCACCTCTTGTTTCAATTGTTGGTGGTGGCGGATCTGGTGCTGCAGCAACTGCTATTGTTACTAAAGGTGTTGTCTCCAGTATTCTTATGAATACAAATGGAACTGGATATACTTCTCAACCATCTATTACAATTGTTGGTGGTGGTGGAAATGGTGCTACTGCTACTGCTTCTGTAAGAGGTCCAGTTAAATCTGTTGCTATAACCGATGGTGGTGAATCATATACATCTAATCCTACAGTTAGTCTTAATTCAGGTTCTGGTGCTGTTGCACAAGCTATTGTGAATAATGGTAGAATTATTTCTATTGCTATTATTTCTGCAGGTAGTGGGTATACAACTGCACCAGAAGTAACTATTCAGGGGGATGGATTTGGTGCAGTTGCTCGTGCTAATATCGATCTTGATGGAGAAAATGCTGGTAGAGTAACAAGTGTTGAGATTATTAATAGAGGTATTAATTATATTCAAGGAACAACAGTTATTAATCTGACCTCTGTTGGATCTAATGCAACCTTTACTCCTAATGTATTTAAATGGACTTATAATCTTCAAGAAACTACAACAGTAGATTCTGCTAAAGGTTCTGTATTTGCTGGATATAATAATCAATATGGTGGTGAATATGCACATATTTCAAATCCACAACGATTGAGATATATCCTTGGTGATAACCTTTTTGAGCAAGTTGGCACAGGAAATATCTTAGAACAAGAGGATCAACTAGAACACTCTCCTATTATTGGTTGGGCGTTTGATGGAAATCCTATTTTTGGTCCATATGGTTATTCAGATCCTACAGATCAGTCATCTACAATTGCAAAATTAAATACGTCTTTCAAACTTAAAACAAATTTAGTTTTTGATGCAAGTACTAATCCAACACCAGTTAGAACTGCTGGTCCTTTACTTTCTGAAGAACCTGCAGGAAAATTCATTGAAGATTATGAATATTCTTTTGGACTTGGGGATTTAGATCAATATAATGGTCGTTTTTGTAAAACTCCAGATTTTCCAAGTGGAAGATATTGCTATTTCATTACCATTGATAATTCTGACGCAGGATTAGCACAATTTCCTTATGTTTTAGGACCAACCTTCAATTCTATTGTAGATTCTTGGAATTTGAATAAGGATGCTATTCAACAAAATATTCCTACTGGAGTTGTGAGATATCGTGATCCATATGAAAATGTTGATATTGATGTTGAGAGAGCTCCTAATCAATCTACAAATGCAATAACAACTGAAGATGGTGATATTTTACTTTTTGATATCGAAGATGAAAATAAAGATGGTGTAATATCTCAAGAAGAAACTGATGATCCTGATCAATTATTTGAAGAATCTCCTCTTCAGTTATTTGATTATTTCCCTAAAGTTAAATTTGATTCAAAGGTTGATATTGAAGTTGAAACTACAACAAAGTTTGAAGATGCTTCGGTAACTGGATTTACTGTTGAAGATGCTGGTACGAGTTATCAGGTTGATGATATTCTTGTCTTTGATAATGCTGACACTGATGGTAGTGGTGTATCTGCTAGGATTTCTAAAATTACAGGTGAATCTGTAAGTGCGTATACTTTTGAAACGGTTGAAGATAAATTTTATGGTGTCCTAACAACATCTAATCCTCATAACATAGTTCCTGGAGATTCTGTTTTCGTTGATTACACTCCTGTAATGGATGCAACCAATAAAACATTTAATGTTAGACAATTTAAAGGTATTGAACAAATTACCATTGATCAAGCAGGATCTGGATATGATTCTGAAATTCCTCCCACTATTGTTATTGATGGTGACGGAGAATCTGGTGAATTGAGAGCAAATGTAACTACTACTGGTGCGATTAATGTTGTTGATATTATAAACTCTGGTTCTGGATATACTAAGAACCCTCGTGTTATTCTTTCTCATCCACAGGTGTATAAGAGAGCTGATTATTATGTTTCTTTAGTTCGTCATGAAAATTATGTTAAGATTAATGATGTAGTTGTAAACGATCTAAAAGAAGTATTCTTCTGTGGAAAAACTCTTGATGCAGGTGGTCTTGAAGTTGCATTTGTTGCTAAGTTCTCTGAACTTGGTGTTAAAGAATGGGAAAAAACTATTGAAAGTACTGCTGGAGTTAATTATACTGAATTTATAAAATTAGATGTTAGTGGTAATAATGTTTGGGTAGTTGGTCAAAATAAACCAAATATAATTTCACTCAGTGCATATAATCCAGATATTATACTTTGTAAGTATGTTCAAGCAGCTGATGGATTAAGTGCAACGCTTAGTTTCCAGAAGGGGTATGCAGGTATCTCTGGTTCAACTAGATCTGATAATATCACTACAATTAAGAAATATTCTGATACTCGATATATTATTGGTGGTTATACTAATACCAACTCTTCTAATCCTCAAGATGCATTTATAGCATCTATTGATTCTGCAGGAAGTTTTGCTGCAAAAAGAAAACTAGCATCTGCTTCTGGATCGGAAAAAATTACTGATCTTATTGTTCTTAGTGATGCAGTGTATTTCATTATGGAAACTTCTGCTACTGATGGTGCAGCAGATTCAAAACTTGCTTTTGGTAAGGCACTTGTTGGTACTTCTGAAATCACAATTGAGTGGATTAAAGAAATTGATAATGCTGCGTATTCCTTTAGAGATACTAGTTTAGTTGTTGATGAATTTGATGAGTTTTATATCACATCAACTCTTGCTTTAAAAACTGATAATAATATTAAAGATGGTTTCTGGGTTGGTAAAATTGATACCTCTGGTGATTTGATTTGGAATTATCGTTATTCAGTTACTTCAGGTAATAGTATTGAACTTGCTTCTAGAAGCACCATTGATATTTTTGGTGATTTAAATCTTGCCTTTACTAAAACCAATACTACGACTAATTTAAAGACAGTTGATACTGTAAGAATTAGTTATGATGGTAAACTTAAAAAACATACTAATACTGCGTTTAATCAAAAGAATATTGAAGGTATTACTGCTAATGCAATCACTGTAGACAATTCTGGAGATCCATACATATTTGGTCAAACACAATGGAACAGAAATGAATTCCTGTTTGATTTTACTACAGGTGGTAATCAAACTACAGATATTACTGGTCATTATACTCCAAATATTCTCCAAGCAGGTGATTCGGTAAGATTCCTTGCAGATTATGCATTTATTCAGGGATATCAAACTGCATCTCCTAGTACTTGGGAAAATGCTGCTATTAAGATCCCTGCAGCAACTTTAGGAGCAACATTAGCAAATGATTGGACTTTAGAGTTCATGCTTTATAAAAATGGATCTGAATATCAGTCACATAGTCAAACTCAATATACTTTATTGAATATTGGTGATGCAACAGATGCTACTGGTGGTCTTTGGTTGTATTATGATGATTCGAGTGGTAAATTAGAATTAGTAGTTACAAATAGTGCAACAGCAATTAATTCTGCTGGTGGTGCTCTTCAATCTACACTTACAACAATGTATGCCAATAATTCTTGGCAGTTCATTGCAGTTAAAAAAGATGCTAATGTCTTTACTGTATATGTAAATGGTATTTCTGTTTTAACTGGTAGTATTGCAAACACATCACTTGGTGGTAAAGATATTCATATTGGTAATATTCCTGGTAAAGGTGGTACTGGTGCTCAATTCCGTAAGAATGAGCAGTTCCAAGGATATATTGATAATCTTCGTTTAAAAAACCGTGCAGTAACTCCTACAGTTCCTTCTGATGTAACTACTCTTCCACCTATAGCATCTTATGCTTTAGCATATGATTGGACAGATGATGCTTGGTTTACGAATTATCTTGAGAGATATGATAATATTGATTACGTTGGTTTTGGATTAAAATCTGATAAAGATTCTGATTCTGATAGACTTGGAGATAAAGGTTTACAAACTAATACTCAAATTGGATTTGTTAGAACTGCAATTACACCAGTTACAGGAGCAACTTTAACCGTAACTAATACAACATTTGCTCTTGGAAGTAGTGGTCTTCAAGGTCTTGATTTTGAAGATGCTACAATTAATATGACAGAGAATACTGAAGCTCTTGCATATACCAATGATGAATGGAGTTCTAGAACAGCAACAGTACCTTCTCCTGGATCTAAGAAACTTAAGATTTCTGCAGAGATTAATAATCGTTATTACATGAAAACGACGAATACTCTGAAAATTGATAATATCCAAGAACTTACACTCAATCAAGACTTTAATATTACTATTGGATCGAAACTTGTTTTAAACAATACTGCTGGTTCGTTTGTTAATAGTGGTTATGTTTTAAGAGAAGATACTACTAATAATAAAGTTTATCTAGCTGTAAATAATAATGCTTGGTCAAATGATTTAAATACAGGTCGTTTGTCTACAGCACAATTTGATGAATCTAGTAGTTATGGAATTGTAGGACCAATTCCTTATGATGTTAATGTTATTACAGATTATAATTTTATTGATAAAATTAATACTACACCTGGAACATTTGATTTTGATCTTGCTGATTACAATTTAGATACAACTGCTGCTACTACTGGTAATGGAAACCTTGATGAATATGCAACATTTAAACCATTTGCTGTTGCTGATTATAAAGTAAAAATTGTTGAAATAACTGGTACTTCCTCGTTTATTCCTGGATCTGTAGTTGATATTACTGCTAGTGATATTTCTTTCAATACTGCTAAATCAACAGCACAAATTACTAATTTAACTGGTGTAACTAAGATAACACTGATCTCTACACTTGATAAAATTCTTCAAGTAACTGCAGTATCAAATACAGATGAAGTTTATGTAATTACTTCAGACAGACATTATTTCTCTGTTGGTGATAATATTAATATTGATGGTAATCCTAATCAAGAACTTGGTGGAACGGTATATGATGAATATGATGGATCTTTTGTCATTGACACTGTTGTAAGCAATAAAGAATTTACATATAAATTAGATGCTGTAGCAGTAACAGATCCAGCTACTACTGCTGGAAATGTTAATATTTTTGCTAAGTCTCCAGTTCTGAAGATGTACTATGGGCATCAATATTTGTTTGATGTTTCTCACTCTTCTATGCTAGGAACAAATTTATCTTTCTCTAGAGATAATTTGTATAAATTGGAATATTCATTCAACTCTATTGAAAGAGTTGGAACTCCTGGTGTTACTGGTCAAGGACAACCAAATCCAACTATTAAGTTAAAGGTTGATAAAGGTATTGTTACAAATATTTCCTATTATTTTGATCCATCTAGAACAGGAACTGATTCACCTATCGATAGTAATAGTTATTTGGATATTGTTGATTCTCCATATTTGGGAATATTTAATATTACATCAACTGCTGGTGGTACTATTACTCAAGGACCAAATATCTTCAAATTCCTTTTATCTAATGAACCTGAGGGTAATGCAAATATTATAACAACTACCTATACAACAAGTTCCAAGAAAGCTGTTGGTTCAATCGGTGATATTAGATTAATTAATTCAGGTGGATTCTATTCCAAATTACCTATTGTAACAGGAATTCAATCTTCTAGAAAAATTGAAAGAATTGAAATTGAAGAACCAGGAACTGAGTATGCTCCAGGTGTATATAATTCTGTTCCTATTTCTGGAGATGGTGAAGGTGGATTTGTTCAAATTACTGTTGCTGATGGGGAAGATGAAGAAGGTACGACTATTCCTGGTCAAATTCAAGTTGTAGACATCACATCTCCTGGTAAAGGATATACTACTGCATCTATTGATATTGAATCTATTGAGGGTATTCTTGGATCTGGTTTAACTGGATCTGGAGCAGTTATTAACGTAGTCATTCCTGCATTTGGTACTGGTGCGGTAATTTTCGCAAAAGGAACAAATGTTGGTAAGATTAAGAAACTTAAGAACAATAACTTTGGTTATGATTATACCCATGATTACACACTTCGTCCTGAAATTACATTCCCAATTAATGCTCAGTTAACTTCTACAAGTATTCTTGATAGTATTACCGTTACTGATCCTGGTTCTGGATATTCTCAATCACCTGCAGTTATTTTAACTGGTGGTGGTGGATCTGGTGCTATTGCGGAAGCAACTATTAGAAACGGAAGAATTGAGAGTATTATTATCAAAGATCCTGGTGCTGGATATTCTTCTTCACCTACAGTCGAACTTAGATCTTCATTTAACTATGTCGTTAACCTTGACTTGGGTCTTCTACAGTTTGCATTCCCTCATGGAATTGTAAATGGTTCTGAGGTTAATTTAAATGTAGTTGATACTGGAGAAGGTGTGGAATTTCCATTATCTTCAGGTGCTACTGGTAGATTGAATGGAAATACAACATATTACGCTATTACTGGTACTGCTAACTCTCTAGAACCTGATCAGATGAAGTTGGCAATTACTGCATCAAATGCTGAGTTGGGTGATGGTCTTGCCTTTGTAAACGCTGGTACTGGTAGACAACAAGTATTAACCAAGGCTTTTGGTGCTGCAGCAGATGCGAATGTTGTTACATCAACTTTCTTAGAGGGTGAACTTGTATATCAAGGTAGTTCTTTGAGTTCAGCAACTGCTACTGGATATGTTTCTACAAATAATGGTTGGCAGATTGGTCCTAGAGTTCTTAAAAT
>Ga0315331_10002083_pt1 | contig 15145 bp, 3 predicted proteins | sample M160m34915metaG_FD_203456 | JGI IMG/M metagenome (GOLD analysis project Ga0315331, IMG submission 203456) | Ammonia-oxidizing marine archaeal communities from Monterey Bay, California, United States - M1 60m 34915 | ecosystem: Environmental > Aquatic > Marine > Intertidal zone | place: USA...
ACCCGGTATGATGGACCTCTACACTACGGGACTATGACCCCCGGACACGATTCTTTCGCTTTGGACTTGACGGGACATGGCGCCGGCACAATCAAAGAAGCGCGAATGCACGATGCGCCATGCGTCAGCGTGTTGCGTGCCTACTGATGCTAATCATGATTCTACATCCTGCCTCGGCTGCAATGTCAAATCATCCCCATTTTTCATCCGACGAAGAAACAGTCTCGGAGGCTTATTCTGGAGTGAATACCACTCCCATCCCAGTCATGGACACCTGGTTCGACTCAAGCCTCGGCGAGAGGATCGCAGATGGCTCAGAGGAGGTCCGAGTAACCGTCATCACCAGATCTCTACAGGCTCTTTCGCAATGGCAGGAAGCCAACGGCGCAATGGAGAAGCAGCTCCCTGCGAGCCTGGGGGAGTCACTGGTCCCTCAGGAGACATCAGATGGTGAAATTGACCACAGGACGTTCTGGGTGGACTCCACATTGGCGCACAAGATTAGCGGAATACCCGGAGTGATAGCGGTAATCGATGCGGAGAGGTCCCCGGAGCCCTATGACACAATACCATTCGAGAAGCCTGATGGCATCTCCCCAGAATCAGTGCGAAGTGGAGAGATTCACGGCGCTGTCGACGCATGGGAGAAGGGCTACACGGGAGAGGGAATGGTGGTGGCAGTGGCTGACACAGGAGTCGACTTCGCCCACCCAGATCTAAACGGGACACAGGCCAGGGTCACGTACGACAAGTCCCCCTACGAGGGATGGCCACTAATGCTCGATCACAATAGCATGTACTACTGGATGGTATACGGGGAGGCTTATCCAGCCCGTTCCACCTGGTATGCAGATACCTCCACTATAGACGTAGACAACAACTCAGACGGGCAACTAGAGGATTCAGGATACAACATCACAGGTGTAAACTCCTCGCTTTCGGGATTGTACCACCTCGGTCAGCACCCAGACTCATACCTGCGCTCGAAGCAGGGTGGCGACGTCCCCATTCTCGTAGTCGACGACAGGGTCTCAGGACTCTACGAGACAGTCTACGCAGATCTGGATAGGGATGGATACTTCGGGGACGAGGTGCCAATGAGGCCAGGTGAAGAGACGGCTGGCCTGGATACCGACGGCGACGGCCTGTGGGATGTTTCCGCGGGGCTCGTATACTGGGTATCCGACGGCTCTCTGGGAGTTCCATACGGGAGCACTTACGCAGCGAGGCACGGTTACTCAGACAGGGTCGCCGGCGCAGGGAACCTCACCCTATTCATGTTTGAATCAGGAAGCCATGGCACACTCTGCGCCAGCGCTGTGGCAGCACAGGGGGTAGTTAGCGACGGGAAAGTGCTAGGGATGGCCCCAAACGCCACAATCACATCAATCGGCAACCATTACTCGGGGGGCCACTCCCTGGATGCGTGGAGGTTCATCGCAGAAGGCTACGATGGCAACGTCGACACTCCCGACCAACCGAACATCGGCTCATTCTCGTTCGGCTACTCATCCGTAGATGACGCTGGCGCGGATGGATACTCACTTTACCTGGACTGGCTGACAAGAATCTACAACGACAACACATCGTATGCAGTGGCCATAGGGAATGGGGGGCACGGCTTTGGAACCACAAAGTCACCCGGAGCATCGAACGGAGTATTCTCAGTAGGGGCATTCAGCAGTAGGTCAAGCGACTCTTGGGGACAGAGTGCCCCATGGTCCAATAGGGGCCCCAACGTGCTTGGCAGGATGGACCCAGATATCGTTTCCGTGGGATGGTCCGCCACCGGAGATGTTCCCCTGAACCAGAGGGACGGAGCGAACTCCGCATGGGGGACATGGGGGGGCACCAGCCTCGCAACCCCGATCGCAGCCGGACTCATGGCAGTCGTGGCCCAGGCATGGCAGGAGAATCTCGGTGATCATCCGGGTTCCCAGGAGTTCAGAGACTTCGTACTGTCAACCTCTGATGACAGGGGCTACGAGCCCTTCGTACAGGGGGGAGGGTGGTTCAATGCCTCTAGGGCAGTCTCCACGCTCGAGGGGGAGAACGGAACATGGTGGGCCAGCCCCGCCCAGTGGAACAGTGGGACATTCCAAGGGCAGCACAGGGATGCAAACGTGAATCTGATGAGGCCTGGTGAAAGTCAGTTGGTGGAAATTGACTTCACCAATTACGCAGATTCGGACGTCCACCTCCGATACACCCCGATAAGATTCGCACCCCTCGAACACAATGTAGTCGTCTGGAACAGCACGGGCAACGGAAGTGACGAGGGGGACGAGAACGGGAGCTGGGACGGGCACCAGGGCGACAGACCGGACCTGCTGATACCACTCCACATAGAATCCGACCCTCTCTTCCAGCTCCCCCATGGAACGAGGCAGCTGCGTGCCAGAGCCACGATCGACTACTCCAATTTCGATGGAAACCAGGACAGGGGCTCGGAGGAGAGGGTCTTCCTGCAGATTTACAGATGGACTGACGAAGACGGGGATGGGATCTACGTCGAGGACTTCGACAACGACTCCACGGTGGACTCGGACGACTGGACAGAATCGGACGAACTGGAGGAGGTCACCTACTGGTGGTCCAACGGGCCAAATGCAGAGGTCCGCGTGGGTAATCCATTCGAGGACTCAAGAGACGGAATTCTTCTAGGGGTTTGGAACTACAACGGACAGCTCTCCGACGAGGAGGTCCGCATAGAGATCGACTGGACCTCCTTCGGGAGCGAGGAAGAGGATTGGATAGCCCTCCCCTCGAGCCGCAACGTCCCATCCAACAGCACGAGCACGGTCCCGATGACAATCACAGTCCCCCAAGGCGCGGAACCCGGCCTTCATCAGCACGGGGTCCTCGTCGAGTCCCACTTCATCAACCAGTCGACAGGGCAGATCTCACCGTCTCACCGCAATTGGACATTGCCGATAGTGACCAACGTCCCCTGGGTCGGCCCATTCACTCTCGAGGCTGCACCACTGGACGGGAACGTCTCCAATCAAACTCTCTACACTGAGGAGTGGATATCGGGGGCGACAAGGTGGGACTGGAGGTCCGAGAGCGGGGACTGGAGGTTCCTCTCTGTAGAGTGGCCATCCGAATGGGACACAGGCGGCACTGCCGTACTCGACGTAGACTGGGAGGACAATCAGTACACCGATGTCGATGTACTGTGGATGTCAGAGATGACGCATGGCTACGCTGAAGAGGACCCCGTTCCGTACGGCAACTCCACGTTCTTCATAGATGAGAGGTCTGCCAATAACCACGTCTCGTCAGGCGCTCACAACTGGGGCACGTACACGGGTACCTCGCGGGAGGTCTTCGCCGTCCCTGCCTCTCCCGGGATACACCAGATGGCCCTCCATACCGCCCTGCACGGAGTGGGTACCAACGACAACGCACTGAACATCTCCGTTGGATACATAGCAGCCGAGGAATCCGGCTTCGAGAGGGTCGTAACAGACTGGTCCGAGGGAAGCGGAGTCGATGCAGTCCACGTCGTCTCAACAATACCGCTGCCAGTCTCCAACGTCTCGGCCTACGGGTGGTCCCAGCCGATTTACATGGGCAACGAGACGGCCTCTCAGGACGTCTCCTCGAACAAAATGACAGCTTCCTGGTGGCACAACGTCTCAGTGCGAAACGCCTCCGAGATCTCAATCGAGATGAACGCCCACGGTGATGCCGACCTGGATCTGTTCCTTTTCAGGGACTCCAATTCGGACGGCGAGTTCTCCTCCGGTGAGGAGGTGGCACGCTCATGGTCTGGGTCTTCCTCCGAGTCAATAGACATCGTAAATCCTGATGATGGGAACTACTCCGTGGCAGTTCATGGCTACTCAGTGCCAAGCGGCACGGTGCAGTTCTGGATAGATATCGACGTGGTCGGCGGGGACGAGCTCAGGATCACCGACCAGATGGGCCTCAGCGACTCCGAGATAACGTCAATCTGGCCCACCGGCACTGAGACGCTCGCCGGCCAAGTTCCCCATTCCGCAATCCAGGTCAACCTCGAGTTCGACAGGCCGGAATCAGCCGGCTCTTGGTCGGGCTTCATAGACATAGAGCTCGATGGCGGAATAAGCCTCAGGCTACCTTACTCCTACGAGCTTGTAGAGCTTGAGCCAGAGGTCTCCTTCTCCGTTCCGAACAACATGACACAGACGAACCAGACGGTCCCGATAGAGATCCACGCCCTCGATACAGGGATTGGATTCAGGCTGGACGACCTGAATTGGTTCGCCGCCAACAATGGAACGACGGTCCCCTCTGCTGACCTGGTCGAGGCAATAGAGACAAATGGGGCGCATCACAACCTGACCATGCTCTGGAACAGCGGTAACCACTTCGCCATCCCTGAGAACGTCTCGTTCAGGGAGGTTTGGATCAACGCGACACTTCCCGAGGTAGAGCAATGGCACGATTACGGGGTAAATCTGACTGACATCTCAGGCTTCTTCGATGACGCCTTCCTGTCCGTCGCCTTCGATGAGACAGCGCCAAACCTAGCTGTCAGCCACATCCCGTGGATTACGAGAAACGAGATACTCACCTACCAGATTCAGACTGAACCGGGGGCCTCCGCATACCACTCGGGGAACCCAATCGAAATAGACGAATATGGAAACGCGGAGGTGTCTTTCCAGCTTTCTCAGGCAGAGGTCGGCTTCAACTCCGATACAGGCGACCCGTACTACTACATCGAGGGATCGAGCATCTTCGACATCACAGTCAGCGATGCGGCAGGAAACTGGGTTTCGAGGAACTACGAGGTAATATTCGATCCCGAGTTGCCCTCCAATCCGTCTCTCCTCAAACTAACCGACCAAGACGGACGGACCTACCCGGCCCACACAATCTCCACCCCGGTCAACCTCACACACGGGACATTGGAGGTGTCCGTTCCATCCGATGTCAGGGAATGGTGCATGACCGTCCTCTCCGATGTGTCTGAGCACAGTGCGCAGGACTGTGGCGAGGTACAGATGATTCCCGACCTCTACACGCCGTCCGATGGCCATCCCGACCCGCCTAACCAAGGAGGGTCACAGGACTACCGGACAACCACATACTCATTCAGCACAGAGGGCCTCCCCGATGGCGAGTACACCATCATCCTGGAACTCCACGACTGGGCCAACAACACGGCATACGAGACATGGCCCATATCGATCGACAAGACTCCCCCGGTAGTAGAGTGGGCCCTCAGCCCGTCGGACAGCGACGCAGCGCTATTCGACCACAGGCAGGGGCTCTCTTGGTCATCAAGCGAGTACGTCCACCTCACTTTCACCATAGACGGCGTATTGATCAGCGAGAGGAACTCCACCACAGGGGGCGCGATATTCGAATTGAACAGGACCGGACCCCATCAGATTTGCATTATCGCTGTAGATGGGACCGAGGCACATGAGAACGACAACAGATTCGTCGACTGCAGGGAGATGTCCCTGGAGGACTCAATTTACGACTCGGTCATCATTGCGAACTGGAATGGTGGATTGGTGTCGTTAGACACCGTCCAGGCCACTATCCAGAGGGGCCCCGATCAGGAGATATGGTGGAGTGACTACTCTAGCGAGATGAACCTGATAACACCTGGAATGGACGTCGTATACCTAGAGTTCGAATTAGTGGAGGGTGACAACCAATTCGTGGTGAACATAGAGTCTCTTCACGAGATTGACACCTACTACCTGTCCGTCGTTAGGGACACAACATCGCCCGAGCTCACCATCTGGGAGGTATCCAACAGAACTTCCCCACTGGAGTCAAAGAGAATGGTCTCCGGGACCTGCGAGAGAGGTGCAAACGTGTTGATTTGGAGCGATGTCGATAGCCACCAGTTAGTATGCCCCGTATCCGAGGAGTACACCATCGAGGTAATGGTCCTGGAATCCCCGGGGGAACACGCCATCTCCGCACTATCGACAGACAGTGCGAACAACGAGATCAGGCTAGAGATCTCCGTACTCAAGCAAGAATGGGCCGACTGGGCCATTGAGGACGCTCGTTCCGGCGGCCCCATGATGTGGTGGTTCTCCCTCGCCTTCATCCTCCTACTCTCGGTAGTAGTTGCACCTGCAACCGCACTGGCCAGGAGGCGGTCCAAGAGCAGGAGGATAGCCTCCCACGGACCCGATCTGGACGAGATAATGGCGGAGATCGAAGCGGCGGCCGACAATCAGTTGGCAGAAATGGAAGAGGAATGAGGGCTCACTTGGGCAACGCTCATTTCCGAATGGTCCCCGCCATGTGCATGGCAATAGAGAGAGTAGCAGTCCTGGGTGCGGGCCAAATGGGGGCCGGAATAGCCCAGGTGTCTGCCTGCGCTGGCTACGAAGTTGTGATGATAGACATAAGCCAGGAGTTCGTTGACAGGGGAATGGGCACCATATCTTCGTCCCTCGATAAGCTGGTCTCGAAGGGCAGGATGACCGAGGAAGATTCGGCAAGCGCACTCTCGCTGATATCCTCGTCCACGGACAGGTCAGCGGCTTCCAACGCCGACCTAGTCGTCGAGGCGATACCGGAAATACCGGACCTGAAGTTCTCTACGTTCTCCGAGCTCGACTCGATTTGCAAGCCAGAGGCCATACTCGCCAGCAACACGTCCAGCATCTCGATCAACGAGATAGCAAGCCACACAGGGAGGCCTGACAGGGTGATAGGGATGCATTTCATGAACCCCGTCCCGATAATGAAGCTCATCGAGATAATCAATGGCAGTGAGACGGACCCAGAGGTGACTGCTGCGGTCCTCGAGGCCTCTGAGAGGATGGGGAAGGTGCCACTCGAGTGCAATGACTCGCCAGGGTTCGTCAGCAATAGGATCCTCTGCCCGATGCTGAACGAGGCAATCCTCACCCTGCAGGAGGGCGTCGCAGAGCCAGAGGCGATAGACGGGATAATGAAACTGGGGATGAATCACCCCATCGGGCCACTGGCCCTTGCAGACTTGATCGGGCTTGACACCGTACTCCACATAATGGGAGTCCTGCATGAGGGACTCGGGCAGGAAAAGTATGCACCTGCACCCCTCCTCGTGGAAATGGTTGAGTCCGGCCGGCTCGGTAGAAAATCGGGGTCTGGGTTCTACGAGTACTAGCCCCTAGGGGCTAAATCCGGGTTTCCCGCCTTCTGCTAACCTTCAAGCGTACCCCACCCCACGGGTGCCCATGACCAACCGTACATCAGCCACCGCCTTGGCTGCAATCATGATCGTCTCTCTGTTCGCAGGCTTCGCTGTAGCGAACGACGCGAACACGGGCGGCGACGCTGGCGGATCCACATCCACAGCGGCATGGCTCCCGAGCAACAGCTCCACCTACTACGGCAACCTCTCATCATCCGATACCAACGACTACTACGGATTCAACATGAGCAACTCCACGGCAATTACCGTGGGCCTGACGTCACCATCCGGCGCAGACTACGACCTCTGGCTATACAGCTCATCCGGGTCGCAGCTGGACACCAGCTTCACCACTGGCTACGACGAGGTGACCTCGAACGGCACCAGCGTCGGTGGCACCAGCGTGTACGTGAGGGTGGAGCAGTTCTCTGGATCAGGACAGTACACCATGCAGATCTGGATAACAAACACTAGCACTGGCGGCGGAGGCGGCGGAGGCGGCGGCAACAACTCCACTGGCTCAGGGCACGATGCAGGAACGGGCACCGATGCAGGCGGCTCGACTGCCACCGCAATGCAGATCAACGCCACGAACGTCACCTTCTGGGGCAATGTCCATTCATCCAACGACGCCGATGACTACTACTCGGTCTCCGTCCCATCGAACTACGGGATCAACGCCTCACTGGACTGGAACGGCACATCTACCTCGCCTGACCTGGACCTCCTGATTTACGATAGCGCAGGCTCAATCATCACATACAGCTACTACGACAAGCCCGAGAACGCCTCAACGGCTGGCCACGGTGGAACGACTGTATTCCTGAGGGTCAACGCATACCTCTCGTTCGGCGGCTCGGCATACTCCTCCGACTACTCACTTCGCCTGGATTTCAGCAACATGTCATCATCCCCGATAAACAACCAGAACGACTCCGGGACCGGAGGGGACGCCGGGAACGACGTCTACAACTCAACTCCCGTACAAACCAACTCGGGCGCCAACGACTTCACTGGGTGGATGTCAGTTAACGGGGACTCGGACGACTTCTACGTCTTCTCAGTGCCAAATGACCACGGGATAGCGATCAACCTAAGCTCGAACCCGTCCGAACTGGTAGCCTACATCGTCATTGGGTACGAGTCAAACCTCTCCACCATTGACTACTCTACGAACCTCAATGGGAACGAGGACGTCACCTCGAATGGGTCAGTGGTCCAGGGGGAGAGCATCCTCATGAGGGTCGTCGCATACACCGGTGAGGGATTCTACAACTTCACGGTCAACATGTTCTCACTAGACGCCGACGGCGATGGCTGGTGGGACACCGTGGAGAACAACTGCGGAACTGACCCCAACGACTACAACGACGTCCCAGTAGATACGGACTCCGATGGGATATGCGATGGCATGGACTCCGACGACGACGCTGACGGCTACGAGGACTTCAACGACACGTTCCCTCTCGACCCCAACGAGTGGGTAGACACTGACTCAGACGGCGTAGGCGACAACGCCGACGACGACGATGACGGCGACGGCTGGACGGACAGCATGGAGTACCAGTGCAACTCCGACCCACTATACGCATCGAGCGTCCCTTCGGACATCGACTCGGACGGCACGTGCGACGTACTGGACGATGATGACGACGCCGATGGCTACCTGGACGTGGACGACGCATTCCCCCTAGATCCCTCCGAGTGGATGGACACGGACTCGGACGGCCTAGGGGACAACGCCGACGAGGACGATGACGGCGACGGATTCTCCGACGCGGTCGAGACCACGTGCGGCTCGGACCCACTGATGTCCTCCTCTGTGCCCACGGACACGGACCTCGACGGCTCCTGTGATACAGTAGACGGCGACGACGACAACGACGGCTTCCCGGACTCGCAGGACGACTTCCCCCTCAACCCCAACGAGTGGGTGGACACGGACGGGGACACCATCGGCGACAACGCCGACGAGGACGATGACGGCGACGGCTGGATGGATTCTTCCGACGCATTCCCTCTGGACCCAGCCGAGTGGGTTGACAACGACAACGACGGGCAAGGGGACAACTCCGACGAGGACGACGACAACGACGGGTGGTCAGATTCCGACGAGGCGACCTGCGGAAGCGACCCCTTCTCGCAATTCAGCCAGCCTGATGACTTCGACGCCGACCACACATGCGATGTAATGGATTCGGACGACGACAACGACGGCGTCCCGGACGCCGATGACATGTTCCAATTCGACGTGACCGAGTGGATGGATACCGACTTCGACTCGATCGGCGACAACGCCGACGATGACGATGACGGCGACGGGTGGTCCGACACCGTGGAGCCGAATTGCGGGACTGACCCGATGGACGCCAACTCAATCCCCCTTGACACGGACGCTGACAACGCCTGTGACCCTCTGGACCCGGATGATGACAACGACATGGTCCCGGACTTCGAAGATGCCTTCCCTCTGGACTCCTCCGAGTCAATGGACACAGATGGAGATGGAGTGGGCAACAACGCCGACAATGACGACGATGGGGACGAATGGACGGACTCAAGCGAGGACATATGCATGACAGAGCCACTATCGGCCTCGTCCGTTCCCGTGGACACCGACGGCAACGGCGCTTGCGACGTCATTGACCCGGACAACGACGGCGACGGCGTAGTCGACGAGTCCGACGCATTCCCGCTGGACCCAGATGAGTGGGAGGACAGGAACAAGGACGGTCTCGGGGACAACGCACACCCCCTCACGATTGGGGACAAGATGAAGCTCAACCCCGGCCTCACCGCATTGGTGCTGATCGTCGTACTGGCCTCCATCGGCGCATCCGTGGCGATGGTGCTGGCACGCAGCAAGAAGAAGGAAGACGTGTGGGCCGACGACTCCTATGACAGGTACCAGGGGCAGGACGCAGCCTTCGACGCCCCCGCTATCCCAGACCCTCCCGAGAGGCCCCCCGAGCTCGCAGTCGAGCCGGAGGCACCCGCTATCCCAGACCCTCCCGAGAGGCCCCCCGAGCTCGCAGTCGAGCCGGAGATGCCCCCCAAGCCCGAGATGCCCCCTGCGAAGTCGCCCCCACCGCCGCCGCCCGGATTCGAGGAATCGGTCCCAGAACCCCCTCAGATGGTGGCTGCCACCTGGGAGGATCTCCCCGATGGGGGGGACTACGTGATGACGGAGCCTATGACTTACGTCGGAGATGAATGCGGGACATGGGAGCAGCAGCCAGACGAGAGCTGGCGCAGGATATAGGCGATTTAGCCGTGTCGAAGGATCACCTACTGCATCTCGATGATAATTATTGCAGGATTCGGTGAGAAACCCCCCATTCCACAACATGAGGCCGGAAATCGATTCCTAGCACCCCTATAGGGGTGTACGAGCATCTTGCGGCATCATTATATCATTTACATCGTCTCATCCACGATAGTGACGCCCATGCGAAGCAACGCCGCCCGTTCGATTGCCCTAGCACTGCTAATGATTGTCTCGGTACAACTACCGATGTTCGATGCCGAACCAGAGAGACTTGAGCTCGATGATACCACATTGAAGGGGGAAGCCCCTCCGAGCCCTTGTCAGGGCTATGACGCGTGTCGTGGTACGGACGCAGGGCAGGGCTCGACGGACGCAATCAACCTGACGTCCGACTTCGACTGGACAGGTGCGAACGAGACGAATGTCTACTACGGACAGAGCGAGGGCACGTCCACCTCTTCCTCGGCAACCAACAACTACGACATGTACCTAGTCGACCCCCCAATGGGCTACGGGGTCCTATTCGAGCTAGAGTGGAACCACTCCACACCGGGCAGCTACTCATATGCGGACACCTATGCTTACAGGATGTCGATCGGACCAGGCGACGGGAACATGGTCGGTTACTCATACAGCACAAGCACCACCTACGGAGGCTCATGGGCCTACTGCTACTACAGCAACACCGGCAGCATCGCCATGAGCACCACGAATTACAATGAGAACGGGGGCAGCACTCCTCCCTATTGCTACAGCGCACCCACTGGCAACTCATACTACCCCCACGCTGTCGCTTTCCCGCATGACCTTGCTGGAGCCCCAGTCATGGCTAGCATCATGAGCTACCAAGCCTACCAACTCAGCTACGACGACTACAAGCTCACAGTCACCGTTTACCCCGGTGACGCAGGAGGCATCGGAGACGAGACCTCAGCAATCTCCGGTCCCAACCAGGCTTGGAACTCGGGATCGACCCAGGTCGGTGCCGGATGGTGGTCCAGCTACACAGACACGTTCACCCTCGCAGCAGGGGACTCGCTGGCTATCGGCTACACGTGCGACTACTGGTGCGCATCCGAGACCGCGATGACCGTTTCTGGCCCAGGGGGGGCCTCATACAGCTATCCAATAGGGACCTTCGGCCAATACTCGACAGGCACTCTTGGGCCCTACAGCGGAGCGGGAACATGGACAGTAACCATGACTGACTCCTACGGTGACGGCGGAATGCAACTCACACTCAACTCCGTATTGGGAACCGCTACCGGGATGCTTACCGGGTCGCTCCTCGACATGGACGACATCAGCGGCGGCATAGTGGGCTCCACTGACACCTCTGACATCTGGGCGATCGTCATACCCGACGGGTTCGCCGCGAACATCACACTCGACTGGGACCAGAACGCTGACCTAGACCTGTACGTATGGACTACAGCTTCCGGAACCGGACTGATAGACTACTCATGGTACGACCAGCCCGAGTTCATCGACCTCGGGGCCGCCTACGCCAACACGACCGTGTGGGTCGAGGTCGAGTACTACTCTTGGTACAGCGTATCCTCATTCTCGGGGTACTCCCTGTGGCTGCAGCTAGAGCCATCGGTCAACCCGCCCTGCTACGAGCAGATAGACGGAGGGGGAAGCGATGACGCAGCAGACGCCAGGACGGACACCCCAGGCCCACTCGACATGTCCTCCTTGGGGGACTCTGGAACCTTCGGCGGAATGGTCTGCAAGGACTACGACGACAACGACTGGTACGCGTTCGACCTAGACGCATACGAGGGAATGTGGGCGAGGCTGGACTGGCCAAAGGAGACTGGGACGGAGACCATGTACCTCTACCAGTACTTCACGCATCCGATCTACGGGTCCCAGTACACCGCTTCATCAAGTACATCCACGACCTTCCAGACCCACGCGGTCTCCACAAACGAGTCCTACTACTTCACATCGAGCACATACGCTGCTTACTCGAGGACTGTGTGGCTGAACGTCAGGGTCAATGACCTGCCGGACGACTACGAGCTGAACTACACGGTGGAGTTCTCGATATACAACCAAACGGCGTTCACCGAGCCGACGCAGAACGACGCTGGCTCTGGCGGGGACGCTGGTGACAGCACATCCGGCTTCGACGCCACCACGATCGTCTCGATGAACAACTCGTACTCCGGCTGGGGTCACGACTACCTGGACAGGTACGACTACTACAAGATATACGTGCCCGAGAACTACGGTCTCACGCTGACCTTATCGTTCCCGGTCCAGGACGACTACGAGCTGTATACCTACTACCAGCATCCTGTGTACGGATACCTGTACTCGATATCGGGCGGTTCCTCGTACAACTACAACCCGGAGGTCGTCAACGTCAACTTCGGATATGGCGGTCAGGACATATTCATACGCGTGTACGCGGACAGGGGCGGCGGAAACTACGACCTAGACGTGGTCATGCTGACTGCTGACAACGCCCCAGGTGCCAACCAGGACGACTGCGGAATAGGAATCGACGCCGCCGACTCGATCTGGACGATGCCAGAGGAGGACACGTGGATGAACGGCAGCACCGCCATCGACGCCAACGGCGACCCCGATGACGCAGGTGGAACATGCACCGGATGGGTGAGCTACACGTGGGACAAGATGGACGTCTACAAGATCCTGGTTCCCGCTGGCAAGTACATCATGGTCAACATCTCCACACCACAGAGCCCAGCAACCACGATGCTAGAGGGGCGCCTTTACCAGGCCGCCAACTTCTCCGCCGTGCAGGGCGGTGGGATGGCGTTCTACGTCGACTACGACTACTACTGCGCGACCAGCGCGTACAACGGCGATGGATGCGAGATGAGCTCAGGGCTATACCCGGTTGGAGGCAACTGGATATGGCTGGAGGTCGACTCATACACCACCTCCAACGCTAACGTCACTTACACGATGGACATCGTGTTCGACGACCTAGCCAACCTGCCGGGCGGCGTGCAGAACGACGCTGGCTCCGGCCAGGACGCCGGATCCGGAGGAGTGGGCAACGCGGTCGACGTGAACCTCTACAACAACATGACGAACAACAGCATGTACTGGGAGGGCTGGAACCACGCTACCATCGACGACCAGGACTGGTACAGCGTTTACGTGCCAAACAACATGGGCTTCGAGATAACCCTCTCGCACGGGTACGCGTACCCGTCCGTGTGGATGATACTCTACGTCTGGACCGAGGCCGGGCAGCAGATAACCTTCCAGGGGTACAACAACCCCAACGGATGGAACTCGTCCATGTCGACCCATGACTGGTCTGACAGCAACGTCATCCTGATCGTCAGGAACTACTTCTACGACAGCATAGGCACCGACTACAACGTGACGATGGACTTCTACTCGTTGGACACGGACGGTGACGGCTGGAGGGACACGATGGAGGACCAGTGCCAGACGGATCCGCTGAACGCCTCGTCCGTGCCGACAGACACCGACGCAGACGGAGTATGCGACTACCTGGACGATGACGACGACAATGACGGCATCGCCGACAACGACGACGCGTTCCCAACCGACGCAGACGAGCAGTACGACGATGACGGCGACGGAGTCGGCAACAACAACGACACCGACCTCGATGGCGACAACTGGACCAACGACGACGAGATCCTGTGCCTGACCGACATGTACGACCCGTACTCTATACCGTTGGACACCGATGGCGACGCAATCTGCGACGTGGTCGACAACGATGACGACAACGACGGATACATGGACGCCGAGGACGCGTTCCCGCTCAACGCATCGGAGTGGGCCGACAACGACTTCGACGGCATCGGCGACAACGCCGACACAGACGACGACAACGACGGCTTCGACGACGCTACCGAGATCGAGTGCCTGTCGGACCCATTCAACGTCGGGGACATCCCGATGGACCAGGACCTTGACGGCACCTGCGACGCCATCGACTCGGATGTGGACGGAGACGGGTACGACAACGACATGGACGCGTTCCCGCTGGACCCCAACGAGTGGATCGACACAGACGGGGACGGTGTTGGGGACAACGCTGACACGGACGACGACAACGACCTCGTCCTAGACGTCAACGACGCCTTCCCGCTGGACCCATACGAGTGGATAGACACAGACGGGGACGGTGTCGGCGACAACGCTGACCTCAATGACGACGGCGACGCATGGACGGACGCAGAGGAGGCCGCTTGCGGCTCCGACTCGCTCCTGTCCCAGTCAGTCCCAGCGGACTACGACGGCGACGGCCTGTGCGACAAGGTCGACACAGATGACGACGGCGACGGAGTCGAGGACGCGAACGACGCGTTCCCGTTCGATGCCACTGAGTACACCGATCTAGACGGTGACGGCATCGGCGACTTCAGCGACACAGACGACGACAACGACGGCTGGCTGGACATAGACGAGCCCAACTGCGGAACCGACCCGATGGACTCCCTATCGGTGCCTGCCGACAACGACAGGGACTGGCAGTGCGACCCAGTTGACCAGGATGACGACAACGACGGGACAATAGACGTCGACGACGACTTCCCAATGAACCCAGACGAGCAGAACGACCTCGACGGAGACGGAGTCGGTGACAACACCGACAGCGACGACGACGGCGACGGCTGGTTGGACATCACCGAGAACCTCTGCGCCGCAGCTGGCGGACAGGGCGACCCGAGGAACGCCAACATGAAGCCAATCGACAACGAGACGAA
>Ga0315331_10002084_pt1 | contig 15143 bp, 16 predicted proteins | sample M160m34915metaG_FD_203456 | JGI IMG/M metagenome (GOLD analysis project Ga0315331, IMG submission 203456) | Ammonia-oxidizing marine archaeal communities from Monterey Bay, California, United States - M1 60m 34915 | ecosystem: Environmental > Aquatic > Marine > Intertidal zone | place: USA...
GGCCGGCGAGGTTTTATCTCAACAGAGAATAGTCGTACAGCCCGCTACCTGACCTGGAATGTAATCGGTATCTGCACCCATACAGGGACAACCTGATCACGGTTTAAAGCAGGGGTGAATTCATAGACCGAAGCAACGCGCAGTGCGGCATCATCTAGCTGTGCATTACCAGAGCTGTTAGCAATCCTATTGTCAACTACCCGACCCTGTTCATTAATAAAAAACCAAACCAGAACTTGACCTCCAATACCTGCATCCCGAAGGATAGGAGGATAACCTCTTTCCATCGCCTGGATGACAGCAGATCTGTTCCTTATTTCTGGCCGGACCGTCATTGGCGTAAAGGTGGGTGCTGACGCTATGTCCACTGTGGTTTCTGTTGGAGGCGGTGGCAAATCTTCTACTGGATTGTCCTCGAAAGTGGTTGGGGCAATAGTTATATCTTCATCCACCGTAGCCGTTGCTATCACAGGAGTAGCAGGTCTAGAGATAGCTTCTGGCGGCGGCGGAATTTCGATCTCTGGAGGAAGTTCTATCGCTTCTAGTTCTTCCGCTGAAAATGAGACGTCTTCTGCTGTCAGCGTGGGCCAGAACTGAAAGAGCGCAGCATGCACAAATGTTGCAACTATCATAGATCCCCAAAACCAGGAGTCAAAACTCCGCTTAAAAAGATCGTTAGCCGTTTCTGAAGAGGCTCCCGTTCCCTCACTCATTTGACTGTTATCCTCAGTATTCATCGTCTTTCCCTCGTCATTCGTTGTTCAAGCTCAGTAGCGAAAACTACCCTCATCACACCAGCCGCTACCAATTGTTGCTGCAATAAATCAATGGTGGAGTATCTCACTTCCCTATCTGACCGCACTGAAATCACTAGAGCTCTATCGGAAGCCGCGTATAAAGGACCCACTGTAGGCGCGACATCGGGCATAGCATAGGGGCGATCGTTGATGAATATATCACCGTTCCTTTCCACCCAAATATTTAGGATATTCTTAATTTTTTCATCGATCTTCTGAGTTGCTTCAGCTTCCGGCCATTCGATGGGTCTGTCCCTATCTTTCTGGAATACAGTCGAAACCATGAAGAAAATTAGGAGAAGAAAAGCAATGTCCGCCATCGAGGATGACGGCACTTCGGAAGAAGTTTTTGACTTTCTTGAAAAACCTCCGCTCTTAATTGGCATATCTCTAACCCTCTATTCTAAGATCTGAAGTGATATTCTTTCGGCACCCGCAGTGTGAAGTGCATCAAGCACATCCACCATGAATCTATAAGGTGCGTCTGGATGAGTTTTGACCGCGGCAATCAGATTTTCGTTGGCAGCCACATCTTGACGCCAAATCGATTCTACGTCTTCAGGTCGTACCTGCTGCACCTGGGGACTTTCGCCTCTCTTCACGTCCACAATTCCATTAGGTTGAATAACTATATGGAGAATGTTTCTCTGGCTAACAGCTACATCCTCACCCTGTTCTGGAAGAACTATCGCCAGTCCCGCGTCTTTGGGAAAGGTAGTTGTCACCAAAAAGAAAATTAGGAGAAGGAAAGCAATGTCCGCCATTGAAGATGACGGCACTTCATCGCTTACTTTAGATTTTTTCTTGTCCATCACTGCCATTCTAAGATCCTTTCTTTAATATGTTTCTATTTAGAAAGCTACTAAATAACAATCTCAACGACCTAATACCTCACTCAGCACCAATATTATTGCTGACTTCCCTTGCAGAAAAAGCGGGCTGGCTACTTCCATGCGTATACGCCATATCCAAAACCTTTTGAGCTCCCTGCTCCATCTGCATTATTAATGTGTCTATTCGTGTCACGAAAAAATTGTACCCAATATTAACTGGAATAGCGATCAGCAACCCAGTCGCAGTAGTAAGCAGAGCTACTTTAATACCACCAGCCACCAGAGTTGGATCTACATCCCCTGCAGCTTCAATTGCGGCAAAAGCCAATATCATACCCACAACTGTCCCAAGGAATCCCATCAGTGGGGCGACGTTTGCGATAGTTGCTAAAATGACCAATCCACGCTCGAGGAAACCCAACTCTATTGTTCCTGTAGTGCGAATAGCTGCTGCTAATTCTTTCCCTGCATCACCCTGACTTATGCGTCTCAATCCTGCTACCAAAATAGCTGCGGCTGGACCAGGACGTTTGCCCGCAATCTCCAGTGCTTCTTCTATTCTTCCTTGTTCGGCAAATTCCTCTACCTCCGAAAGAACTTTCTTAGTGCTTCTATAGGCTACAGAAAGCGTCCATAATTTCGCAATGATGACCCCCACAGCTATCAGAGAGCACATGACCAGCGGGTACATCATCAGGCCACCATCTGAGAACAGCGAGAGCAAATGATATTGACTAGAATCCAATCCAATACTCCTTGTGTACGTTTTTCCAGTTTTGCTTGTCTTCAGTTGTCAAGACAGAATCTCCAGGAACGGCGACAATTTAGTGCCGTTACCAGCAAATTCCTATAGTCTCACGAAAAAAGTATTTTAAACGTATATGTTGAAACTGGCTAGCCCTCAGTTGGTCAAGGACTGATCCAGTAATACTCTTGCTAATTTCTCTCTAAGTCGCAACGGCTGAATCTTGGTCTGTAACTGACCTCCTTCAGCAAAAGAAATGTTGCCAGTCTCTTCACTCACAACGATGACGATCGCATCCGTTTCTTGACTCAGCCCAATAGCTGCTCTGTGCCTTGTGCCAAGCTTATTATAATCCATCTGAAGACTTCCCAATGGAAGAATTGTCCCAGCTGATCTGATCTCATCACCCACTATGATTACAGCCCCATCATGTAACGGACTACCAGGGGTAAAAATTGTCTCCAGTATTTCGGAGGAAACTGTAATCTTTTCCTCACTGCCAGTCTCTCCGTATGGATCTAGAGAAATCTGCCTTTCGATGGCAATGATTGCACCTATCTTCTTGTTCGCCAGAGTTTCTACGGCAGATACGATTTTTTCGATCAGTAAATCTTCTGAACCGCCTTTAGCCTCCCTAAACCACCTATTCTCGCCCAAACTGCTCAGAGCGGTCCTAAGCTCTGGCTGAAAAACTACTAAAGCCGCAATGACACCGTATTGGAATAAAGTCTCCAACAAATACTCTAGAAGCTGAAGATTCAGAAGCTGCGAAATTAAATAAATACTTGCCAACACCAAGAGGCCCATCAAAATCTGCATTGCTCTTGTTCTTTGGATTACCATTAAAATGCGGAAAAACAACAAGGCAACCAATAAAATCTCTAAGACTTCACCCCAACCAGGAACCAAAAACCATAACTGCTCCATCAGACTAAAAAGTCGCGGCTGTTAGTCAGGGGTTTTTTCATCTAATCCATCCTTGATCAAGGAATCTGGTTCCTTGGCAGTGTCTGAAGGATCTGACAGATCTGCCTCTGCAGGGTCTTGTTCTGCACTTTCGCTATTCATTTCCTCACTATCTTCTTCTTCCAAAGGAGCTAGTGTCTTTCCTTCGTTCAGTAATTTAATCTCATCTGCATTGAGCGTTTCTCTCTCCAAGAGAGCCTTTGCTAACGTTTCAAGCAGACCCCTATGCTTTGCCAGAATATTACGTGTATTTGCTAGACTTTCGTCTAAAATCCTTTTTATTTCATTGTCTACCTCTTGAGCCTTATGCTCCGAAACTTCTCTTCGTTGTACTAGCTCTCTGCCAAGAAAAACTTCCTGATCGTTCTGCCCAATAGTCATCAATCCAACAACTTCAGACATACCAAAGCGGGTAACCATCTGACGTGCCATAGCCGTGGCCCTTTCGATATCATTCCCTGCTCCAGTAGTAATTTTTTCGGGTCCGAAAATCATCTCTTCCGCTACTCGACCGCCAAAAAGCATACACAGCTGTCCCTCTAGCCATTCCTTCGTATAGGTGTGACGATCCTCTTTGGGCAAACTAGCAGTGATTCCCAGAGCGCGACCTCTTGGAATTATTGTGACTTTGTGCACAGGATCTAGGCCTGGAAGTCGAAGTCCCACCACAGCGTGACCCGCTTCATGATAAGCAGTCAATTCCCTCTCTGATTCTGTTAGCACCATACTTCTTCTCTCTGTCCCCAACATCACCTTATCTTTAGCGTCTTCAAACTGCTTCATCGCTACCTTATCACTATCTTCCCTGGCGGCCAAAAGCGCCGCTTCATTGCATATATTCTCCAAATCAGCACCACTTAATCCTGGCGTCCCTTTCGCCACTGTTTTTAGGTCCACATCAGTATCTAGTGGAAGTTTCTTCGCATGCACCATAAGAATGCCTTCCCTGCCTTTCAGGTCAGGAGCATCGACCACAACTTGACGGTCAAAACGACCAGGCCTTAAAAGTGCTGGGTCTAAGACGTCCGGACGATTTGTAGCGGCGAGAAGTATTACACCCGTATTCGTTTCGAAACCATCCATTTGCACTAATAAAGCATTAAGGGTCTGTTCCCGTTCATCGTGCCCACCACCTAACCCAGCCCCTCTATGACGCCCTACAGCATCGATTTCATCTATGAACATTATACATGGAGCATTTTCCTGGCCCTGCTCGAATAGGTCTCTTACTCGAGAAGCACCTACACCAACAAACATCTCTACGAAATCAGAACCGGACATCTGGAAGAAAGGTCTTTCTGCCTCTCCAGCAACCGCACGAGCCAACAGCGTTTTACCTGTTCCAGGAGGCCCGGTTAGTAGCACCCCTTTAGGAAGTCTGCCCCCTAGTCTCGCGAATCTCTCTGGATCCTTTAGAAATTCAATTATCTCCTGAAGTTCCGTTTTCGCTTCTTCCGCCCCAGCGACATCAGCAAAAGTTACCTTAGGAGTATCTGGTGTAATAAGCTTGGCTTTTGAACGTCCAAACTGGAAGGCTTTATTCCCGCCAGCCTGCATGGTCCGAAATATCCAAAGCCAGAAAGCTAAGAATAGTAACCAGGGTAACATCCCCAAAAGGATTGATCCCCATCCCTGTGTTTCCAGTCTTCCTGAAATTTCGACGCCCTGTTGCTCCAGTTCAGCCAATAGCTGAGCGTTCATTTCTCCTGGAAGCATCGTGGTGAACCTTTGGAAATTCTCCCCGTCAGAGACATAAGGAACCCTCAATTCACCCTCTATCTTCTGGCTTTCAACAACTGTCACCTCTAAGATGTTATCTCTAGACAGCTGACTTCTGAATTCAGTGTAAGTGAATTCTGCAATCCCACTTTGCTGATTACTGAACAGTTGGCTGGACATCACGAATACTATGAACAAAAGAACCCATACAGCACCAGTTTTGGAAAACCTGGTCATTAGAGAGCTTTCATTAGATTTCGGTGGCTGATTTTTTTCCGTCATATTTGTTTAAGAAACCATTTAGATTGTTGTCATTACCATCTCAAACTCGCTATATCTAGGGCAATAAGGAAGTTGTTTATCCAAACCTGAAAGGCCAAACAAGTCGCCAACTCATCAGATGTTAACTAAGACTTCGCCGAACTCGAGACTGACATGGAAAACATCCCGGTTTCTTTACCCGCAATAAACAAAGAAGTTCTGGAAACACCAGGAATCCACAAGGTCCTTCCCACAGCATCAACTACTACCGGTGTTTCAAATCGGCGTTCAACCGACATTTTCTTCTCCGAAAAGATTTTTTTTAACTTTTTCGATCCGTAAGAATATGTAATTTTATCACCTGGATTCCAATTTCTAACGCACAGTGGAAATGCAAGTTGTTCTAAACAAAAAACCTCACACCAAGCATCTTCCAAGACAACCTCCGTTGACCAAGAGGTTGTCCATCTTTTTCTTCCTAAAGTTAGGTCAGCAATGCCAACACCTGGAACTTCTATTACAAATGATTCTCCCATCAGTTTCGATTTATTTTTCACCAATAACAAGTTGTCAAAGGAGCGAATTAACGACATCGAACTTCCTATATTAATCCGGCTCCCACTTTGTGATTTCCTAGAAAAAACCAATGCTGATGTTGTGGCACTCCCACTCAGATTGACAGCAAACTGTTGGCACAGCTCTCGCAGTATTATAGCGCAAGCTTCATCGTTAAACGACAAGAAGAAGTTTCGGTCTAGAATCATCCTGTCTGAATCACTGCTCAATATCAAATCAGCGTAAATTTTTTCAAGTACAGAGGTCCAAGCATTCCGATTCTCATTAGCAATCTGGCTAAGCCTTATTAAAGAATGTCGAGCACCTGAGGCCACATTCTCCTCAATCTGGGGCAGAATTTCATTGCGTAACGCATTTCTAGCAAATCCAGTATCGAGATTGGAGGGGTCTTGGAGAGCCTGAATACCCATCCTCTTTGCATATTTCTCTAGTTCATCCCTAGAGAAAGAAAGTAAAGGACGCAGTATCGCTGGTGACCTAGACTCCAAAATACCATTTAAACCCCAGACACCCGTCCCACGCAGAATCCTGAATAAAACTGTTTCGGCTTGATCATCGGCATGGTGGGCAGTAAGAAGCCAATCCAAACCTAAAGAATCCCTTTTATCCTCTAAAAACTTATACCTGGCTATTCTTGCGTCATTTTCACTAGATAAAATATTATTGGCTCGCCCGATCTCACAACGAATTCCCCAAGCTTGAGACAAACCTTTAACCCACAAAGCATCAAGATGGCTTTGGCTGCGCATCCCATGATCGAAATGCCCAATAACAATATTCAAACCAGCAAAAACGGGGTCGAAGTGGAGCAGATGTAATAAAACCAGAGAATCCAGACCTCCGGAAACACCTATGAGTAGCCCATCGTCCTTGGAAAACAACTTCTTTTCTTCCACGTGTTCCTGGAACCTAGAGTTCAAGTCACACAGCATGGGAAAGTCTCTTGCTAAGCACATCTTCCAGAACCTTGTAAAGAATATCCAGACGATCTGATTGGATGCCGTCTACACCCCAAGATAGAAGTCTTCGGATATCTTCCTCTTCATCAACTACCCAGACGTGGACAGGAATATTCAAATCGTGTGCATCCTTCACAAAATCAGGAGTCACAACTCTTAATCCATTCCAAATCTCTGGAACCTGCAAGGCATCAAATGTCGGGTGATAAAACCGCAATAATCCCAAGTGTCTGGCGGCCCAGAAACTAGCTATATTTCTCCTGGAAGCACCCCAAGGTCCTTCATATAAATCAATTTTTTTTCGATCAGCTTCTACTTTGGCAGCTAGAAGTACTCGCCCATCAGCATTCTGCCTGTTTATTGCTTTGAGCAAAGGCCCCGCTACTTCAGGACATTTTGCCTCTACATTGATCCGCGTATGAGGGAAAGCTTCGAGAACTTCTTCCAAAAGTGGAATACGAACACCCTTACCTCTATAACTGATTTCATTCTTAATATCTCTAAAATGGTAACCCGCATCTAAGGTCTTTACTTCGGACCACTTCATTTGACTAATTTGACCAGACTTGTCACAGGTGCGGTTGCTCGTAGCATCATGAACCAGCACCACCCTGCCATCCAAGGTCAACCTGGCATCCGTTTCTAGAATGTCAGCACTCCAGATTTCCACAGCTTGCTGAAACGCTTCCATGGTATTTTCAGGCGCTAACTTAGCTCCACCTCGATGCGCAATCAGTAAAGGAGCTCCCGCGAAGTAAGCATGTCCAGCCCTTACTCTTTCTAAGTTTTTCACAAGCCTATCAGATCCATGACATCATCAAGTCCACAATAGAGTTTCTTTGAAATCATCACCAACGTCATTTTTTCACCAGAATCGGATAAATGAGGGTCCCCCGATCCTGATCTACAAGAGTTAAGGGTAATAGCGGAGGAGGGATTTGAACCCCCGACCTTCGGATTATGATTCCGCTGCTCTAACCAACTGAGCTACTCCGCCCGATTTCTTGCGTTCCTAAAAGCTCAAAAGAGTGTTGTAAGGTGTCAAGACAAACTGATGCTTATTAGAAAATCTCTGAAATGCTATATATCCCATTGTTCACCCAGGCTATTTTTCAACGACTTTGAAAATTTTCGACCGAGTCTCTTGGTTCGGGCACCCTGTACAAGATTTCTCCGGGCAGGATCATTCCATACCTCTCTCTCGCCAGTCGTTCTATAGTGGCTGAGTCCGATTCCAACTTCTGTACCCAACTCTTGAGAGAATCGTTCTCATGCTTGAGTTCATCTAACTGATTTTTTAACACTGCCTGGTCTTGTCGGATCTTTCTTACTTGAAGCACACTATATTCCCCGCCAAAAACGCCCATGTAAATAGAGAAAACAATGAAGGCCCCAACGACAACTTTTTTCATTGTCTCCAGAGATCCTTTCCGGAATAATAAGCATTAGATCCTAAGGCTTTTTCGATCCTCAGCAATTGATTGTACTTTGCCACTCGGTCACTTCTACTTGCGCTACCAGTTTTTATTTGTCTCACCCCTGTAGCGACAGAAAGATCAGCTATGAAAGTGTCCTCTGTCTCTCCTGACCTATGAGATATTACCGAATGATATCCAGCCTTTCTTGCCAATTCTATAGCGCTTAATGTCTCCGTTAGAGTGCCTATCTGGTTCACCTTGATCAGTATACTATTAGCCACTGATTCATTTACACCTCGATTCAGTCTATCGACGTTGGTTACAAAAATATCATCTCCAACTAACTGGACATCTTTGCCTACGACTGCGGTTAGCTCCTTCCAACCGACCCAGTCATCTTCATCCAAGGGGTCTTCCATCGATTTAATAGGATATGTGTCAATCCAACCACTCCAATAATCAATCATCTCGTTCGAATTCATCCTGTTACCAGAAGACCAGCGAAACACATACTCGTTCCCTTCTAGCCATTCTGATGCAGCTATATCTAGAGCTATAACAACCTGTTTCCCTGGCGTGAAACCAGCTCGATCAATAGCCCTTATTACTAGCTCTATCGCTTCCTCATTACTTGCCAAATCGGGGGCGAAACCTCCTTCGTCACCCACCGCAGTATTCAAACCGCTTTCTGACAGTAATTGTTTGAGTTCGTGGAAGATTTCTACCCCGCAACGCAATCCTTCAGAAAACGACTCGAACCCGACTGGCATGACCATAAATTCCTGTATGTCGACATTGTTAGACGAATGCATGCCACCATTCAGTATATTCATCATTGGTACTGGAAGGCTACCTGGCATAGTCCCGCTCAAATACCTGTACAAAGCAAGTCCTTCACTCAGGGCGGCGGCTCTGGCCGCCGCTATTGACACCCCTAAAATACCATTGGCTCCTAATCTAGCTTTGTTTGGGGTACCGTCCAAAGCAATCATTATGCCGTCCAGCTCCTCCTGATTCGTAATCTCTAAACCGCGGATTGCATCACAGATCTCTCCATTGACCGATTTCACAACCTCAAGAACGCCTTTGCCACCATATCTAGCAGGATCGTTATCCCTTCGTTCAACCGCCTCGTATTGACCAGTTGAAGCTCCACTTGGCACTGAAGCGCGTCCCTTATGACCGCTGTCTAGAGTCAATTCTACCTCAATCGTAGGATTGCCTCTTGAATCTATAATTTCTATTGCTTTGACATCTTCAATTAAAGGCAACTGCAGTTCCTCCTATCTAGCTTACCAGGATGAAATACAAAACCCCTTTCTGAGCCCCTAGGTAACACTCTATTCCTCCTTTAATTCAGCCACTTTTCTTTGAACAATTGTTCTCAAATAGTCTCTATCCTCATAACTCTTTCCAAGAACATCAATAGGCTTCCCAATTCTAATCTTAATCTCACCTTTACCAATACTATAGGATCCCTTTGGCATGATCTTTCTACTGCCGATTATGGCCACGGGAATAATAGGGGTGCCAGCCTCAATTGCCAAAATAAATGGCCCTTTCTTAAAGGTTTGTAATTCACCAGTCACAGACCTAGTCCCTTCGGCAAACATTACTACATGCATGGGCTGGTGGCGCATTCTTTCAACCACAGAGTTTAGAGATCGAATTGCTGAATCTCTGTTCCTTCGATCTATAGCTACATGGCCACAAGCCTGCCACGAAGAACCAAACAAGGGAATGTTTGCCAACTCCCTTTTCCCTACGAATTTAGCGCTTACAGGTAACCAGCCGGCCAATGCAAAAACATCAAACCATGACTCATGATTGGCGATCACCACACAGGAATTCGATCTTTCCAGATTCACGACTCCTTCGACTACCACGGAAACACTAGACAATTTTAAAAGTTTACGAGCCCAATTCCTGGATGCAGAATCGCATACAGTACAAAGGATTTTTTCATTCGTAAACGTTGAGAACAAAAGGATTTTGACAACATAGTAAGCAGTTATCAGACCTCCCAAGATCACTATTAACAATGACCTTAGCACTAGGGCTCCTGGTGGGAGAAGTGATCAAAGCCAGATATACCCTTCATCAACAAAGTAGAACCTTCTCCGACAACGCTAACTCCTGAACCTTCTTGAACGTAGCCCACCCTAGTTATACCCAAATCGAATTTTTCCTGGAATTTTGTCAAAAAAGGATCTAATGCTCCCTTCTTAGTGGCAAAGCACAATTCGTAGTCTTCCCCTCCAGAAATTCCAAGACGTAGAGCATCGCTGTGGTGAAGGGCTGGATGCAAAGGAACTTCTTTAGATTCCAAGACAATGCTCACATTTGAGGCTTGAGCTAAGTGGTTTAAATCCTTCAGGAGCCCATCAGATATATCTATCATGGCTCTTATTCCTGCGTTCTGAACCAACCACTGAGCCTCCTCCACCCGAAAGGGAGGTTTTGCAAAGGCATCTCTAAGGCCTTTATTGGGCTCACCTCCTGTCAACCAAGTCTTCACCGCCCCCGAGGAACCCCCTAACACTCCAGTGACCCAGATTTCGTTTCCTGGATCAACTCCTTGTCGAGTAATCAATTCATGAATTTCCCCAATGACAATGACGTCTAAGACTATTGGCCCAAGTGACCTACTCAGATCTCCCCCTATCAACGATGCTCCAGCCTTCTTTAGAGCTCTTTGGATACCACCTTTCAACTCTTCTATCACAGTTCTAGAGTCTTCCTCTGGAATAGCCAAAGACACTAGTACTCCAAATGGGCTAGAAGCCATGGCCGCAAGATCACTGATCGCCACCATTACAGCCCTGAAACCAATCTCTTCCAAGCTGATCCAATTGCGACGAAAGTGGATGTTCTCTATAGACAAATCAGTACTGATAGCAGTTTTTTCATTTTTAAATACTGCACCATCATCGCCCGGCCCCAGTAGGATTCGTGAATTCATCTTCTCGGCACCGCTGAGAATTCTCGCTATCAAATCTGACTCTGTATTCAGTTTTTCTGGATTTAAATAGTCCTTCTCTACTATCAAATTGTTGTCTTTCATCTTGGAACATCCTGATCAAAGACAACGAAAGGAAGATTTAGATCAGTCTCTCCACTTCCTTCCTCTTGCCACACTTCTGCCAATTTTGGCAGTATATCGGTTGGAATAAGGCTAGGACCTAAACCTGTGTTTGCTGCCGCTCTTCCGACCATATATAAGGATAGAGCTCCAGCACAAGCGGGTTTTAGTCCCTGTGCTAGAAGTGCACCAGCAAAACCAGTAAGCAGATCTCCCATGCCAGCTGCGGCAAGGTCGGAACTGGCCATGCTGTCCAAAAGAGCTGTACCCTTTGGGGGAACGACTATAGACGGCAGTCCTTTCAGCAAAACAGTCGCTCCAGTATCCTCTGCGAAACCCTTGGTCACACCAAATCGATCGGAATCAATATCGTGAGAAGTAACACCCGAAAGCCGAACCATTTCTCCAAGATGTGGAGTCAAAAGAACTTCTCTATTGGAAGTCCATTCCTCTATAGTGGGACCTATCCCTTTAGCTGCCATATTCAGCCCGTCCGCATCAAGCACCAAAGGAACGTCCTCTGAACAGCCACATATTAAACTCAACAAATGTCCATTTTCTGCAGAACAACCCAGCCCTGGTCCTATAGCGATAGCGTCAGACTTATTCACCGCATTTGTTATCTGTTCAGGATAGTCTGAAGCTAAGAAGATAGCCTCTGGAACCGTACTCTGAATAATACCCCTATTGCTATTGTCCGAAACAATCCTGATTTGACCCAGGCCACCCCTTAAAGCTGCCTTTGCTGACAGCACCGCGGCACCTGCCATCCCGGACTGACCCGCCACCAAAAGAACTGAACCAACTGTGTTTTTATGACTGTCATCCTTTCTAGTGGGCCTGGCTTGCATAGCCCAATGAGGTGTTGCTATTGCTACACTGAAGTCGGCCTGACTTGCTGGAGGGAATCCTATCTCTGTAGCTATCAATCGGCCCGACTTTGTTCTTCCTTCCTTAAGAAGGCTTCCTAATTTGGGCCATCCGAAAGCCACTGTGACATCGGCAGAAACCACTGCCCCCAGAGATCTTCCAGTATCGCCATCTACACCTGACGGCACGTCAAGTGAGAATACAGGACACCCACTATGGTTGATAGCTCTTATTGCTGCCGCTTGTTTTTGCCTTGGCTTCCCTTTGGCACCTGTACCGAGGACTGCATCAACAATTACTGATACGTTGCCGAATGAAAACTCAGTTTCATCTATTTGTAAGTGCCAACCGTGATCTAGACAACTCATTCTTGGGAATTTTTCAGGAATAAATATCTTGGTCTTCCTTCCCCAAGCCTGAAGGGTTCTAGCTAATACAAGACCATCACCTCCATTGTTTCCTGAACCCACCACTACTGCAACATCTCCCTCCGGAAACATTTCTTGTAGAACATGTGCTGCGGATCTGCCAGCACATTCCATCAGGCTTCTCTCCGAAATACCCATTTCAGCAATCGTCATCTTATCGAAAGCCGACGCCTCCGATCCAGTAGGAGCCCAAACGAGTCCCTTTCCAAAGGGTCTAAGTGGCACTGAGCTAGTCAAGTCACCTCCCGACCTAGGAAACAAAATAGCAAATCAGCACAACAATGACGGTTTATTTGAAGCTCTGCCCAATATCTCTTCCCAAAGAGATTTCACCATTATCAATCCGTATATTGAAACCACACTCTGGGTTGGAACACGCCCACGCTTTGTAACGAATTGAAGCTCCATCACGACCGTAATCAGAGAGAGGCAACAATACACCCTCATTACACTTTAAACATTCAGTGAACCTTGCTTCTTTAGCCATATCCTACCCCCCCCACAGTTGAATTACACTTTTGCGAGCACTGCTAGGCCCCTGGATTCCAGGGATAATCTTTTTCAAATGCCTCCTCAAAATCAAATACATCACAAAAATCCTCTCTACAATCCCCAGATTCTTGAACCAAAATTCCGCAATCGATTAGTGCATACACTATCTCACCCAAATCTTCTGTCCGGTTTATTCCCCAATGTTCCAAAACCGTTTTTGCCATAGGACCAAATCTTTCCAAAGCCAACTGACGAACCCCGTGAGCCAATTCTCTTCCTTCCAACTGACGATTTTCGCTAATTCCTTCCACGAAATTCTCGAATGCTGACAGAAGAAACAGATACCCATCCTCATGGAACTGAGGATGGCGTTTCTTTAGATGGTCGATGATCTTCTCTGCGAATTGAATATTTGCCATGTGCAAATCTGCCCCTAATTAACTACTTACGCCAGGTTGCATCCTCCTATTACTAGCTGATGAGAGAAAAGCGCGAAGTGTATGGGAATTTTAGACAAAGATCCTCAACTTCTCTCCGTATACGACTTAGTTGACTTGCTTCCGAGGTATTCTTGAGCACTGACACAATCCATTGAGTCAGCTGCTTTATTTCTTTCTCTTTCAACCCCCTCGTAGTTACCGCAGGTGTACCTATACGCAATCCTGAGGTCACAAACGGAGGACGGGTTTCTCCGGGGACGGTATTCTTATTAACTGTGATACCAGCTTTTTCTAAAGCTATTTCTGCCTCCTGTCCAGTTAGTTCTGGATGACTTTTCCTAAGATCCACTAGCAGCAAATGGTTGTCTGTCCCTCCACTGATAACAAAAATCCCCTCTTCCAATAAACCACTTGCCAGTGTTTTGGCATTCTCAATAACTTGGAGCTGATAAGTCTTGAAATCAGGTTCTTGAGCCTCTTTAAAAGCCACAGCTTTAGCGGCAATGATATTCATCAAAGGACCCCCTTGAATACCTGGAAACACAGATTTATCCACTTTTCGTCCATATTTAGATTTGCAGAGGATTAGCCCACCTCTTGGGCCTCTCAATGTCTTATGCGTAGTAGCGGTGACGACATCAGCATATTTCACTGGATTTGGATGCAATCCTGCCGCGACTAAACCAGCTATATGGGCCATGTCGACCATCAGAACAGCTCCCACTTCGTCGGCAATTTGCCTGAATCTTGCAAAATCTATAACCCTGGGATAAGCGCTAGCACCTGCGATAATCATCTTGGGTCGAACTTTCAAAGCATGGTCATGGACTAGGCCATAATCTATTAACCCATCCGATTCTCTGATCTGATACTTTTCTGACTTATAAAACTGACCACTGAAGTTTACCTTAGATCCATGTGTCAAATGGCCTCCATGACTTAGATCCATACCCAGAACAGTGTCCCCGGGTTTAATAAAACTGAAGTAAGCCGCCAGATTAGCCTGGGCTCCAGAATGGGGTTGCACATTAGCGTGTTCGGCTCCGAACAAATCCATCAATCTAGTTCTGGCTAAATCTTCTACCTCGTCAACATGCTCACAACCCCCATAATATCTCGCTCCAGGTAAACCTTCGGCATATTTATTGACAAGCACTGTTCCCATTGCCTCTAAAACTGCTTTAGAGGCCACATTTTCACTAGCAATAAGCTCCAATTGGCTACTTTGTCGACTGATTTCTTGCTTTGTCAAACTAAAAATCTGTGGATCAACAAATTCTAGGTCACCCATTTCCCATCACCTCATAATTTAGAATAAACACAAATTGATCCTGTTATTTTAAGCTATAAATAGGACTTCTTACGTTCAAAATAACCGGCCTGCCCACCAAAGATATCTTAGTGAAGAAATTCGAAATTTTGTTCAACTGTACTTATACTACTGACTGATCCTTCCCTTTGGATACTCATAAAATCCTTTTCCCGTTTTCCTCCCCAACCAACCAGCAGCGACATACTTTCGTAGCAAAGGACAGGGCCGGTAGCGGTCATCGCCCA
>Ga0315331_10002086_pt1 | contig 15141 bp, 10 predicted proteins | sample M160m34915metaG_FD_203456 | JGI IMG/M metagenome (GOLD analysis project Ga0315331, IMG submission 203456) | Ammonia-oxidizing marine archaeal communities from Monterey Bay, California, United States - M1 60m 34915 | ecosystem: Environmental > Aquatic > Marine > Intertidal zone | place: USA...
TCCCGGCAACCCGAGCGTTGCCCAGAGCAGCGCATAGACCGCGATCGCGTTGGCGGTGTGCAACGAGACGTTGAAGACGTGGTAGCCGAAGACGTCCTGCCCGCCGAGGTAGTAGTTGATTCCGAGTGTGAAGATCGCGACGGGACGAGGCGTGGGGCCGCCGAAGATCCCGAGCGCGATGGTTTCCCAGGAGAGGTCGTGCCAGTGCACTCTCGGGTTATGGACGAAGTTTTGGAAGTCGTCGTAGAGGAATTCGGCGTCGAACGAGTTGCTGTAGGCGACGAGGGTCGCGATGACCAGCGAAGCCGAGCAGGCGACGTGAGCGCGCCACAGGCTTTGGTTCGGGCTGGACATTCTCGGGCGACCTCCAGGGGGCAGAGGATACCGCGCCGAAGGCGACCGCTGGCGAGGGGCGGGGGGTGTCACGGTGATGGGTCGGCGAGATGAGATACGGTCTGCGGAATGGGGACCTTGTTTCTCGTCGCGACGGCGATCGGACACCTGGACGACGTGACGCTCCGCGCGCTCCGGGTGCTCCGCGAGGCGGATCTCCTCTTCGCAGAGGACACCCGCCGCGCGAGAATTCTGCTCAGCCACCATGAGATCCCGGCCCGTCCCGTCTCGCTGCATACGCACAATGAGCGCGCGCGGTGTGACCGGGCGCTCGAGAAACTCGACGAGGGGGGGCAGGTTGCGCTGATCTCCGACGCCGGTACGCCCCTGGTTTCGGACCCGGGCGAGCGGCTCGTGGAGGCCGCCATCGCTGCCGGGCACCGCGTCGAGGCGGTGCCGGGGCCTTCGGCGCCGCTTGCCGCGCTGGGCGTCGCGGGCCTCCCCGTCCAGCCCTTCACCTTCCTGGGGTTCCTCCCGCGCAAAGCCGGCGCGCGGCGCAAGCTCCTCGAAGACTTCCGTACGCGGCGGGAGACGATCGTGATGTTCGAGTCCCCCCGCCGGACGGGGCGGACGCTGGCGGAGTTGGCTTCCTGGCTCGGCCCCGAGCGCCGCGGGTGCGTGGCGCGTGAACTGACCAAGCTGTACGAGGAGGTGGCGCGCGGAACCCTCTCGGAGCTGGCAGAGCAGTTCTCCGAGGGGACGCGCGGCGAAGTGACGCTCGTGGTCGAGGGCGCATCGCCGGATCAGGACGGGGGGCTCGATGACGGTGAACTCGACGAGGCGGTCCGGCGACGGCTGGTCGCGGGGGAGAGCGCGAGAGAGATCGCGTCGGCGTTGGCGGCTGAGACAGGCCGGCCGCGCCGCGAGGTCTACCAGAGAGTCATCGCGGTCGGCAAGGAAGAGGACGCATGAGCGTCCTGCGCACCCTTCGAACCCTCCGGCACCTGAAGGCCACGCAGGCGGTCGCCCAGGTAAAACACCAACTCGCAGGGGCTCCGAGACCTCTGGATGTGGCTTCGGACCAGGTCGAGTGGGCTGTCGATCGTTGGCCGGTCACGCCGTTGCCGCCGGCGGCGCACACCGGGTGGGATGGAGCGGGACGAGTCGAGTTGGTCGGAGAGGCCGTTTTATTTGGCTCCCGCGACGCGATCGACTTCGCCTACGCGCAGGCAGGGCCTCTGTGGGCCTACCAACTGCATTTCTTCGACTGGGCACGGAGTCGGGCGGCGACTCCGCAGGACCGTGCGGCGGTGCTCGCGCAGTGGTCGCACCGTTCGCCGGCGGCACCCGCATGGGATCCGCATCCGATCTCCATGCGGACGCTCAGCTGGTTGAAGTTGAGACTCGCTGGCGAATTACCGGATGACTTTCCAGGATCCGACGCGGACGCGGCGCTGCGTGCTTCGCTCGCGAGGCAGATCGACTGGCTCTCGCGCCATGTGGAGGTGCGATTGCAGGCGAATCATCTCCTCGACAACTGGATTGCCGTCGTGGCGGGAGGCCTCACCCTGTCCGCGCCACGTGCGCGGGACTGGTTGGCCGCGTGGGAGTTCCTGGCGCGCCAGCTCGAAGAGCAGATCGGCTCGGACGGGGCGCACTACGAACGCAGCCCGATGTATCACGCCTTGCTGCTCGAGCACCTGCTGGATCTGCTGGCGCTCGCGCGGGCTGCGGGCGACCGAGCGCCGGGCTCCTTGGTCTCGCTGCTCGAGGAGGTCTGCGGTCGGATGCTCGGGGCGCTCTGGGTCTGGACGCACCCCGACGGAGAGATCGCGTTGTTCGGCGATTCAGCGTTCGACGTCGCGCATCCCCCCGAAGCGTTGGAGCGCTATGCCGCCGCGCTCGGTGTGACCGCGCAGCCTCCGGCCGAGGTCGGTCTATTGCGGAACGCTGGCTTCGCGCGCCTCGAGACGGACGATCTTTGTTGGTTGGGCTCGGTCGGAGGGCCTTCTCCGGCCTACCAGCCGGGACACGCACATTGTGACGCGCTGGGCTTCGAGCTCTCCGCGGACGGACAGCGGGTGGTGACCGATACGGGCGTCTACGAGTACGTCTCCGGCGATCGCCGCGAACAGGCGCGCAGGACTCGGGCGCACGCGACGCTCGAAATCGGGGGGCAGGATCAGGCAGAGATCTGGTCGGCTCACCGCGTGGGGGGGCGGCCGCGGGTCGCCCTTCACGACTGGCTACCGGGTGCGGCGCTCGAGGGGCGCTGCGCGAGCTGGGCCTCACGGGGGACAGTCCACTGCCGGCGCGTCGAGGTGGATGGCGAGGCGCTAGTCATCACCGACCGGCTCGAGGGCCCTTCTCGCTCGGTGCGAGCCGCCCTGCCTCTCGCGCCCGGCTGCGAGCCCGTGCTTGCAGGGGAGAGCGCGGAGATTCGGCTCCTGACGGGCGCGGTGCTGCGGGTCGCGCTCCCGGCCGGGTTGGACTGGCGGGTCGAGGAGGCCCCGTACTTCCCTCGGTTTGGTTCCGAGGTGCGTCGACTCGTGCTCGTCGGGACCGCTGCGCGCTTTGGGCAGGGCGTGTGGCGCTTCCATCTCGCTCGCTGAAGCGAGAGGGACGTTCGTCGGTCTGGGGGCCCGTGGTTCAGTCGGTCTCGGGCGAGTCCGACCCGGGCACCGATTCGGATGTGGGGGCAGCGTCCGGTTCTTCTGGCGGACCCTCCGTGAGGACTCTCTCGAGGCCCTCGGCGTCGAGGAGGGTGACGCCGAGCTCTTCTGCTTTACGCGCCTTGCTCCCAGGGTCGCTCCCGACGACGACGAAGCTGGTCTTCTTGGAAACGGAGCCGGTGACCTTGCCGCCGGCTTCCGCGATGCGACGTTTTACATCGCTGCGAGGGAGCGGGAGTGTCCCGGTCACAACGAAGGTCCTTCCTGCAAGCAGGCCCTCGCCGCTAGGGGGGCGGGGCGCTGCTCGCTCCCAGCGGACGCCGAGCTCGCGGAGGCGAGCGACTTCCCCTCGGTTCCGGTCGTCTGCGAAGAAGTGGGTGACCGCCTCGGCGATGATCGGACCGACGCCTTCGATCGCTTCGACCTCCTCCGTCGGGGCGGCGATCAACGGGGCGAGATCGCCGAAGTGGGTCGCGAGCAGATCGGCGACCGTCGCGCCGACGTGTCGGATTCCGAGCGAAACCAGGAAGCGTGAGAGTGTCGTCTCCTTGGCCTGGTCGAGGCGGGTGATCAGGTTGCTGGCGCTCTTCGCGCCCATTCGTTCGAGGCCTTCGAGCTGATCCTGCGTGAGGGCGAACAGGTCCGAGATGCGAGTGACGAGCTTTCGTTCGACTAGCTGGTCGATCACCTTCTCGCCGAGGCCATCGATGTCCATCGCGCCGCGTCGGGCGATGTGCAGGACGTTGTTCTTGAGCTGCGCCGGGCAGTCGAGATTTGCGCATCGCGTGACGACTTCGCCTTCGAGGCGGACCGCCTCGGACCCGCAGGCTGGACACGCCTTCGGGAGTCGAAAGCGCCTGGGCCTTCCTGTCCGTTGGTCGGGCAGGACACGGACGAGCTGCGGGATGACATCACCGGCTCGCTGGATGATGGCGACGTCTCCAATGCGTACGTCCTTGCGCTCTATCTCATCCTGGTTGTGTAGAGAGAGGTTCGAGACGGTTACGCCCCCGACGAAGACGGGTTCGACCTTCGCGACGGGCGTGAGGGCCCCCGTTCTCCCCACGCTGACGATGATGTCTTCGATGCGTGTCTGGGCCTGCTGCGGCGGGAACTTGACGGCGATGGCCCAGCGCGGGGATCGGGAGAGCGTTCCCAGCTCATCCTGGAGACCCAGGCCATCCACCTTCACGACGCTCCCGTCGGCCTCGACGGGCATCGATTCCCTCTGCGCGAGCAGGTCGTCGTGGGCTGCTGCGGTCGCGTCGATGTCTGGACATGATTTCGACTCCGGGCTTACGAGGAAGCCCCATTGGCGGAGTTGGCCGAGCAGCTGGGACTGCGTGGTGACGCCGGCTGGAACCCCCTCCGCCAGGTGGTAGGCGCGAAACTCGAGCGAGCGTAAGCGACGCAGATCGACGTCGTGGATCTGACGCAGCGCGCCTGCGGCTGCGTTCCGTGGGTTGACGAACGGGGCCAGGCCCTCCTCCTCTCGCTTCCGGTTCAACTGCTGGAACCGCTCGAGCGGGAGCACGATTTCACCCCGCACCGAGGCCCAGACCGGCGGCGTGTTCGTTTCCAGCCGGAGCGGAATCGAGAGTACGTGGCGCAGGCTCGCGCTGACGTCTTCCCCGATGTTGCCGTCGCCCCGGGTGAGGCCTTGGACCAGCGTCCCGTCCCGGAAGATCAACTCGACGCCAGCCCCGTCGAGCTTGGGCTCGATGACATAGGGGATGGGCGTCGTCTCGCGGCCGAGCATCCTTCGGATGCGTTCATCGAACGCACGCAGCGCGTCCGCGTCCATCGCGTTGTCCAGCGACAGCATCGGTTTGCGGTGGGGCGCGGTCTCGAACCCTTCCGCGGGGGGAGCTCCGACGCGCTGCGTCGGCGAATCGGCGCGGGCCAGCGTCGGGTGGGAGGCTTCGAGCGCTTCGAGCTCGCGAAAGAGCGCATCGTACGCTGCGTCGCTGATCTCCGGCGTGTCCTCGAGGTGGTAGAGCCTGAGATGGCGCTCGAGCGACTGAACGAGCTCGTCGATCCGTCCCGCCGCGCCGTTTTTCGTCCCATCCCTGCGCGAAGTCACTCTTTCTCCTGAGGTCAATCCCAGCAAAAATGGTGCGCCTGCTCACACCTCGGGGTCAAGGTCGCGCTCCGAAGGGGCGATGAGTGCGCCGAGACCCGTGTGATTTTCGCTAGACCAGCGGAATGCTACCACGTCGTTGCGCTGGCACGGGTCCGGGAGGGTCAGGTGTGAGCGCGAGCGAGTTGGTATCCGGGAGAGTCGACCCGCTATCGACGGAGCCTGCCAGCGATTGGTTCGGGTTCCTCGACGGGATCGCCGGCGGGCTGTTGGAGACGCACGGTGGTGTCGTCGTGCGGAGCAACCCGGAGGCCTCTTGCGCTCTCGGCGAGGTGCCGGGTACGTCGGTTCTCGCAGGCCGCCGCCTCGCGGACCTCCTGGAAACTCGCGACGGCGCGTCGCTCGTGCGTGATTCTGCGACATGGGTCCCTTGCCGCCTCGTAGGGGCCGGTGAGATGAGGCACCTATCGCTTCGTACGCTGGGGTTCCCAGGTGAGGGGGCGATCCATATCGTCGTCGAAGAGGAGGCGCCGGCCGCGCCGGTCTTGAGCTCAGCCCGTCAGGGGAGTGGTATCCCGGGCATGGCGAACGGGCTCTGTCCTTCTGTTGGCGGTGGCAGGGACCAGCAGGGGCAATTCTTCGCGCTGGTTGCCCACGAGCTGCGGACGCCCGTAACGGTCATTCAGGGGTACGGCCGCTTGCTCCTCTCCGAAGCCGCCGGGCCTCTGCTTCCCGAGCAGCGTCGCTTCCTTGAAGAGAGCGTGAAGAGCTGCCGGCGGATCGATTCGTTCGTCGAGGAGCTGATGTCCTTGCCGTCCGGTTTTCAGGTGCAAGGACGGGCTGATTCCTCAGCGCTGAGCCTGTCGGCCGCGCTTGACGAAGTCGTGGAGTACATGACGCCCATGCTTCGCGAGGTCGAGGCCAAGGTCGAGGTCCGCTTGTCGCGCGGAGCGGAGCACGTCGCGTGCGACCCACGGCAGTTCGAACAGGTCTTGACCAACCTGATCGGGAATTCTCTCAAATACGCTGGGGATGGCGTCCGGCTTCAGATCCATTCAAGAAGTTACTACGTCGACGGCCAGGAGATGGTCGAGGTCGCCATCTCTGATGACGGTCCGGGGATCCCGGACCACGAGAGTTTGGAGCTATTCGCGCCTGGTAATCGAGGCGGGCTGCCTGAACAGAGTACGAAGCGCGGGAAGGGACTCGGGTTGGCAATTTGCCGATCCATCGTCGAGTCGTGCGGGGGACAGATCGAATTTCGGCCGGGGTGCGGAGGGGGCAGTTGCTTTGCGTTCACGCTCCCGAACGTGTGTCCAGCGAACGAGCCGGGTGCGGCTCATCACGAAAGGTAGTTGCTCATGCGAGAGAAGAAACGAACGGCCGCGAACCTCAAGGAGTCGGGCCGCTTGCGCGCGTTGGTCGTCGATGATGCCGAGGGGATTCGCTCGTACCTTGCGAGCCTGCTCGAGCTGAAGGGATTCGAGGTGGACACGGCAGAAGACGGTCGCAAGGCGTATCACCTCCTTGAGGCTGGCGCTGCCCCGGATGTGATCCTCATGGATGTCATGATGCCTGGTGACGACGGCCTCAAGACCCTGGCGCGGATGCGTGAGTTCGACGCCAATGTTCCGATCGTCATGCTCTCTGTCGTGGGCACCGCCTCCACGATCGTCGAGGCGATGCAGCTCGGCGCGACGGATTATCTGAACAAGCCGTTCGAAGAGGAGGACCTCGAGGATACTTTGAAGCGTGTGATCGCGCGTGATCGAAGGCCGGGGCGGTCCCAGCGGCGACGTGCCCTTCGACCCGAGCAGGAGAGCTGGGTCTGGCACAGCGTGGCGATGCGTCGCATCCACGAGGTGCTCGAACAGATTGGAGACACGGACGTCACCGTGTTGATCCAGGGAGAGAGCGGGTGCGGGAAGGAGATCGTCGCACGGGCGGTCCACGCGAAATCGACTCGGAAGGACGCACCGTTTGTCAAGGTGAACTGCGCCGCGCTCCCCGAGGATCTTCTCGAGAGTGAACTGTTTGGCTATGAGGCGGGCGCTTTTACGGGCGCTGCGAGCCGGAAGCCCGGCCGTTTTGAACTCGCCCATCATGGGACGATGTTCCTCGACGAGATCGGTGAGATGAGCCCCGGGTTGCAGGCGAAGCTGCTCCATGTGCTCCAGGAGGGAACCTTTACACGGCTCGGCAGCAATGAAGAGATGGACGTGGATGTACGTGTTGTGTGCGCGACGCATCGACCCCTCCTCGAGATGGTCGCGGACAAGACGTTTCGAGAAGACCTCTATTTTCGGCTGAACGTCGTGGGTGTGGAAGTGCCACCGCTGCGTCAGCGCCCGGAAGAGATCCCGGTCTTCGCCGAGACGTTCCTTCGACAATATGCGGAGGAGTATGAGAAGCCGGTGCCGCAGGTGTCGGCCCGTCTTTTGTGTGCTCTCGAGAGCTACGACTATCCCGGGAACGTCCGGGAACTCGAGAACCTGATCAAGCGGCTCGTCGTGTTGGAGAGCGAGGAGTCGATCCTCGCTGACCTCGAGGGAGGCAAGAGAACTGACCGCGCGGGCGAGTTGGAGGCGGTCCTGGCTGAGGTCGAGGCCACTGCGGGCGACATTCCGCTGCGTGAGGTCGGCCGCCGTGTCGCCATGCAGGCGGAGCGAGACACGATCGGGATGGCGCTCGACAAGACGAGCTGGAACCGGAAGCAGGCGGCCCGCATGCTGGGGGTCTCCTACAAGACGCTCTTGCAGAAGATCCGCGACTGCGGCCTTGAGGTCCACGCTCCCTGAGCGGGGCTTGCCCCGAAGTCCCCCCGTTTGGGCTTCGGTGAGCGCCTCTAGCCGCTCGTGATCGCCTGGACTCCGATGACGTATTTGGAGTTTCGCGAGAGCCGGAGAGGGAGCTTCTGGACCATCGCGGAGGCGCGGGCGTACTCACGCACCGGGAATTTCAGCTCTACGACGAGAGTGTCGGGGAGGTTTGCCGCTCTGCGAAAGTTGGGCCGTGAGCGCAGCTTCTGGTCGTAGACCTGCTGGTTCCAGTCGACCGTGAGCCGGACCGCACCGTCTCCCGAGACGAAGTAGCGCCGTCGATAGCGGTTGATCAGCACGGCGAGGGGGTTCGTGTCGAGCCAGATTCGACCTGCTGCGTCGAGGTCTTGGCGGACCTTTTGTCGTACGCGAAGCCACGAGCCCTGCGTGAGATCGTCGCCCTGGGTTCGGTAGGAGAGTTTCCAACCCAGCCCACCGCGCCGACGTTTGACCTCTAGGGTCCCCCGGTCGGGTGCGGCCGTATCGCCGTACCAACGCCACCGAACCTTTGAGCGGCGACTCGTGCCGGAGAGGTTTTCGTGAAACGCAGCGAGTTCGAAGCTGTCGAAGTAGACGTTGTTGATCGTCCGGTCGGGGTAGGGCTGACTGAACCCTGCCCAGTGGCTGCGGACCCATTGCGTCACCCCGTCGCGCTCGCTCGCGTGAGCGACGAACTTGATCTCGTGGCGGAGCTGGTCGAGTGTCGGTTCGGAGCTCTCCATCGCTGGGCTAGACGCTGGGGAGTTGGTTTTGATCCACGAAGGTGACGCCGACACCTGGAAACTGTTCCTGGAGCGCATCGATCAGGCTTGCGACGACGTCGCTGCCCTGAACGTCGACGAAGTAGGTCACCTCATAGCCCCCGTCGCGTGCGTCCACGCGGCGAAGGTCGGCTGCGACCGCGTGACGCGAGACGAGCTCGCTTAGCCCCGCGAGGGGATTCGAGCTGGCATCTCTCCAGTCGATTGAGAGGTAGAGTCCGGTCTGTTCGCTGCCCCGTCGGCCCCAACGCACGATCGCGACGATCGTCAGGATGATGAGCGCCGCCGCGACCGTGGCCATGTGCTGGTCCGCGCCGAGCCCGAGCCCGATCGCGATGGCGATGAACAGGTAGGCGAGTTCTTCTGGCTCTTTGATCGGCGTTCGGAATCGAACGATCGACAGCGCTCCGACCAGCCCGAGAGAGAGTGCGAGTGAACTCTTGACTACGGTGATGATGAGGACCGTCGTCAAGACGATCAACGGGAAGACTTGCGCGAACTCGGAACGATTCGAGAGGGTCGACCCAAAGCGCTCGAAGTGCCAGCGTAGGAGCAGGGAGAGCGCGGCGCCGATACCCAGGCTCACGATAAGCGCGATGACCGAGAGCGGCGCGCCGACGGGAAGTTCGAGTCCGAGCCCCTGCATGAACTGTCTTCTTCTCCTGCTCGATCTCCCGGAGCGGGAGAAACGCGAGCCGGATCCTAGCGGATCGAGGCTCGCGGGCATGTCCGGGCGCGCGGCCGGCTGAATGCTAGGCCCGAGGAGCGATCGAGGTCGGGCCGCAAGGGGACGAGTTCGGCGAAGAGCGTCAGCTCGCCTCTGGCGGAACGCCCTCGCGATCGGCTCTGGGGGGCCACCCCTGTCGCCGGTCGAGTCGGCTTTCGGCGGCCCCGTCCTGCTGACCGAGTGGGGCATAAAAGACACGCACCATCGGCAGGGAGGCGTGTCTGCGCCGCGCGAGCGCTGCAAGAGTCGGTCCTCGACGGATCCGATCGCCCCTGCGGGAATTGCCGCTTGGGTGCGCTGCGTGGAGAACCGATTGAAGACCCAGACATTTTGGTGTCGCCCCCGTGAGTGGGGGCATCGGTGGGTATCCTTCGGGTCGGGCAGGGCGTTGTTGGAAGCGCTCGCGAGAGACAGAGCGGAGCGCCAGTTGAGTCGCTGGACCAACAGTCTGAATCAAACGATCTACCCGCGCCTTCCGCAGGCGCTGCAGAACGTGGCTTGTACCGCGGGTGGGTTCCTTCGGTACCGAAGGCGCTTCAGTGACCATTTCCAGCAGATGCTCGCCGAGTGGGTCGAGACGGAGAATCAGCCGGTCGAGCGACTCCACGAGCTCCAGCGTCAGCGATTGTCCCGGCGTGTCGAGCAAGCCCGCGAGCGCGTCCCGTACTACCGCGACCTGCCGCCCCCTTCGGAGAGGTCCGACCCGCTCGCTGCGATCGAGGAGATGCTCTCTGCCCTGCCGCCGCTCGAGAAGCGTCACTATCGCGACCAGCCGGAGGCATTCATGTCTCGTGGGTTGCCTCGATCGCGTCTTCATGTCGCGCAGACGAGTGGAACGACCGGGACCGCCCTCCCGTTGTGGCACTCGCCAGAGACCCTCGCCGAAGAGTACGCGACCGTGTGGCGCATGCGGCGACGTGTGGGCGTTGGGATCGACGACCCGTATCTCTCGTTCGCGGGGCAGGTGATCGTTCCCGTCGGGCAGGATCGACCCCCGTTCTGGCGCACCAACTACTACGGAGGGCAGACTCTGTTCTCCATCTATCATATGACCCGCGAGAACTTGTGGGACTACGTGAACGCGGTGCACCACGCTCCCGCTCGATACGTTCAGGGGTACCCGTCTTCGATTCATCTCGTCGCGCGCGCACTCCTCGAAGCGGACTGTCCGATACCCGAAGGCAAGCTCGCCGCCGTCTTTACTTCTTCCGAGTCGTTGCTCGCCTTCCAGCGCGAGACGATCGAAGAGGCCTTTGGGGCGCCTGTCCTCGACCGCTATGGCGTCAGCGAATTTGCCGTCTCGATGACGGAGTGCGGAAGTGGTCGTCTGCACGTGGATATGGAGTTTTGCATCGTCGAGGTCGAGGTCGTCGAGGAGACCGATGAGTATGAGGCGGGGCCGCTACTGATCACGGCGCTCGCTCACGACGCGACGCCTTTGTTTCGTTACCGAATCGGTGATGTAGGGAGTCGAGCGCGGGCGCCCTGTCCTTGTGGTCGGCCGGGTGATTCGTTCTATGAGGTTGATGGCCGGGTCGAGGACTATGTCTTGACTCCGAGCGGGCGTTTGGTTGGCCGGATGGACCACGTTTTCAAGGACCAACTCGCGGTTGCCGAGGCACAGATCCTGCAAGAGGACGCGAGCGCGATCGAGGTCCTGATTGTCCCGCGCGCGGTCTATAACGAGGCGAGCGAGCGAAAGGTGCTCCGGGAGATCCGTTCTCGTCTCGGCGAGGAGATCGACGTGAAAGTCCGAATCGTGAGCGAGATCGCTCGCGAGCCGAATGGGAAATTTCGCGCGGTGAAGTCCGTGGTCGGGCGGAACTCGGGGCAATGGTGAGGGTGGGCCTCGCGCGAACTTCGCCGGACTATTCCGGCTTGTCCGCCCCCTTCGGGCCGGGGCGGTCCTATCCGGAGTCCCCCGCGTGGCTCGGTGCCGAGGAAGGCCCTGTCAATCACGTCTACTCGGCGACGCGGTTGGCATTGGCCGCGGCGGGCTTGGATGCGGAGCGCTTCGGTACCGAGGCTTGGAATCCCCTCCGGGCGCTGGTCGAGCCAGGCGCCCGCATCGTGTTGAAGCCCAACTTCATCCGCCATTGGAACCCAGCGCAGGATGGCACGCTCGCATCGCTGATTACGCACGGTGCAGTGATTCGCGCGATGGCGGACTTCGCCTGGTTGGCTGCCGGAGCCGAGGGGAGCGTCGTCATCGCGGAGGCTCCTCAGCACGACTGCGATTGGGACGAGGTGGCGTCGTACGTAGGCCTCGATACGTTAGTGCGATATTACGGGGAGCGGATCGGGCGAGAGTTGGAAGTCGTTGACCTCCGTCGGGAGGCGGTGCGCTACGCGGATGGCGTCGTCGTCGAACGTGAAACGCTGCCCGGTGACCCCGCGGGCTATCGCAGAGTGGACCTCGGCGCGCGCAGCGCCTTCGAGGGGTCTGGGCTCGATCCTCGGCGTTTTCGGGGCGCGGACTACGACTCGACTCCGACGACCGATCATCACCTGGGCGGTCGACATGAATATCTCTTGTCCGAGACCGTTCTCTCGTCGGATCTCGTCGTGAACCTGCCGAAACTCAAGACTCACAAGAAGACCGGCGTCACCCTGGCGTTGAAGAACCTCGTGGGGATCAACGGGGACAAGAATCTATTGCCGCATCACTGTGTCGGCTCGGTCGACGCGGGAGGCGATGAATTCCCGGGGGCGGGGCGCGCCGACCGTCTCCGGAGCAGAGCGACTGAGGTCGCGCGCAGCATGCTTCAGCGAGGCCTGGGAACGCGGCTCGTGCGGTGGGTCCGGCGGGCCGAGACGGCGACACGCGGCGTAGATTTCATCCGGAGCGGGAACTGGCATGGAAACCGCACGACATGGCGGATGTGCCTCGACCTGAACAGGATCCTCTACTACAGCGACCGCGACGGCGCGCACTTCGAGGCGAGCGCGCCGGTGCACCCTGTCCTGAGCGTCCTCGACGCGGTGATCGCGGGTGAGGGAGAGGGGCCGCTCGCCCCGACAGATCGTGGCCTGGGGGTGGTGCTCGCTTCCGTGGATCCAGTCGCGCTGGACGTCGCTGCCGTTCGCCTGATGGGTTTTGACGCTTCGCGGATCCCGAAGGTTGCGGAGGCTATGGCGACCGAGGGGTTGCGCTTGAGCGACGTCCGTTCCAGTGATGATGTGGAGGTCGCGGAGTGGTTCCCGGGGAGTGCAGCGGCACAGGTCGTCGCGCCCGTCTCGCTGGTCCCGGAGCGTTGCTTCGTCGCTCATCCTGGCTGGCGTGGACATGTTGAGCTCGACGTCCAAGGAGCCTCGTCATGTGCGGAATAGCTGGGTTCAGCGGGAACTTCGATCAAGGTTTGCTCGAGGAGATGAACGCCGCGTTGGTTCACCGGGGCCCGGATGACTCCGGGGTCGTGTTTGACCCGCGCGCAGCGATCGGCCTGGCGCATCGCCGATTATCGATCATCGATCTGTCGACCCGGGGTCGTCAGCCGATGTCCGATGTCACCGGTACGGCGACCATCGTCTACAACGGGGAGATCTATAACTACCGAGAGCTTCGCCGTGAGCTCGTCCGCGATGGCTTCGCATTCCATAGCGATTGTGACACCGAAGTTCTGTTGAACCTATACCTGCGTGACGGCAAGAAGATGATGGAGCGTCTCAACGGTATCTACGCCTTCGCGATCCACGATCAGCGCGACGACAGCATGCTGATCGCGCGAGACGGGCTCGGGGTCAAGCCGCTCTATTATGCCGAGTGCGGCAAGGGGCTGGTGTTCGCGAGCGAGATCAAGGCGCTTCTCAGAGAGCGCTCGATCTCTCGGGAGATCGATCACGAGAGCGTTCGTCATCACCTCGTGTACCTCTGGAATCCCTCCCCATTGACCATGCTCCGGGATGTGAAGAAGCTCGAGCCAGGCTGCGCGTTGCAGGTCCGCTCCGGGCGAATCAGCCGGAGGTGGCGCTTCTACGACTTGCCCTTCGGCCAGGAGATGGTCGATTGGTCCGCGGAGGACGCGACTGTACAGGTCCGTAAGTACGTGACGCGTGCGGTTGAGAGACAGTTGGTGTCCGACGTCCCCGTGGGAGCCTTTTTGTCGGGTGGTCTCGATTCGAGCAGCGTGGTCGCGCTCGCGCAGCGCGCGATGGGCGGCAATCGGCTCCAGTGTTTCACGATCGGGTTCGAGGACGCTGCCGCGGACGCAGAGGGGATGTCCGAGGATCTTCCGTACGCGAGGCGCGTCGCTGCAGATCTTGGCGTCGATCTCCATACGATCTTCGTCGGTCCATCCATGGTGGAGGAGCTGCCCAACATGGTCTTCCACCTCGATGAACCACAAGCAGACCCTGCTCCCATCAACGCGCTCTTCATCAGTCGGCTCGCTCGGGAGCGTGGCGTCAAGGTGTTGCTGTCGGGTGCCGGGGGGGATGACATCTTTACCGGGTACCGTCGGCACCGTGCTCTGATGCTCGAGAGATTGTGGGGTTGGCTGCCTGAGGCGGGACGCTCTGGTTTGAGTTGGGGGGCGGCTCGAGTCCCGCCCTCGAATGAACTGCAGCGCCGGGTTTCGAAGGCCTTCCGCTATGCGCATCTCTCTGGGGACGAGCGACTCATCTCGTACTTCCGCTGGATTGGCTCGGACGTGCTCAACTCTCTGTTGAGCGAGGATCTCAAGGAGGATGAGCGCGACGAAGCGAGGAGCCCCGTCCTACGGGCGCTGGACTCATTGGATCCGTCGGTGCCACAGCTCAACCGGATGCTCTATGTCGAAGGGAAGTTCTTCCTGGCGGATCACAACCTCAACTATGTCGACAAGGTCTCGATGGCCAACGGCGTCGAGGTGCGAGTCCCGTTGCTCGACCCGGAGCTGGTGGACCTCGCGGCTCGCCTCCCGTTGAAATACAAGCATCGCGGCTCGACTGGGAAGTGGATCCTGAGGGAGGCGATGCGGCCGTACCTACCTCGCCAAGTCTTGAACCGTTCGAAAGCCGGGTTCGGCGCTCCGATCCGGAACTGGCTGCGAGGGCCGCTCGCGCCCATGGTGGATGACCTCCTCTCGGACCGCTCGCTCGAACGGCGCGGTCTCTTCGATCCGGCGGGCGTGTCGCGCTTGATTCACCTCGATCGGAGCCGGCGCTATGACGCGAGCTATACGATCTTTTCACTGATGTGCATCGAGCTTTGGTGCCGAATGTTTGTCGACAAGCCGGTTCCGGCACTCGACTGAGGGAACGCGTGAGGCAGGTCATACAGAGCGCGCGGAGCGGGGACCTCGAACTCGTCGATGTCCCTGCGCCGAGTCCGGGGCGGGGTCAGGTGCTCGTGAGGACGCACTACTCGGTCATGTCTCCGGGGACGGAGAAGATGGCCCTCGAGTTCGCGCGGAAGTCGCTCCTCGGCAAGGCGCAGAGTCGGCCCGACCTCGTCTCGCAGGTGTTACGCAAGCTGCGGCAGGAGGGGCCGATCCAGACCTACCGTGCGGTGATCGGGCGTTTGGATGCTCCGCAGCCGCTCGGTTATTCGTGTTCGGGCGTCGTCGAAGAGGTGGGACCAGGCGTTCGTGAGCTCCGCCCCGGGGATCGCGTCGCGTGTGCTGGAGCAGGGTACGCCAACCACGCGGAGTGGAACGTCGTCCCGGAAAACCTCGCAGTGCGGGTGCCGGACGCCGTCGAGCTCTCTTCGGCCGCCTATGCGACGGTCGGGGCGATCGCTTTGCAAGGGATTCGGCTCTCGAACCCCCAG
>Ga0315331_10002089_pt1 | contig 15129 bp, 35 predicted proteins | sample M160m34915metaG_FD_203456 | JGI IMG/M metagenome (GOLD analysis project Ga0315331, IMG submission 203456) | Ammonia-oxidizing marine archaeal communities from Monterey Bay, California, United States - M1 60m 34915 | ecosystem: Environmental > Aquatic > Marine > Intertidal zone | place: USA...
GGGCAATGATGTACTCATGTACCATGTGCAATCAAACAAGAGAATGTTCAAGATGCTGGCAAGGTGTAGAGCAAATAAAAAACGAAGAAGGACAGATGCAAGGCTACGAATGCAACAGCAGCCATCATGAAAACCACAACATAGAAACATGCAGAAACTGTAACGAGTTCGGTCATCAGTTATGCTATACATGTCGTGGTACAAACAAATGTCATTACTGTGTATCCGACGACGAGATTGCATAGTACCATAACAAGAGGCTGTATCAGATGCCACAAGGAATTTGAATACAAGGTAAATCCAAACGAAAAAAGAGGCAGCAGAACAAGAAAGTATTGCAACCATTGCATCATACTTCAGCATGCCGACGAGTCAAGGGCTTACCAAAGAGTCAGAAGACAAAAAATTAAAATAAGGAAATTATATTATGAACGAAGACAGAAAACAAAAAATAATAGATGAAGTGAATGACTTTAACCCAAGAGTAAGGGTAAGGTCAGGAGTCTTTTTAAATCAGGAACAGTGTGATCAAATACTAGACATGGTACTAAGACACAAGGAGTTTGAATTGAAAATATTAACAGGTCAAAAAAGTAAATCAATAGCTTCAGGAATAATTGAAATTGTTTGTAGAAAAAACAAAATTGACATATCTCCAGAATACATAGCACGTGAAATGAATCTGAGCAGTACAACTGTAAGACATCAGTCAAAAAAGATTCAGGAACTATTAAAAATAAAACTAAAAGATAAAAGATATAAAAAGAAAATGGAGAAACATATATAATGACAATGAACAAATTTAAAGATATAATCGTAGACGTTGACGGAACGCTTGCAAACATCAGAGCAAGGGTTGCCAAGGCAACAGAGAACCCACCACCAGGCAAGCGCATGGACTGGGACATATTTCTCGACCCTGAAGTGATGGAACAGCTAGACCGTCCAAACCACCACGTGATTCATCTCGTCCAGGCATTGCAGATGTCAAACCACAACATCATCATAACCAGCGCAAGGAACGAGAGACACCGTGAAGTGACTGAACGTCAATTGAATGCATGGGGTATCGACTACAAAAAACTTTACCTCAGGGCTGACGAAGACTTTAGACAGGACGGCATCGTCAAGGCAGAACTTTTCAAACAGATTCTGGAAGACGGATGGGTTCCACGCATTGCCATAGACGACCGACAGCAGGTCGTGGACAAATGGAGAGAGATGGGATTGCACTGCTGGCAAGTAGAGGGGACTGACGTATGACTAAATGTATTAAACATATTATAGAAAATAGTGACGTTGAAGAAGCATTAGAAAATGGTGATCAAAATGAATACCGTGGAGGATATGCAACAGATGTTTCATTTGATGGAGAAGGAGACTTTACATTAAGAGGCATTAAATGTAAAAGGTGCAATGAACCAGTGGACGTTTACTTTTCACAAAATGAAGAGGATAAAAAATATGTTCAAATATCAGATGATGCTCAAGATGAAATACACTGGGAAGACCCTATTGGATCTGTATGTATAGAAGCACAAACAGATGCTTATAAAAGTTTTGAAATTAAAGAAATGGTTGAACAATCAAGGTATATTCACAAATGTCAAATATGTGGTATAAATATCAATACGTACGACAAGTTCAGCAGAGAAAATATTCATAAACATATTATGGAAAAACATCAGGAGATTGACGTATAATGAAATTTTCAATGAATAATGCTGATAATCAAATGTTTTCAGAATATTCTAGAACTATAGTAATTAAAGGAGAAAATGAAAAAATCAATCTGCAAATTGAGATTAATAAAAATGTCATTTCAATGTATGTAGATACAGAATTTGAAATATCCACATCATCAACTTTTGGAGATGTTGATATTATATGTACCAATGACTCAGGCGAGGATGAAGAATGGTAGAGGAGACTGAAGTATGAGTTACTGGGATGAAAAAGGTGAATATCAAGCCCAATCAGATCAAATAGCAAAGGATGTTCCAGCATCAGGACACGCTGAAAAAATAACAGTAGAACTTTTCAGATGTGCTCAAAACGTATACTATGAAATCTTCAACAATGGTGGATGTAATATGGGAATGGATGCATCTGATGATAGATGGTCTGAACATAGCAAAAATACACAACTTAAACATCTTGCATCCTACGGAATCGATACCTCAAAAATTGATGATGTAGTAGAAAAAATGGTAGAGGAGTACGAATACGAAAGAGAACATGACGATTACGACAACTCAGAAAGTGAAGCAATGGTCAAGGAACTTTGGAAAGAGGGTGGATTCATGGACAAGATGATGGACTCTGTAATTGAAAAATGTGAAGAACTTGGTTACAAGTTTGAGGAGAAATTACAATGAACATAGGTGAACGAGCACATTTTCTAATTGATTGTTTAAATGATGAATCATATATAACTACTAAATATGATATTACTGAAATATCTGACGAATTAGATGAAATAATAGAGAAACTGATTGATGCCAAAATATATCAAGAGGATGATGATTAATGACACTATACATATGTGAGGAATGCGGATTCAAAACCAACGAGTTTGCATTCATGAAAGTCCATCGTGACATGTCAGAACATCAGAAATTGGTAGATGAAAATAAATGAAATACATAAATGTAGAGGGAGAAAGAACTGATGTTCCTGAAAATTATTACGAAAAATACACAGAAGCAGAATGGAAAGAGGAATTTCCTGATGGGCTTGATGATAATTGTAGTTGTGGATCTGATATTCATGATGAATTGAGGAATAAAGGAATGGAATGTAAATGTGCTTGTCATGGTGAAAATAATGAGTGAATTAAAATATTACAAGTGCGGATGCGGACAAGAGTACTACAGCGACCACGGAACACCCAGTGGAATTAGCTGGAGCGACGGACACACATGCACACCGATAGAGGCAAAGGATTGATACACTTAGTAATACTTTCAGTATTCTTGATTGCACTGGTATGGCTTTTTGTTCATACCAATCCACGAGATATTTTGAGTTACAAAAGAAACAAGATTTGTGCATTCTGTGGTACCAACAAAGGCATACTCAAGTGCTGCAAGTGTGGAGTTTAAATGACTGAAACTATCAAAATTAGAGAAGAATTTATTAGGTCAATTATACCTGACCACATCAAAAAACCTATTTATTATTCATCTGTATTAGATTTGAAAAAACCACATTGGAACTCTGGATTATTATGTTCTTCATACAATTACTCAAATCCAAACCTAGTACCTATTCCAAAAAAATGGTATAAAAATGATACATCTGGTTATATAGACAATAGATGGGGTACAAACACATTAAAAATTACAGAGAAAAAATTTAATGAAAAATTAGCTAAAGAAATTCAAAAACAACAGAGATTTTATTAAAATGATAAGAAAAGTCAATAGAACTAAACGTGCAAAGATTGGAACACATGGCTTCAAAGTATATAAGAACACCAAAGTATACATTGGAAAAAAGACATCAAAAAAAAGAGCAGTAAAACAATCAATAGTAAATAACATAATTACTGTTTTTAATAGTGATCCAAGTATCAGAAAGATGGTCAAACATATAAAATATATTTCAATCAAGCATGCGCCAAGTTTAAGATGGGCAGGTCAATGGTATGAGAATGATAGAAAGTTTACATTCTATGACTGTGATCAAAAAAGATCTGCTGTAAGAGAAGTAGTGTATCATGAGATTGTAGGACACGCATACTGGTGGTGGGCAAAGAAATGGAGAAGAGTAGAATGGAATGCATTCAATGAACTTGCAAACAAGTTACCGCCAGTCAATGACTATGTTGGTGAACATGAATCTAATAAAATTGACGGAAGAACTGATACCGTATATGAAAATGAACAGCACAGTGCAATTACCGAATTAATTATGAATGGTACATCATATCAAAAAACTGATAAGACAAACATTACTAAAAAACAAATCAACGAATTAAAAGATAAATGGAAATTATTGCATTATTAATCTTTTTTTTTAATTTCAACAAATGATAATTATGGAAATAAACTGCACATGTCCCGAATGTGGACACGAGTTTGAAGAGGAGTTCGAAATAGATCCGAACGACTTTGCAAACGACAGAGACTGATTACAGTAATTCGATAGGAGCATATTTGTCCGTAGAATTGACTACAAAACTAAGTTCTCAGATGACAAATCCAAAAAACTTAGAAGATGAGAAAAGGGGATCCAAGAGATACACTATACCGTAAGTGGCGATGGTCCAGGAAATAGAACCTTGGTGAACCACGAAAAATTCGTGCAAACAGGTGTCAGAAAAATCTAACCGTTGTTTCTTGTATTCATACAGATCGACTGACCCAAACAAAACGAGGCGTTCTCAGAGTCGGCTTAAGGCTGACTGATGAACAGGCACGCCTACCTATCTTAATACAAGAGTGGTGAGTTAATTCTCATCACTTTTTTTCATTACAAATTATGATTAATATGAAAACAAAAAAACAAATAAACAAATATCTTAATGAAATAAAAACTCAAATTGTATATAATTCTAATTCTACTGCAGCAAAAGTTGATTTGGAAATAGATATAAGAACAATTGAATGGGTTTTAAAACAAACTGAAGAAGGTAATAAACGTCTTGAGATTGCACTTGAAAGTTTAGATGAAGTTAAGAAACGTCTTGATAAATTACGGAATTAAACGATTAAAATGAAAAAAAGAGTAACAATAGACATTGACGAGGCAGATGAGGCAGTAAGCAACTGGGCTGAAGACAACACCAATACCTTCACTGACGGTGTATGGGGTGTTGACGAGGCAGGCGTTTACCACATGTTTCATCACTCAAGAAATGACATTGTAAAGTTTGAAGAGGTGCACAACCCGTGTCCAAACTGTCTCCACGGATGGAGAAGGGACGTGGGCCCAGACGGAAGCGACGAGGAATGCTTTACATGCAACACCACGGGGTTTGTGCCACAATGACAAAGTACTTCAAGTTTACTGCAATTGTAGACACTGAAATTTATGAGTCGGAAGCAGTAGAAAAATTATTTAATATGATAATGAAACCAGATGACATACTAGAATATTTTAACATTGTACAGGTAGAAGGAGAAGACCTTGAGTAAAAACACATGCGTAGTGCTTGTCGGTGACGACGAGAATGTATGTGGCAGGGAAGGTACAAACATATACAAAAGTGAGATTGTATTACAGGACGGAAGAATAGTGATACAAGACCTTAATGTTTGCGACAGACACAAGCAGGTATTCGAGGAGATGTGGAATGATCAAGGAAACTATCAGTAACTCAAACTTTTGGCTGGGACTCTGCGTTGCAGGTCTGGCATTCATGATGCTTTACCCGACCATAGAGTTCAATACAAACTGTCCAGATGCAGCAAGCGACCCTGACGGAAACGAGGCATGTACCAAGTTAAAGTCATATCTCTGGAACATAGTAGAGGTAATGTCACTGGGACTTGGAGGAGACGGATCTGCATTGTCTCAAAGCACTGATGAAAAGTATCACAGAAACGTTGTGCCTTTGATGACACTGATAATAATTATATTGTTCTATCAGAAAAGAAAAGCTTAAATAAAACGTAGAACTATAACATATATGTGTGAAATAATAATGAATTTTTTTAGAAACCTTAAAAAATCATTTGACGGAAAGGACAGGCTAAGACATATAAACCAATGCATGACTTGTGGAAAACCAAGCTTCTTTGATTCGTGTCTAATATGTGAGACAGATGATGCGTACAGGGGATGGAATAAAGAGAATGGACATAGTAGATAAAATACTAAACACTTCATATGCAGAGAACGCATGGAATAAGGAACATCAGGATCTTAAAAAATTTAATGGACTGGCAAACGGAAGGCCGAACAAACTGGTATTGCTTACACATATAATGATAATGATACAGAAAGCAAAAAATCAAAAACATAAATATACAATGAAACAATTGGAAGAGGTTTATATTAAAATGAGAGATTTGACACAATGACCAGAACACAAAGACGCAGAGATACGCCAAACCCTACAAGAGACGGCAAACACAGGCCGTTGTGTCTGTGCAAGGAATGCAAGGATTGCCGGCAAGAATAGTAAAGCTTACAAAAAGAATTTATGCATTCTCAAAAAACGTAAACAAGTCATGTAAAAAATGTACAAAAGGTTTTGATTTTAACACAGACATAGTGACAAAGCACAGTCATAAAACAAACAGGCTGCCAAGAAAGTCATCAACACACTGGTACCATGTAGAATGTGCGAAAAGATTAAATATAATATAACATTACATATTACAATTAAGGAGGTGAATGGAAATAGGTGAATTGAAACTAAGCGAGTTTGTGAGCTCTGGAGATTCCAAATCATTAGCACTATTAGACGATAGAGAATTTACTATCTGTGGAGTAGAGCGTAAGGATTACGACGAGAACAAGGGCATCAAAATCGCAACAAGCGAAGACTTCGAAATAGAAGGCGAGAAGGTTAACAAATTCCACACAACAAGACAAGCCATTGTCGGCAAGTTCTTGAATGATGCTGGAGAACCAACCGCACTATTCAACGCAGTCAATCAACCAGACAACGCACTTAAAGTGAAAATCTTTAAGAGAAAGTCTGCAAACGGTAGAGACTACTTTGATTTAGAACAATGCTAAATTTATTGGCATTCTAAACAAGTAAATCTATTTTTTTTTCTAAACAAACAAATTGAATTTAAAATGAACAGAAATAACTATCCAATCAACGAGCCAATATTTCCACACTGGAACAACCTTGGTGTAGAAAAAGATAATGAGTTTGATCGTGGCATGCCGTATGAAGACAATTGGAAAGCCAGGAGAGACATGCAAGACTTGATAACACAAGACTGGGCAAGATGGAGATTTATGGAATTTAAAATTGCAACAAATACTGATGAAAAGAAAAAATGTGAATGGTGTATAAAAAAATTCCAAGACCAGCATATGGGACCGATACAAATTGATGCAGAACTTGTAAGATTTAGAAAAGGAGAACCTGTAATAAGAGAACAGGCTTCTGTTCAAGACTTTAAAACACTCCATATAGAATGTGCAAGGGAAAAAATACAGTTACTGAAAGACAACATCGACAAGAGTATAGAAAAAATGGAACGTATGAGTCGCATGTTTAGTTAACAATAACAAAAACTTTAAATATTTAATAACTTTAATATAATTATTATGCTTATGACCAATCAAACACAACAGTTTAAACAACTAGTGTCAAGCGCAAAGCCTGAGGCTCAGATTCCAAAAGCTGAAAGCATGGTTGCCGTCTCATCACTGATGACAGCAGCAGACCACGCACAGTTCAACAAGGGATTGAGTTCCATATTTGTCGACGTTCCGCATCACTTAAGCGGTGAGTCACAGATATTCAGCGTGCGCCCACAACAAATGGTCCCTAGATCAGCAGTGATCCAACGTGACGAGTCGTCACAACTAGTTGGCATCTCCGCAGTGTCTGGGGGCTAACCTTTTTTTTTGCTTATGGAATTTACAGACAAAGAATCACATTACATTCAAAATGAAATTGACTTGGTAATGGACATGATAAGAAATGACAAAAGAACAGATCACATACTAACAAGACTGGAAGATATAAGAGACAGCATACCATGTTGTTGCGACAATGATGATGATGTTGTTGGAAGTATTTGCCATTGAACTGCAGGTACTGTCACATGACTGGTACTTACAAGGAAGTCAACGAGCATATGGAAAGCATACACAAGACGGAAATGTATAAGTTATAATAATGAAAATTTTAGAAACTAACAAATCACATATAATTTACAAGGAAGACAACGGCATCGTGTCAATTGTCCCAAACACACCGTACTTCAATCTGAAGGTACTGGAAAATAAAAACGAAAGAATCAGATTTGAATCGCCAATAGAAGGCATAGAGGTACTTGAAACATTCAACGGAATGATATTCAACATATCATTAAACGGAAAGACAATAACGACAAGGCCAAATATGGCAGACGAGGTTGTTCAGTCTTTCAATGATACAAACAAGCTTTACGACATATTTGACAGATATAATAATCAGAGATATAATATGAAACTTTTGGAAGGGATACTTTCAAAATACAAAGATAGAATTAAACCAGATAAAAAAGGCTTCATTATAGACGACCTGTTTATTGTAGACAGGACAGGTGTATGCTGGATATGGGACAAAGAGAAAAAACAGATAAACAGAAACCATAGAACCAACCTTGGCAGCGGAGCCGTATGCATTGTTGTAGACAAGACACAAAAATTAAAACTAAATTCAAAGGATGGACTCATTGAAATTGATGAAATGGGATATATAATTTTATCAAAGATAGAGTTCCTGCTTAACCCAAACTTGCAAGACAATGTGTTTATAGATCAGTTGCCAAAGAAACATGTTGACATCCTAACAAGATCAAAATAGTTTTTTTATTCATTACAAATTACGATTAATATGTCCGAAGATAAATTTGAAATAAAGATCAATGTTCCAATGATAAAGGAGCTTGTGTCTGACAAGATTTACAGGTCAGATGCCAGTGCCTTCAGGGAACAGTACGTCAACGCACTGAGCCACGGCTGTGTTGCATACCATGAAAAATACGGATACGACGACGACGTAAAAGTTACAGTTGTATTTGATTATGGATTGCGCAAAGTAACAATCACAGACAACGGAATGGGTATGCCTAAAAGTATATTCTCTGACAACTTTATGTCGTTTGGTTTCTCAACAGTAGACAAAGAAACAAACAATACAAGGTCTGGAATGTTTGGGCTTGGTGCAATATCATTCTTTAGAATTGCAACAGCATGTATTGTAGAATCATGGGATCGTGAAACGGACGAAAGGTTCACGTTTATGACACGCAATACTGACGAGTCTGAGTTTGTTGAAAACAGAACACTGGAAGATTACGGAACAAAGACAGAAATATTCTTAAAAGAAAGTGTAAGAATAGAATCACTTATACATATGGTTCAGAACATTGCAGAAAACTATCCGGTAAAAACAGTACTGGAAACAATAAACTCAGAACAAGAGCAAACCATTGCAACATACAATGACACCGATGGTGACATGTATTTGCAGTATGAAAGAGTTGAAAAGTTTTCACAGTATGTAGACAAAATGACAAACAATATGAACGTATGTGTTGTTGATGATGAAGACTATGAGCTGTATATATCCACAAAAGGAGGCAACAGAAACCATACATTTTTATGCAGGGTGCCAATAGACATAGGTTACTCTACAGGATTTACAACTTACTTGAACATCAAAAAGGAAAAAATTCCAGGGACTGACTCAAAAGGAAAGCCAAAACTTCAGGAAGTTCCAAAACCTGACAGAGATGAAGTAAATGAAATTGCACAGGAAGTATTTTCTAAAAAAATAGAAAAGGCAGTAGACAATATGTTATACGACATAAAGATAACCAACTTTAATGAGTATACAAACTCTACAAGCAGATGGATACTTGACGGATACAGTGTAGACGACAAGTTGAATCGTGAAACTCACAAATTTGTTCAGCAAATGAGGGAGCCTGTTAAATACAGAGAGTCAAACGGAATACAAAAAAGACATGAATCTTTGCTTACAATTCATTCCAGATTTAGAAATGTAATGTACCATCCTTCACTACACAAGGGTACATTTGAGTCAATAAAACATTATCTTGCCAAACAAGAGCTCAAAGTACATAACGAAAACCTAGCAGAAGGGGAGACAAAGTTAACAATAGAAAACTGGCCAAAGGAACATACACTGGCAATGGTTAACGAAATGAACGGCCTTCCGCTGACTGATGCAAAACAATTCAAAAAAGACAAAAAGATAAAAGCAGTTGTCACAACGGGTGGAGGCGCATCAAGTCCTAGAGGAATACTTGTAAGAGACGGAAGTTATAGCGGAGCAAGAATCGAGGCATCCAACATAGAGGACTCGTTGAAAAAATATCCTGGAGGACTGTATTTTGCAGACGGTTTACTTACACAGTCAGACATAAGAAACACATACTTTAACGAAAATGAAACTTCAAAATGGTTTGTTTCATTGAATGCAAGAAACAAAGTTGGAATTATTATATCAAAGAAAGGTGAAAAACTTTATCCGTCAATAAGAACACTTCTGGATGATATTATACAGGCATCAAAAGACGGGCTAATCCAATACAAAAGGCACGGCATAAAGGAAAACAAGTTTACAAAAATTGACTTTACAGGAAACTTCAGCGAAATACCAAACAGCAGAAATTCATATATTATTGAAGCAAAAGAAGGTGAGCCTACACAAGACGAAATCAGATTGAATGTGTTAAGGTATTTGGAGTCATTGTACCAGGTATTGATAATACCTGAACAGTGTCAAAAGTCATTACCACATCTTAAGTTCATTTCAAATGAGATAATGACAATACCGGCAAAATTCATACAATTATGTAGAATACTATCAAGCACATATGATGTTGATCGTCAGTTAAGTGTTATAAGACAGATTAAGTATTCACCATGGACAAAAAACCTTGATGAAAGCACTTCAAAATTCATATGGAATCAATACGACCAAATGAGTAACAGGTATGATGAGCCAAATTATGAATGCAGAGACGAAGTGATGAAAGTACTTGCAAAAATAAAAATTGAAAAAATGGAACCTAATGAAGACGAGTTCTATGAAATGATAAATGAGGCAGCAGCAAAACATAACCAGTCAAGATATGGATATAACATAAACTATGAGAAAACATTCCCACATCTATATCTTGCAGAAAAGGCAAAAAGACTTGGATATGAAGAGACAGTGGCCGACAAAGACGAATGGGGTGACACAATTGTAAAGGGATATACAGAAAAAGTAAGGGGGCTGATTCCAATAGAAATTGATGGACAATATTATGCAAAGTATGTTGATGAACCTAGTCATTGCAGGCCAATGAAAGACGACCAAGGAAATGCAATCATTATAGACCCTACTTCAAACGAAGACATAGTTCTTAAAAATGGAAAACTTGTATTCATGGAGGAGATACAGTAATGTCAATCTTTAAATACCATAGTTACAGGAACCAAGTATGAAAAGTAAGGGAGAGAAAAGATTCTCAAACTTTGTACTGATGATAGGTGACGAAGTTGTTCATGAAATACAACAGAATTTAAATGATTCAGAATCAAAGGAATTGAAAGAAAACTCAAGGGATGAAACCACCATATCCTTGATGAAGATTGCAGTTGTAAAGACAATGATAAATCTTCAAACAAAACATGCATACAATGAAACCTTTATGGAAACAATGTTAGGAACTGAAGATATTGAAGCTAAATAAATGTGTAAACAAAAACTGTAACAACGACATAACTACTGTAGGCTACACCAGGTCAAGAAAGACAAAAGGAAAAGATAAAAAAACATCATGGCTATCAAGTTATAAAACCGCACTTTGCGGCAATTGTAGAAAAGCCACATTTGTTGAAAAACATCCACTGTATGTAGAATGTGATATTTGTAAGAAAAGAATACTTGTAAAACATATGACAGGGGGAGTAAGAATTACATGCGGTCCAGAATGTGCAAAGGAAAGAACCAGCAGAATGAATCAAAAAAGATATCAAGATTCAAAAAAGTTAAATCATGAAAAAATAAACATTGGGCATTGCAAAAGATGCAACAAATATATAAAGAGAAAGAAAACCATTGAAACAAAACGTGGCGAAAAAAATCAGAGAAAGTTTTGTTCAAAGGCATGCTATGACAAGAACGAGTACTGGAGGGTAAGATATTCCAGGATCTATAAAAAACAAACGAGAATAGCAAATATGTCAATGAGATGGATTTTAAATCTGGACTTTGATGAATCAAAATGAACGAAAGAGAATTTGTAAAAAAGTTATTTTCAGAGGTATGGGAGCCAGGTGCCAAAGTAAAACATAATATGGAAGGAATATTTCAACGAAAAAGATATACGTATGAGGAGACAATAAAAGTAATACAAAGATGGAAGGAAGACTACAAAAGATCACCACGTATCAATGCAGTAACAAATGTAGAACTATACTATGACCGTGTAACAAACGGCATGCAATGCATAAGATGCAAGGATCTGTTTCCAGTTGATGACAATGTTCTGTTAGGCCATGTTGAAAAAAGTAATTGTTGGAATGTTAAAAAAATAAATGACAAAATTAATAAAACATGATTAAAGGCTGTAAACGATGCCATGAACAATTTACATGCAAGGGAAACTGGTGTGTAGGACGCGGAACAATGACAAGAAAATACTGCGACCCTTGCAAGATACTTCAGCATAGAGACGAGGCAAGAATATATGGCAAGGAATACAGAAAAACAAACAGACTTGAAATAAGAAAAAAACAAAATATGAAATACCATAAAAATAAAAATAAAAGATATGAATAAAAAAACAATATTCCAAGTAACAAAGGATCTGTTTACCAACAGCACAGGGTTTGGAATCGGAATCGGAATGTTATCCATATTAATTATGAAGGATGTTTTTAATAATTGAATAAAAAAGCAATATTCCAAATGATCAAAATCTACAAGGACTTTGAATCAATCAAGCAGGCACTGCCTTACATAGTAAGTCTTTCCAGTCCGTCAAAAATGGAGACATATGGATACAGTACCTCTGCACTTGACTGCAAGCAGGGTGGCAAACTGCACAAAATAAAAGATACAGTATGTGCAAAATGTTATGCAAGAAAGGGAAGATACATTTTTAAATCATGTCAGAAATGTTTGAACGCTCGAATGGACAAAATAAAGAACGAGCCATACTGGGTTGACGCAATGATATACATTCTCAAACATAAGAGAATTAAAAAAGAACTTCTTACACTTTTCAGATGGCACGACTCAGGAGACCTGCAGTCAATGGAACACTTTAAAAAGATAATCGAGATTGCAAGGGAGACACCCGACATAACACACTGGCTTCCTACGAAGGAACTAAAGCTTATGAGAGAGTTTGTAAAGACAAAGGAAAAACTTCCTGACAACCTTACAGTAAGAGTATCCGCATTCAAAGTAAATGGAAAACCTATAAAGTTAAAAGGCATGACCACAAGCGTTGTCATAACAAAGGACAGGATGGGAAAGATGCCAGGGTTTGACTGTCCCGTATATTCCGATCCGAATCACGGAAACAAGTGTGGTGAGTGTACTGCATGCTATGACGGGCTTATAACTAACATAAATTACTTGCAACATTAAGATGAACCAGTTAACAAAAAATATTGAATTACAATGTTGTGAATGCAATGCATATGGACCTGTTGATGACTTCAATGAGTATGCTGACGTAGTATATAAAGATAATTATTGTTATGAATGTTGGGTAAATATTAAAAATGAATATCCTGGCGCATTTGACGATGAATTATTTTATATATTGGAACAAGGAAGTTGTATTAATAGACTGAAAGCATATCGTTTATATTTAACCACAGTAATAAAAGAACACTATGATGATGAAGGCTATGAGTACATGTGTAAAGAAACAGATGAAAAAATAATGAACGAAACGAAACGTCTTGAAATGATAGAAAATAAAAGGAAGGAATATTTAAAATGACAATGAAAGTATTATTAACACTGTTACTTGTAACAGCATTAGTGGGTGTGCAAAGTGTGGACGGCTATACACAGGTCATATCTGGCTACTCAGATTATGAAAGGCATATGAACCATGACATGATGCAGACACACATAGAGATAGAGAACACTGTGGAACAGCCAGTACTTGTTACAATGTATATCGAGGGAATCGACTCAACGCCAATCGGTGTTATGATGTACAAGACTACGTTAGTAAATGGCACGGTGCCAATAAGCTTTGGATTTACAATACCAGAAAACGAGACACCTACAAAAACATATGTAAACATATTTACAGACTACATACATAACGGAGGTGTTCCAATAGCAGCAGAGTTTGTTATGGAGGAATTGAATTGAATAACCCATTTACTAATTCTGAACTTGAATTAATCGCTATGAGATGTGGAGAACAATATGATCACTTTTGCTCCTGTGAAGATCATGACGATAAAGACAATGAGGAATACTTTAGAGAAATGGAAAAAGACTGTAAAGATACTGCTGATATGGCAATAAGAAACTTGACCAATAATGTATGGGAAGATATGGATGAAGCAACTATTGAATATGTCTTTAACATGGAAGAGGATTATGAAGATAAAGATACAACACATAGTGTCAGAATCAAGGTTGGTTTAAACGACTAATGTTCGGAAATAATGGGGAGGAGAAAAATTGACAATGAAAATAGATTACAAAATGAAACCTGAATGGGTTCTGGCATACAGGGCTCGCTACAACAGATGGCTGAAAGAGCCAAACAGACTTGTAGTATGGGACGTCAGAAACAATGTGGAAAAGCAGATGTCCGAGTTTGAATTAGATAACTGTAGGATTAAAATAAAATATGAGAACTCTATCAAACAGGAAAAGCAGTGCGGAGCAAAGATGATAATAGAAATTTATGTGAGGGAAGACAATGACTGAACCTTGGTATGAAAGAGAACCATGGATACCTGAAATACATAAAATGTTAATGGGATTGTATAAAGAATCACAATCATTCAAAGAACCTATAGATCCTGAACTTGTAATGAAAATAATAGACAAGTTGCAAGATGTAATGTATGAAAAACATTTGGAGGACAACCCATGAATAAAGTTATCCTAAGAGAACAAGATTATGATTTTATGAAATGGTATGGAAAAAGTCAGAACTATGAGGTATGTGCTTTACTTCTCGGTCATAATAATATTGTCAAATGGGTTGAACTTACAAAAAACACTGAAAAATCTCCAGTACATTTTACAATATCAAATGAAGATTTATTGAAAGGATATAAAATTGCATCAAAATTGAATATGGATGTAATAGGAATATTTCATTCACATCCTAACAACAAAGCATATCCGTCAGTAACCGACGAAAGGTTTATGAAAACAAATCCAGGAGTATGGATAATTTATTCAGGTACTGAAAAGAATATGAAAGCATTTGTATT
>Ga0315331_10002090_pt1 | contig 15122 bp, 16 predicted proteins | sample M160m34915metaG_FD_203456 | JGI IMG/M metagenome (GOLD analysis project Ga0315331, IMG submission 203456) | Ammonia-oxidizing marine archaeal communities from Monterey Bay, California, United States - M1 60m 34915 | ecosystem: Environmental > Aquatic > Marine > Intertidal zone | place: USA...
CCGGCGCCGAACCAAACGCTCTTATTTTTTTACAGGTGGTTGCGGCCGGGAAAAGACGAGTTCGCTATCCGTCGAAGCCGTCGCGTCGAATTTGTAGCCGCTGCCATTGAAATCTTTCAGGCCCTCCGCCCGGTCCACACGGTTTTCCATGATCCAGCGCGCCATCGATCCGCGCGCATGCTTGGCGTAATACATCAGCGAGCGGGCCTTGCCATCTTTGACGTTGAGGAACTTCGCCCCGATCACCTTCCGTCCGAGCGCCTGCGTATCCACTGCCTTAAAATATTCGTTCGATGCGAGATTGACGACAGTCGTGTCGGTATGGTCGGCAAGGTCTTCATTCAAACGGTCGGCAATGCGCTTGTCCCAGAAATCGTAGAGCGATTTTCCACGGCCGTTCGCCATTCTGGTGCCCATCTCAAGACGATAGGGCTGGATCGCATCCATCGGACGCAAAACGCCATACAGGCCCGAGAGAATGCGCAAATGATCCTGCGCGTAAGCAAGCGCGTCCTCGGACAGGCTGTCTGCTTCCAGCCCCCAATAGACGTCGCCGTCAAAGGCGAGCCCGGCTGGCTTGGCGCTGTTGCTCTTATTGTCGAGATTGAAGGCCTGAAACCGCTCAAAATTCTTCTCTGCAAGCTTGTCGCTGATATGCATCAGGCGTTTCAGGTCGTCCGCCGTCTGGGTCTTGGCGACGATCGCTAGCTCGTGCGTGTCGTGAGACAGGCGCGGCTGCGTGACCGGGATGTCCGTATCGATGGGGTCCATATTCAGCTTTTTTGCAGGGGAGAGCAGCGTCAGCATGGTCTGTGCTTTCCTCCTGACATCAACCCGGCCAATCCGAGTTCGAATGCGTGGGTCTGAGACACTATCAACCTACGTCCTTGTGTCAGGAATTCAAGCGACTCGGTGACTGGATTTTGTCTGTGAGTCTCAGGATGCGGATCCCAGGCCCGAATATTTCACAGCGCGACGCTGCGCAATTGCTCCAGGTAGTCGTTGAATTCTGTACGGAGCGAGTCCGGCGTTTCTATCTGGACCTGGCCCAGCCAGTCGGGGTGGCAAAGCTCGTGGATCAGCTCGCGGTGCCCCTGGCAACGCAGATTGAGTATCAGGGCGCCGCGGACGCGCCGCATTTTCTGGCTTGGATGAAACCGGACTTTCTCAGCCCGTTTCGCCGCTTCGCCGCTGAACCGCAGCCGGATATCCAGAATATCGTCGCCGTGATAGATGCCGAAACTATCCGCGGCCCAGTCTTTCATGTGCCAATTTGTGGGCGCGTCGAAGATCGTGCTGGTCGGTCTGACATCCTCGATAAGGTCCAACCGATAGGTCACGGTAATGTCGCCGCGGGCGGCGACCAGGTAGCCGAATCGGCCGAACAACAGACCGAGCGGATCGACAATGCGCCAGCTTGCGCGGCGGCGCCCCTGTGCCCGGTAGAGCAGTTCGAGCTTCTCGAAGCCCTGGATCGCCCGCTCGAAGATTGCCATATGCGCTTCATTGGCTTGGGTGCGCGGCCCCGTCCGGCCGATATGGGCCGTCCGGCGGATGAGCTCCTCCTCGTCGATGGCGAGATGGTTCGAAAGCGGTTTCTGGTCCGCCAGCAGTTTCGCAAGTGCACGGGTCGCCGCACTTTCCGGCAGGGTCTGAAGATGACGCTCAAGTGCCGCCCGTTCCTGAGGTTGCAGCGACAGCAGGGTGACGGGCAGGTCCGTCCGCAGCCGCCAGCGTTTGGTCAGATGGTGGTCGCTTTCCAGCCGGCTCGGTTCCGCCTCGAGCCCGATTTCGGCGAGACCCTGGAGCATGCGCTCGACCGTTTTGCGGCTGCGCCCCGTCCGGTCCATAAGCTGACCGATGGTCAGGCCGAGCGAGCTCGCCTGTAGTTCAAGGGCGAGGTCCAAGATGTCGCGCAGTTTGGTGTAGGCCATATCAATTTCCCTCATCGTTTTTATACCCCGAAAAATGACGAATAAGGAAGATATTCTCTAGTCATCGAAAGACGTAGCGTTATCACCCCGTGAGAGGACTAAACCATGCATACCGATTTTCTGCCGACCCGAAAAATTCCCGTCAGCCAGCTTTACGGCTGGAACAGCCGCCGGTCGTTCCCGCTGGACATCAGCCTCAATCATCGCGGTTGCATCATCCGCGACACGGTCAGCGGCACGGCTTTTCTGGCCTCGACGGATGACGACGGATACATCCGCGGTGCAACCTTGTTTGCGGATACGCGCGATCATCTTGTTCATTCATTATTGTCTGAAATGACGGGGTGCGAATGGGTGAACGAATATTCGGACGAATGGCCGCTCTATCGCTGCTGGACCGAGGAAGAGCGCGATGCACATGCACGTGAAGTGGCCGAAGATCTGGCGGCCGACCGTGCGGAAGCGGACGGCATTTCCGTGCACGAAGCCTTCGAGATCGAATATCAGGCGGTTTATGCGATGCATCCCGTCACTATCGCCCAATGGCAGGTTGCCGCCTGAGACTGGTTACAGACCCGGGCAACGGATTTGTCCGGTCTCCGGCGTGTCGGTAGAGTAGCCGTGTCCGACACGGACGAGGGAGATAAAAAATGCGGCGATCTTTTTGGCGCATGTTGGTAGTCGGTGTGCTGATGGTCGGTTCTGCCGGCGCGGCCCTGGCCCATCATGGGTGGCGCTGGACGACCGGCGGCAATATCGAACTGACCGGCATTATCGCAACCGCACAATAGGGTAATCCGCACGGGGTTCTCACCGTCGATGCCGAGGGACAGTCTGGCGGGTCGAGGTCGGTCAGCCGTGGCGCAACGAACGCGCCGGGCTGAAGCAGGGCGACCTGAGGAAGGGCGTCGAAATCTGGATCGTCGGAGAGCCCGTAGCCGATACCAAGGACAAGCGCGTCAAGGCCGAACGCCTGTATATCGGCAAGAGGGAATACGTCCTCTATCCCGATCGTGACTGAATATGACGACTCTCTGGACGGCGCTTCAGACCACTGATCTCGCCGCTGGATCAATTTCTCACGCTGGGCCTACGCCGCCGTCGCGACGGCGCATGTACTGTCCATTGCCGCTCTGATCGGCTCGATCTCCGGCTGATCGGTTTCGCCCGGTGGCTCGATCCCCGGCACCTCGCGCGCCTTGTCGTGCCCGTGGCCGGTGCAGCGCTATGCTGCGCGATCGTCAGCGGCGGGCTGCTGTTTATCGGCCGCGCCGCCGAAGATGCCGCGTTCGATACGTTCCGGATCAAACTGGCCTTGATCGTATGTGCGGTTGGCATGACCCTGCTGGTCCGTCGCCGCTATGGCATTCGACTTGGGCGGGCAACCGACCGCCAGTGTGTCACAGTGGGCCTTGCATCGATTGCGTTGTGGGTCGGTGTTGCGGTGTCGGGCCGCATGATTGCATTTATTCACGACTGAGCCGTATCCGGCTGGCGGCATTTCGTGTATCCCGGATGTTGTGAAGCCTATATCGATCCCGGTGTTTAGATGAATAGTTCTCCTTACCGAAAAATCGCCGCCGCCGAGCTGGTCGTCGCGCCCTGGAAAAACGGCGGTGGGGTGACCACCGAGATTGCAGCGGGGGCGCCGCAGTCGGATGACCAGGACTGGTCGTGGCGGGTCTCGGTCGCCGATGTCGGCGCGACCGGGCCGTTTTCGGCTTTTCAGGGCATAGATCGGACAATTGCAGTGGTCGAAGGTAGCGGGATGGACCTGAGGTTCGACGACGGGCGTATGCTGCCGTTGGAGGTCAACCGGCCGGTCGATTTCGACGGTGGGGATGCGGTAACCGGTATTTTACACGACGGCGCGGTCCGGGATTTCAACGTCATGGTGGATCGCCGCGTCTACAGCGCGCAGCTCGACATCGTGGACAAGCCCGAAACGGTGACGCGCCGGCTATCCGCCGGGGATGTTCTGTTGATTCACGTTCTGGACGGCGGATGCGCTATCGTGCCCGGCGGATCTCAAGATGTGCTTGGGCCGGATGAGACGGCCATCTTCGAGGGCATGGCGCAGGTCGCCGTGTCGGTACCCTTGGATGCACGGGTGGCGATCGTGACACTGGAAGAGGCTGCCGGGGCGTAACGGACCCTTATTATTCCGCGAACAGCCGATTGTTCAGTTCAGCATCGTGTTTGGCAGGATCAGCGATATCTGTGGAAACGCGACCAGGATCACCAGGCAGATCATCATGGCGATCCAGAACGGCAGTATGCCGATATAGATATCGCGCATCGGTACATCCGGCGCGACGCCCTTCACGACGAACACGTTCATGCCAACCGGCGGGCTTATCAGTGCCATTTCGAGAATGATGACCATGATCACGCCGAACCAGACGTTAAAGTCGCTGGAATCCGGGCGCAGTTCGAGAAAGGCGGGCACCTGGGACTGTTCGATGATCGGCAGCACGATGGGCAGGACCAGGACCATCATCGCAAACCCGTCAAGAAACGTGCCGAGCGCGATAAACGCGATCAGGACGATGAACAACAGCATGACCGGGCCAAGGTCGTAGCCCGTCAGGGCGGCGGCCAGGGTATCGGGAATTTGCGTCAGTGCGAGGAAGGGCGAGAAGATCGCTGCACCGATAATGATGAAATAGATCATCACGGTGGTGCTGACCGTATTGAGCAGGACCGAACGGATGATCGGAGGCGAGAATTTTCGGCGGAGCAGGGCGAAGAAGATGGCGAGGACGGCACCCACGGCGGCGGCTTCGACCGGTGTAAAGACACCGCCGTAAATACCGCCGATGGAGACGAAGATGATAAACAGGATCGATAGCGCCCGGCCCAGTGCGATGCGTTTTTCGCGCCAGTCGAAGCGCCGGGCGGCGGGGCCGATTTCCGGCTTGAGCATGACCTGGATAAAAATCGTCAGCATGAACATGCCGGCCAGCATGATGCCGGGCAGCACACCGGCGAGGAACAGCCGGCCGATCGATTCTTCGGTCAGGATGGCGTAGATCACGAAGCCGGTAGAGGGTGGTATCAATATGCCGAGCGTGCCCCCGGCCGCCACGGCGCCGGCAGCCAGCCGGCGGTCGTATCCGAAGCGTTTCATTTCCGGCAGGGCGACGCGGCCGATGGTCAGCGCCGAGGCGACCGAAGATCCGGACAAGGCGGCAAACCCGGTACAGCCGAGAACGGTGCCGTGGGCGAGGCCGCCGCGCATCCAGCCGACCCAGGCATTGGCTGCGCCGTACAGATCCCGGCTCATGCCGCACATGCTTGCGACATTGCCCATCAGCACGAAAAACGGAATCACGGTCAGTTCGTAGAATATCGCCGTGCTCCAGGTTTCCGTCACCAGTGTGGCGAGCGCGCTCTGCCAGCTATTCAGGACAACCAACCCGACGAAACCGACGATCATCATGGCGATGGCGACCGGGACACGCTGGCTCATCAGAACCAGTATGAGGACAAGCCCCGCTATGCCGACGAGTGTTGGATCCATATTCAAATTCCCGTCACTCGGACGGGAAATCCTCCTGCCCGTCTGAAATTTTTACGGTGGAACTTATTGATGCCCCGGCCAGCAACAATGCGCTTTCCACGCACAGCACCACCACCTGAAAAGCGGAGGCGGCGGCGAGTACGATAAAAAACGGGCTGAACGGCAATTCGATCATATTGGTCGCTTCGTTGAAGATGACCGCATCGTCGGACCGAATCCAAGACCGCCAGGCGAGCAGGCCGAAGATAAAGATACCGATCAGGCGAACGACTAGGTCGCGGATGACGGTGAATGCGGCGATGCTGTAATCGGGGAGCAGGTCGACCACGATGTGGCCGCCGATCCGCCAGGTAAACGGAAACGCAAGGGAGAGGACGACGACCATGCCCATCTCGAGCAGGTCGCGTGCGCCGAAAATAGGGGCAGAGAAAATATAACGCAGAATAACATCGAAAAACGTCAGGCCGATGATGCCAAAAAGAATAAGGCCGGAAATGACCGCGAGCCCCACGCAGAGAGTGTCGAGTGACCTCATCGTGCTGCGCGCGGTCCTTTCCGTCCGGTCTTTAATTCAGAACGACTGACGTCAGTTCTTCATAGCGTTGGCGATTTCCGTCGCGGCAACGCCCTTGCCTTCGGCTTCCTTCAGGATTGTCGCGACGCCATTTTGGGCGGCCTTCGCGAACGCGGCCTGCGCGGCGGCGGACAGTTCGATGACCTGCTTACCCGGCAGTCCACGGAACTTCTTCAGCCCGATCTCGCCGAAATTAGCTTCCAGCCGTGCCGATTTAAGGCTCATCTCCAGTCCGGTAAGCCGGTCGAGAATGGCCCGGTTCTTCGGCGACAGCTCCTTATACGCATCTTCGTTCATCACCATGAACAGCGTGGTCGGCATTTCCGGCAGACCCATAGTGACGAATTTGGTCGGCTCGATCAGTTTGAAGATCAGCAAGGAGCCTGTGCCCATCAGCGCACCGTCGACAACGCCCGTGCTCATCGAGGTATAGACCTTGGTGGCAGGCATCTGTACCGGCGTGGCGCCATAGGCGGTCAGGATCGCGGCAGCGGATTTGGACGACGCGCGAATCTTCAGCCCTTTCAGGTCGGCAAGATTGCGGATCGGCTTGTCGCGCATCATCAGCACCGCGGGTGGCGTGACGAACAGGGCGAGCGGCACCGTGCGTTTGAATTCCTTACGCAGGTGCGTATCCATGACTTTCCACAGTTTCTTGGTGGCGTCCTGGTGGCCCTGTGTGATTCCCGGCAGTTCGATCAGTAGCGTCTTCGGAAAGACCGACGACGTATATCCGGGAAGACCATAGGTGATCTCGGCGATGCGGCGGACGGCACGCTGGTACTGTTCGACCGGACCCTTGCCGAGCGCGCCGGCGGGGTAAATCTTGATCTTCACTTCGCCATTGGTCTCTTTTTCGATGTCGTCGGCGAGTTTCTGGAAGACCGGTTTGTGGAGCACGTATTTCGCCGGGACGAAGCTGGCGAATTTAAGCACGGTTTCGGCGGATGCCGGCGTGTACAGCATGGTGGCGGCGAGCGCGGCCCCTGCAATCTGTAGGGATAGTCTTTTCATCGTTTGCCTCCTGTCGGATTGGTGTTGTCTTGAAGTCATCGTGCGAACACAGACAATGTGCCCGTGGATCGCAAGAGAATATCAGTCTGCGATGGGTAAATCGATTCTATAATGTGGTCTTTAATATCACATTGTGGAAAATATGCAATTGAGATTCCCACGAATTAGAGTGGCCTGCGGTGGGGTTCGGTGGCGCTTCCTATCCGTATATAACCCGCAATTTAGACTACTTTCTCGTCGCGTGCCTTCAGCAGTCAATTATTCTTCTTTCTCGTTATCCTACATAATGGTATACAAATTTCATAATGCGGGATTTAGTCGGAGACAAAGGAACGGCGGGGGTCGGGCTTCTGAACAAGGCGTTTCAGGTGCTTGACCAGTTTACCACCGACAGACCGATGTGGACTCAGGCGGAGCTGGGCGAAGCAACCGGCGTGTCCAAATCGACCATCAACCGGCTGGTCCGGTATTTCTGCGATCAGGGCTATCTGATGCAGCCCAGCGGCAAGGGGCCTTATGGTCTCGGGCCTGCTGCGGTGGATCTCGGTTTGCGGGCATCGGCCCAGTTCGATATCGGAACGATGGCGCGGCCGATACTGGAAAGGTTGGCCCGCGATACCGGAGAGACCTCGTTGCTCGCCGCGTACCGTTCCGGACAGCGCGAAGCCGTCTATGTCGTCCAGATACCCGGCCCCGGAGAAGGCCTGCGCGTCTTCCAAAGCGTTGGGTCTTCGATCTCGCTCCACGCCGGAGCGGTCGCAAAGGCGATTCTCGCCTATCTGCCGGAAGAGATACGCAACGAGATTATCGACGGGCCGCTCGAAAGGCTCACCGACACGACGATCACCGACCCTGCCGTTCTCGCCTATGACCTCGCCGAAATCAGGACGCGCGGCTACGCGATATCGCGGGAAGAAACCTATGCCGGCGTCTATGGTATCGGGGCGCCGGTCTTTGGGCCGGGTGGTGCCGTTGTCGCTGGCATCGCCATCGCAGCGCCGACATTCCGTATGGATTCCTCGACCATGCTTGATCACGCTCAAAAGGTGATGACGGCGGCGGAGACGGTCAGCGCGCGCTTCGGCGATACCGGTGCCGGTCTGTGACGGACATGATGCGGGCCTGGCAGTCGCCCGAAGAGACAGGCCTGTCCGCGCTCCGCGTTGTCGAGATACCCGTTCCGGCCCCTGGCGATAATGAACTGCTGGTCAAAGTGGATGCCGCAGCGCTCAATTTCTCCGACCTGCTGATGATCGACGGGATCTATCAGATCCGCCCCGACCGGCCGTTTACGCCGGGACAGGAAATTACGGGCACGGTGGCCCGGGTAGGCAACGCAAGCGGCTTCGCCGACGGCGATCGTGTTGCGGGCAAGGTGCTCTGGGGCGGTTTTGCGGAATACGCCATCCTGCGCGCCGACATGGCGATTGCCCTGCCGGACGGTATCGGCATGGCGCAGGGCGCGGCGCTGCCGGTGGTCTACACCACGGCGATGGTGGCGCTGGTGGAAGACGCGGGCATTAAAGCCGGTGACACGGTCCTCATCCATGCGGCGGCCGGCGGCGTCGGACTGGCAGCCGTACAGATCGCGAAGGCCTGTGGCGCGACCGTTTATGCTGTTGCTGGCGGACCGGCCAAGAAACAGACCGTGATCGACCAGGGTGCCGATGTCGGGATCGATTACCGGTCGGAAAACTTCGCCAACATCGTTATGGAAGGCACCAACGGCGCGGGCGCCGATGTTATCGTCGATTCCGTCGGTGGCGAGACGACGAAGAACAGCCTGCGCTGCATCGCCTGGCAAGGCCAGTTGCTGATTGTCGGATTTTCCAGCGGCGAAATACCGAGGATTGCCACCAACCGGTTGCTGCTTCGCCGCGCCGTTGCGCGCGGTATCTACTGGGACCACGACCGGGACGCCGAAATGGTCGCCCGCTGTACGGACAAACTGATCGCCATGTGCCAGGACCGAACGATCACGCCTGTGATCGCCGACGGGTATGGCTTTGACGACCTGCCGCGGGCGCTGGAAGACCTGCGCGCCGGCGGCACTGTCGGCAAATTGATCGTTGATATTCAGGGCGGGAGCCAGTCATGACGACAACGGAAACTTCGGGTGACCTGTTGCTCGACGGCGTACGCGTGCTCGATCTGTCGCGGGTGATGTCGGGGCCGTTCTGCACCGCTATGCTTGCCGATCTCGGTGCCGAGGTGATCAAGATTGAGATGCCCGGCGGGGGAGACGACAGTCGTCATTTCGGACCGTTCATGGATGACGAGAGCGCCTATTTCATGCTGCTGAACCGCGGCAAGAAAAGCATGACGCTGGATCTGAAATCCGAGCGCGGGCGTGAAATCCTCATGGCGATGGTGGCGTCCTGCGACGTGGTCATCGAAAACTTCCGCCCGGGTGTCGCAAAGCGCCTGGGGCTGGATTACGCCTCGCTCGCGCCGCAGCATCCCGGCCTGATCTACGCGAGCATTTCCGGTTTTGGCCAGGACGGCCCGCTTGCCGACCGGCCGGCCTACGATCTGATCGTCCAGGCGATGAGCGGGTTGATGAACGTTACCGGCCAGCGCGACGGGCCACCGACGGCGGTGGGAGAATCCGTCATTGACGTGTGCACCGGCATGTTTGCGGCCTGGGGCATCTCGATAGCACTGTTCGACCGCGAACGCACCGGCAAGGGGCGCAATCTCGATATCGCCATGCTCGATTCCATGTTTTCGATGATGCTGACGGTCCTCAGCATGCAGCTTTATACCGATCGTCCACCGAGCCGTGTCGGCAGTCGTCATCCGGTGACTTATCCGGTCGACGTGTTCGAAACAAAGGACGGCCATATCGTGATGGTCGTGACAACCGACCGCGGGTTTAAGTCGCTGTGCAAGGCGATCGGCAAACCGGAACTCGGCGACGATGATCGGTTTCGCACCAATGCCGACCGCAATGCGCGCGAGGCCGAGCTGAAAGCGACGATCGAGGCATGGACGTCGGTGCATACCGCGGACGATGTCGTCGCCGCACTGGCGGAGGCCGGTATTCCCGCGTCTCCGGTACTGTCTGTCGGCGCCGTCGTGGAAAGCGATCACATCGCCCACCGGGAAATGACGTCCCTAGTAGAGCATCCGACGCTCGGTGAGGTGCCGATGGTCCATCAACCGGTGCGGTTTTCTGACACCGACCGGACCCTCCAGCGCCCGCCGCCGCTGCTCGGCGAACATACGCGCGAGCTTCTCGCGTCAGTGCTCGGGCTCGACGAAAAGCAGATTGACGCCCTGACCGAACAGAACGTGATTTAGCAAACAATAACCAATCCGGGAAAATCCCATGAATGAACGTATCAGAAGAAACGCCAGCGAAATTCGCAGCCCCATCGGGACCGAGCTCACCGCAAAAAGCTGGGCGACCGAAGCGCCGATGCGCATGTTGATGAACAATCTCGATCCCGATGTCGCCGAGCGCCCGGAAGAACTGGTGGTGTATGGCGGGATCGGCCGTGCCGCGCGCAACTGGGAATGCTTCGACAAGATTATCTCGCAGCTCACGAAGCTCAATGAAGACGAAACCCTTCTGGTACAAAGCGGCAAGCCGGTCGGCGTGTTCCGCACCCATGCTGACGCGCCTCGGGTGCTGATCGCCAATTCGAATATCGTCGCGAATTGGGCGACGCTCGATCATTTCTCCGAACTCGATCGCGCCGGACTGATGATGTACGGTCAGATGACGGCGGGCTCGTGGATTTATATCGGCAGCCAGGGCATCGTTCAGGGTACCTATGAGACGTTCTGCGAAGTCGGCCGCCGCCATTTCGACGGTAATCTCAAAGGCAAGTGGATCCTGACCGGCGGGCTCGGCGGCATGGGCGGCGCGCAACCGCTGGCAGCGACGATGGCGGGCGCCAGCATGATCGCTGTCGAATGCCAGCCCAGCCGCATCGAATACCGGATGCGCACGGGCTATCTCGACACCAAGGCCGACACGCTGGATGAGGCACTCGAAATCGTCGGGCGGTCGCATAAGGAGGGTAAACCTGTCTCGGTCGGTCTGCTCGGTAATGCGGCACAAATCTACCCCGAAATTCTGGAACGCGGGATCAAGCCAGATGTCGTGACCGATCAGACCTCGGCGCATGATCCGGTAAACGGCTATCTACCCGTCGGCTGGACGGTAGAGGAATGGGTCGACAGGCGCGAACGCGCACCGAAAGCGGTCGAAGAAGCTTCCAAACAGTCCATGGCCGTGCAGGTAAAGGCAATGCTCGCCTTCCATAGGGCCGGTATTCCGGTGCTCGACTATGGCAACAACTTGCGCCAGATGGCGAAGGATGTCGGTGTCGAGAATGCGTTCGATTATCCCGGCTTCGTGCAGGCCTATGTGCGCCCGCTGTTCTGCGAAGGTAAAGGCCCGTTCCGCTGGGCGGCGCTGTCCGGCGATCCTGAAGATATCTACCGGACCGATGAAAAGGTGAAGGAACTGATTCCGGACGATCCGCAGCTTCACAACTGGCTCGATCTCGCGCGTGAGCGCATCAAGTTCCAGGGCCTGCCGGCGCGGATCTGCTGGCTCGGCCTCGGCCAGCGTCATCGCATGGGGCTCGCCTTTAACGAACTGGTGCGCAGCGGCGAAGTGTCGGCGCCCATCGTCATCGGGCGCGACCACATGGACTCCGGATCGGTCGCCAGTCCGAACCGCGAAACCGAGGGCATGATGGACGGCTCCGACGCGGTGGCCGACTGGCCGCTGCTCAATGCGCTGTTGAACACCGCCAGCGGCGCGACCTGGGTGTCGATCCACCACGGCGGCGGGGTCGGGATCGGGTATTCCCAGCACTCCGGCGTGGTTGCCTTGGCCGACGGCACGGACGATGCCGCGCGCCGGCTGGAGCGTGTGCTGTGGAACGATCCGGCAACGGGCGTGATGCGTCATGCCGATGCGGGCTACGATATCGCCATCGACAGCGCCCGAAAAAACGGCCTGAACCTTCCGATGATTGGTAAATAGGGCCGAATTTCACTGGAAGGGGCACGGGCGATGAGCAAGTGGATGCAGACCTATCGCGGTGTGGTGTTTCCCTGGTACTGCGATCAGTTCGGGCACATGAACGTGCGCTGGTATGGCGGTTTTTTCGACGACGCCTCCTTCCAGATATGGACCCTGCTGGGCCACGGAATGAAGCGCATGGAAGAGGCCGGCTTTCACACCGTGATCGCGCGCAGCGCGATCGAATACAAACGCGAAATCGGGCCGGGCGATCTGTTCGTCATCGAAACCGGTTTCATAGAGTGCGGCACGAAAAGCTGCACCCATGTTCAGCGCATGATCAACGCCGATACCGGCGTGCTGCACGCGAACCAGGAAACGGTGGAAGTGTTTTTCGATGCCGCGACACGCGGGGCCATCGCGATCCCCGACGATATCCGCCCATTGATTGAAGAGAACCTGGTGTCGCGCGACGAGCTTGAGGCGCCGGGGCAGCTGTCATGACCGGCCCCATCGATTTCTATTTCGACTTCATTTCGCCCTACGGCTATCTGGCATCGACCCAGATCGAAAAGATCGCGGCGAAACACGGTCGCAATGTGGAATGGCATCCGTTCCTGCTCGGGGTGACGGTCATGAATGTGATGGGGCTGAAGCCGATCATGGAGACGCCGCTCAAATCCGACTACGCGCTGATCGACCGACCCCGGATGGCGAAACTCTTCGGGGTGCCGCTGGTGATACCGGATTTGGACGGCGTCAATTCGCTCGCCGCCTCGCGCGCCTATTACTGGATCCGGCAAAGCGATCCGGTCCTCGCGAAGGAATTCGCCAAGCGGGTCTTTCATCGGCTGTGGGTGGACGGCAAGGACATCACGGATGTCGATGCCGTTATCGTCGAAGCCGCGGCTGTCGGTATTGATGGCGATGCACTGCGGGACGGATTACGGGACGCTCGCACAAAGGCATTGCTGCGCGATGCCGTCGACCAGGCAGTCGACCGCAGGGTCTTCGGCGCGCCGTTTTTCATCGTCGACGATGAGCCTATCTGGGGCATCGACCGGCTGTGGATGCTCGAACATTGGCTCGCCCATGCCAGTTGGGACCTTGCCTAGCTATTTCAGCGGCATAAGGGTTTCTGCCTCCGCCATATCGCGCAATTCGGTCTTGCGGATCTTGCCGCTGGCGGTCAGCGGAAAACTTTCCACGCGATAGAACTTCGCTGGCACCTTGAATTTCGCGATACGGCCGTCGCAATAGTTGCGGAGTGCCTCCGCCGTCACATCTGCCGCCAGATCGATCGCGGCACCCACGATTTCGCCATAATAATGGTCTGGCACCGCGAACACAGCGATGTCGGACACCGCGGGGTGGGCGCGCAGCATATTTTCGATCTCCACCGGGTAGATGTTTTCGCCGCCGCGGATGATCATGTCGCGCAGCCGCCCGCCCGCCACGACGATGTTCCCTTCCGGCGTCAGGTATCCGAGATCGCCCGTCCGCATCCAGCCGTCTGCGGCGATGGTCTCGGCGGTGGCGTCCGGGTTGCCGTAATAGCCGCGCATGACCATGGGGCCGTGAGTTTCGATCTGGCCGATCTCGCCTGCGGTAAGTTCGGTGCCGGTTTGCGGGTCGGTGATGCGGACCTTGGCGCCGGGCAATGGCGGCCCACAGGTGTCGAACCTTTCCGGTCCTGTGCAATCGGCGAGGCTGATCAATGTACTGGCTTCGGTCTGGCCATAGACCTGGACGACACCAGGCAGGGGGAAATTTTCGGCGCAGCGGCGCAGCAGATCGGGGTCGGTATCGGCCCCGCCGCAGGTGCCGGCGCGCAGGGTCGTGAGGTCGTAATTGCCCCGTTCCGGGTGTTCGAGCATGGCGATATGGGATGTCGGGACGCCGGACAGCATGGTGCATTTTTCGCCCTGCACGATCTCGAACATCTCGGTCGGCGCAAAGGACGGCACACCGACATAGCAGGAGCCGCGCTGCACGGTGCCGAGCACGCACATGATGCAGCCGGCGCAGTGAAACAGCGGGATGATCGATGTCCAGCGGTCGTCCGCCGTCACGTTCAATCGGCCGGAAATGCCCCAGGCGTTTGCCAGCATCCCCGCATGGGTTAGAAGCGCGCCCTTCGGGAAACCGGTCGTCCCCGACGTGTATTGCAGCGACGCCACGGCGTCGGGCGATACGTCGGGCAATGCGGTTGCGCTGGCGCCGCCGGCGGCGATCAACGCGTCATACGACTCCGTATTTGCATGGTCGCCGTCGAAGACGATCAGGGTTTGCAATCCGGGCACGTCGGCGCGCAGATCTTCGACGGTTTCGAGGTAGCGGTTGTTGCGGAAGGATACCGACAGAAACAGCGCTTTGGCGTGCGATCGGGTTAGCGCATAGCTCAGATCGTCGCGCTGGTAATAGGTGTTGAGCGGCACCATCACGCCGCCCATCATGGCGATAGCAAGCTGCGCGACCGGCCACTCGATCCGGCTTTCGGCAAGTATCGCGATGTGGTCGCCGGGTGCGAACCCGAGATCGAGCAGCGCGCGGGCGAGGGCCGCCGAGCGGTCGTGCCAGTCGCCGAACGTCATCCGCGCGTCGCTTTGCGGAAACACCATGGCTTCGGCATCCGGGCGGTCCGCGGCATGGCGGGCGAGCGCTTCTCCCGGGGTCTGGAATGGCGTCAGCGTATCTCCGGCCGCATCGGTCATGCCGCCAGGCCCGGCGCGGTAAGCTGGGTCGCGAAGTCGATGGCAACGCCATCGTGCACCAGCGTATTCAGCGGGTTGTACCCCGCCCAATAGGCGAGCTCCGCCGGTTGCCCGATATTCCAGATCGCGAGATCGGCGCGTTTGCCCACCTCCAGCGTGCCGCGATCCGCCTGCAGGCCGAGCGCTCGGGCGGCGTTCCGGGTCGCGCCCGCAAGCGCTTCTTCCGGCGTCATCCGGAACAGGGTGCAGCTCATATTCAGCATCAGCAGCAGCGACGGAATCGGTGACGAGCCCGGATTGAAATCCGACGCGATGGCGATGGGCACATTGTGTTTGCGGAACAGATCGACCGGCGGCATCTGGGTTTCGCGCAGGATGT
>Ga0315331_10002091_pt1 | contig 15116 bp, 21 predicted proteins | sample M160m34915metaG_FD_203456 | JGI IMG/M metagenome (GOLD analysis project Ga0315331, IMG submission 203456) | Ammonia-oxidizing marine archaeal communities from Monterey Bay, California, United States - M1 60m 34915 | ecosystem: Environmental > Aquatic > Marine > Intertidal zone | place: USA...
CTTACCCTAATTACACTCAGGTTAATCAAACTATACAATCAGTAGGAGCATCAGTAAAATATATTGAGTTAGAAAATTTAGGTCAAGCAATAGCAGATCTTAAACCTAAAGTAGTTTACTTATCTAATCCAAATAATCCATACGGTTATGTTTACGATGCTAAACCATTAATATCAGAGTTTCCTAATACTTACTTTATAATAGATGAAGCATATCATGAATATTATCCAGATAGTTCAGTATTTCATTTCGGTCCTGATTTAGATAATTTAATCGTAGTAAGAACTTTTTCAAAAGGTTTAGGAATAGCTGGTTTGAGATTAGGTTATTTGACGAGTAGTTCTTATATTATTAATAAGATAAGGTCTATAAAGAACTTTAAAGATGTAAGTAGTATAGCTGAGGCAGCAGGAGTTGCTATTTTGGATAACATTAGTTTGATAGAAAAAGATATTCAAAAGACTCTTAAGACTAAAAAGAACTTTATAGCTAAAATTAAAACGGCAAAGGTTTATGACAGCTATGCTAACTTTGTGCTTATAGAGCATCCTAACGTAAAAGAAATAATAGATGAACTTAAGCAGGAAAATATTTTAGTTAGGGATAGACAAAATTACGTAAAAAGTACTATGAGAGTTACAATTGGTACTTCTAGAATTATGAATAAAGTTGCAAAAATAATTAACAGTTATGAAATATGATATATCATTTATAGGTTTAGGTAAGTTAGGTTTACCTTTAGCTACTAACTTTGCTATATACGGCAGGAAAGTATTAGCAATAGACTTAAACGAATCATTATTAGATAAGTTAAGTAATAAACAAGCACCATGGATTGAGCCTGGGTTGCAGGAAAATATTAATAAAGCAGATGAAAATATCACATACACTAATTCTTATTCTTTTGTTCCTCTTTCAAAGACTACAATTATATTAGTTAATACTCCATCAGTAGATAGAGATGGTTCGTTTTCTAATGAATATGTTACTAGTGCGTTATTAAGTACTTGTGAAGCATTAAAAGCTAGTGGAAAAGAAAGTCATAACTTTGTATTATCCTCTACTGTAATGCCTGGAAGTATAGCAAGTGAGTTTATACCTTTGATAGAAAGTACTTTAGGATGGACTTTAGGTAAAGAGTTTAACTTTTCATACGTACCAGACTTTGTAGCAATAGGTAGTGTAATTAAAGACTTTAGAGATCCAGATTTCATTTTAGTAGGTGCTAATACAGATGAAGTAGCTCAAAATACTTTTCAACTATATGCTTGCATGTTAAAGTTAGCTCCTCCTACTTCAAGAGTTAATCTTCAAGAAGCAGAGTTAGCCAAAGTAGCATTAAATGCATATATTACTACTAAGATATCATTTGCTAACTACTTAGGTATATTAGCAGATAAACTACCTAACGTAAATGTAGATAATGTAACTGAAGCAATAGGTCAAGATAAAAGAATAGGTACTAGATACTTCAAAGCTGGAGCTCCTTATGGGGGTACTTGCTTTCCTAGAGATACCTGGGCGTTTTTAAAAGTATCAAATAAGGTAGGAATGTTTGCAGAGCAAATGGCAGCTAATGAAAAGATAAATAATGATACTTTAGATTGGATATCTAGTAAATTAGGTGATGGTAAGATAGTAGGTTTAGTTGGTTTAGGTTTTAAACCTGGCACGTCTGTTACAACAGAAGGATTAGCAGAAAAGTTACTGAAGATGAATAAATTATCTGACAAAGAAATAATTGTATATGATACTTTTAGAGATTCATATAACAATATATCATCAGGAGACAACGAAGCTACTTTGAACATAGCAACTGATTTAGAAGATTTATGTGAAACTGCAGATACAGTTATACTTTGTAATGGTGATAAGTCATACGATTATAAAAAAATACCTTCTAATTTAAACATTATAGATCCTTGGAGAGTACTTTAAAGACATTATTTCTTAAACAGAGTTTAGACTTATTAGGACCTAGAACATCTTTTCAATTTGAAGATAATATAGAGAGTTTTCTACTAGAAAATTTTCAAGGTAAGGTAAGTTTATACGAGTTACTCTTATATTTTAAAGCTGATTTTATAATAATACCTCCTAAAACTACTTCACCATGGTTAGAAAGTCTTAAACAAAAGCCAGACTATGTAAAGACTATGATGGAAACTACCACTAATGTAATTGATATTAGTCAGATAGATTTTAGCAAATATGATTTAGTTATTACTCATGACCCTATATTAGGTCCTTGGATAGAAGATATAAAGAAAGCATTTCCTAAAACTTTATTTAGTTATATTTTAGCAGAGCACTCAAGTTGGCAAATGCATCAAATGGGATTTGCATATGATTTATATTTAGATCATACTTTACAGTCAGGAGAAGAAGTTGTTAGATTACCTCAATCACTTAATATGCTCTTTCCTAGAGTACCTAATTACCTTCGTAAAACTTTTACTAACGTTAAAGAAAAGATATTTTTAGACTATAGATCGGTAGGTCATTTCGTTACTAACGGTAATAATAATGTCGCTCTTACAATGGATCAAGTCGATAACTTCTATAGTAATAATAAATTTGATTTAACCACTCAGCCATTAAGTGAAACATCCATTAAACCTTTTATGTTTGGTGGTAACGAAAATGATGGTATGAATTATTACGTTAAATTATCTGAAAGTAAATATTTTGTATCTATTGCTAATAGAGTAGGTCAAGCAGCATTTGATGCAGCATCTATAGGTAGTTTAGTTATAGGTACAGATAAATCAGCATTACATAGAAAGTTATGCCATAAAGATGCTTTAATGTCTGGAGATTTTACTATAGAAGATTTAAAAAATAAAATAAGTATGTTTGAAAAAGATGAAGATAAGTTTAATAATGCTTTGAATCATCAAGAAAAGTTCTTAAATTTATATTGTGTAGAAGCACCAATCAATAATCTAACCAAAGCATGGAAAATAAAAACATCTTAGTTACTGGAGGAGCAGGAGCAGTAGGGTCTAATTTGATAGAAGCTTTAATAGCTAGAGGTAACAAAGTAACTAGCTGGGATAACTATTCAGCAGGTAAGGTAGATAATCATGTTGCAGGTGCAAATTATCACCCTATATCAACTATTCAATCGATAGAAGCATTACAAGATGATTATGATTTAGTTTATCATTTAGGAGAATATTCTAAAGTAGTACCATCGTTTGATGATATATCTACTGCTTTTACTTATAATATATTAGGTAGCTTTAAATTATTAGAAGCTATAAGAAAGTATAACATACCAGTAGTTTATGCTGGATCATCTACGAAGTTATCTTATCCAGGTGAGTTACATTCTCCTTATGCATTTTTTAAATCTACTATAGCTAAGTTAGTTCAAGGTTATGGTGATTGGTATGGAATTAATTATAACATTTGTTACTTTTATAATGTATATGGTCCTAAGACTGATACCTGGGCTAATGAATGGCAATCAGTAATTAATATATTTAAAAAACAAAGAGAAGAAGAAGTACCTCTTACAATTACTGGTAATGGAACTCAACGTAGAGATTTTACTCATGTAGATGATATAGTTAATGGATTAATACTTGCAGGTAATAATATTAGAAACCAAGAGTTTCAGTTAGGTACAGGAGAAGATTACAGTATATTAGAGATAGCTGCTGCATTTGATCATCATATAGAGTTTATAGAAGCTAGAAGAGGAGATAGACCAAAAGGATTAGCAGATATTGCTACAACTAAAGAAGTATTAGGTTATGAACCAACGTATAATATTATAGATTACATTAAGTCTTTATGAAAATTTGTTATGTAACTGAAATGGGATTCAAAGGTAAGATTGATAGATCTTATCCAATGATGCGTACTGAGCAAGCCTGGCCTTGTACTTTAGAAGCTGATTGCTTTGCTTTTCATGAGACTCCAAATGAACAATACGACTTAGCATTAGTAATTATCCCTAAAAAGAATGTTGCTAAATGGATGCAAGATAAAACATTTGATAAAATAAAAACTTATGCTGATAAAGTAGCAATAATGCAAGAAGGACCTCATTGGTGCTTTCAAGACTATACATTATCAGAGCAAATATGGTACTACAATACTTTAAGAGCTGCTGATATTTTATTTGTTCATAATAAATTAGATGTAGAATATTATAAAGGCATTACAGGACATCAAGATGTAAGAATATTACCTACATTAATGATAGAAGATAGTATAAAAGATTTACCTGAAGAAGATAGAAGAGGAGTAATGATTGGAGGTAATTTTGTGAGTTGGTATGGAGGTTTTGATTCGTATATAGTTGCAAGTCAAATAGAAGAACCAATTGTATCTCCTATGATGGGTAGAAGACAAGAAGGAGAAGCTAAATTAGGTATTCAGCAGTTACCTTATATGATATGGACTGATTGGATAAAGAATTTAAATAAACTTAAGTATGGTGTTCATCTAATGCGTACTCATGCAGCAGGTACATTTGCTCTTAATTGTGCGTACTTAGGTATACCTTGTATAGGTTATAAAGGATTAGATACTCAAGAGATATGTCATCCTAATCTATCAATTGATTTAGGAGATATTCCTGGAGCTATTGAAAAAATTACTAAATTAAAAGAAGACCCAGGCTTCTATAGCTTTTGTAGCATAGCAGCTAAGGATAACTATAAAAAATATTATCATGAAGATAAGTTTAATTCAACCTGGAAGGAACAATTTAAAATATCTTAAGTGGGCTTATGATGCAATTAGAAAGCATCAAGGTAAACATGAGGTAGAAATCTGTGTAGCTGATGATGCTTCTACAGACGGTACTTGGGATTGGTGTCAGGAGATGATGGCTAAAGATGATAACTTTAAAGCTATACTAAACGATACCGGTAAAAGATTAGGTCATACTATTCTATATGATAGATTAATTAACGAAGTGGCTACAAATGATATTGCAATGATCTATCATGCTGATATGTATTTATGCCCAGGAGCATTAGATGCTATTGAAAGAGAAATAGAAGAAAAGACTATTGTATCGTTGACTAGAATAGAACCTCCTTTACATCCAGATGGACCTGAGAAGATATTATGGAATGGAGGAGTAGAACCAGAGGAGTTTTTAGAGGAAGAGTTCCTAAAGCAGTTACCTTCTATGAAAGATGTTAATAAGATTACTAATGGTATATTTGCTCCATGGGCATTTTATAGAAAAGATTTTCAAGAGATAGGTGGCCATGATCCATTATATGCTCCTCAATCAAAAGAAGACTCAGATATATTTAATAGATTTCAATTGAACGGAGTTAAGTTTAAGCAAGTATGGGATGGATTTGTTTACCATATGACATCTAGAGGTAGTAGAAGAAATACTTTAGATAAAGCTAAAAATATATACGAAGATAGTCCAGAATGGTTAGCACAGAATCAAAGATCAACTCGTAACTTTATTCGTAAGTGGGGTCATTTTGTAGCTCATGATCAGTTACTTGTTCCTATTGTACCTCCAAAGTATAATATTGGTTACGTGCTTAATAATGCTACAGAGATTATTGTTAATGCAATTGAACCTTGGTGTGATAATATTTATACTGATTGTGACTTTAGTAAATATCTTACTAACGAACAACCTAATACCTCTATAGATTTATCTAAAAGAGTTCTTCCTATTGATGCAGATAAAAATAATGATATCTTAGTTACTATAGATTGTAACAATTTTAAGGATGAAGACTTTATTTATATACAGAAGCTTAGTAGGATTATACAAGACAGTGGTCAAATAGGTACATTTAGTATTGGTAACCTACTTATCCAGATAGATAATATGAATGAATATACTGATAAATTAATTAAACTATGAAAAGATATATTGTAGAGTTTACTCATTTAAACGGTGATAAAGAAGAAGTTGAATTAGTTACTGATAGAATACAATGGTCAATAGATCAATGGAGTAGACACAGAGCTGTAGCCTCTCATAAAATAATCAAAGAAGAAAATTCCAATAGCGATTCACAAATGCTGTTTGGGTAACTATTTATAAGATATGAACAAGCTAGAATCAATAGTAAAAGAAGTACTTAATGAAGCTGCAAAGATTAACTTTGCCGGACATTCATTTATTTTAAAAGTCGATACAAATGAAGATCCTCAAAAGAAAGGAGTAAAAGTTCAATTCCTTCCTACTGAGTTTGGAAGCATAACTTCTACTGAACAAAATGATATTGCAATAGAGTTAGAAACTAGATTAGAAGCTGGATTAGCTCAGTACGATATGAAGGTAGAAAGAGATAGAAACCTTAAAGATAAAACAGTTATCGGGTTCTTTATTTATATTGAGTATTTTGATAGAATTGTTCGTAAAGCTTTGTCAGGTCAGAATCCATCAAATGATGGTGATTCAAACGACGAACTTTAGAATATGACACAGCCTATTAAGAGATTGAGGAGTACTCTTCACTCAATTCATCCACTCTCATACCGTATTAAAAAAATAACCATAGATAAGCCAACAATGGAAAAAATGTTATTTAAAAAAATTATACTTCAGTTAAGAAAAATTGATGAAAGAAGAGATTTCATGCAAGAAGAAATAGGTATGGATATGACTACTTATGAGGATCAGTTTTTCTCTGTAATAGAAAATTTAATGAAAATGCATTTCAGTAAGGAGCAATTGGCTTTAATACAAACTTACTTATATCAATTAGTTCCGGATAAGGAATGGGATGGTACTATTACTTTAGAAAAAGGTAGAAAAGAACAAGTAGTACCTTTTAAAACTGCAGATGATGTATGGAAAGTTATTCAAAACTTTCATGGAAAATAGTTGGTTTTCTGAGTAAAAGTACCTATCTTTATATCTAATATTAAAAACGGTTATACTATGCAATTACAAATGACAAAATGTCCTGCCTGTAGTGAGGACAAATTACCAGTAAAAAGAAAAGAATTAGGTTACCACGTTTGTGTTGACTGTTCTACTGCTAAACCTGTAGTAGGTATTACGACTGTAGAAGGTTCTGGTGATCATACTTATAATGATATAATAATTATGGATCAAGATAGAGCTTTAAGTATACAAGCTGCAGCAGATGAAATAGCAGGCAAAAAATCTCATCTAGAAGTATTAGACTTCGACAAAGATGAGAATGAAGTAACTCAGTCAGTTAAAGAAGCAGTTCATAATGTAGTTAATGATGAAGAGACTGAATACGATATGTTTAATCCAGATCAAGTTAAAGAAGGTATCAAAGGAATAGATTACTAATGCCATCTAAGCTACTAACAAAAGAAGATATTCAAAGAGCTATGAAAGTAACTCGATCTAATCGAGCTGCTGCTAGATATCTTCACGTAACATATAATACTTATAAAAAGTATGCTTCATTATATAAGAATGAGGACGGTATTACTTTGTTAGAAGCTCATAAAAATCAGGAAGGTAAAGGTATTCCTAAATATGCTAATCGTAAAATTAGTGAAGTACCTTTAGAAGATATAGTGGAAGGTAGAGTTCCTACTGAGTATTTAGATGTTAAAGAAGTTAAAAGAAGACTAATATTTGAAGCTTACTTGGAAGAGAAGTGTTCTCATTGTGGATTTAGTGAAAGAAGAGTTCATGATACTAAAGTTCCAGTTATATTAAACCATAAAGATGGTAATAAAAAGAACTATCATCTTGATAATTTAGAATTTCTTTGCTATAATTGTTCATTTTTATATGCTACATCAGCAATATCAGAAGAACAAGTAGAAGCTCAAGAAGACTTTGTTGAGCGTAGGGATACTCATGATTGGCAGATGGATGAACATCATATTGAACATCTGAAAAATTTAAATCTGTTTAATGATGAAGAAGAATCTCCTGGAGACGAGTATATCTCCCGTCAGTAACTAATATTTATTAGCATGGCCAAAAAGGAAAAAAATAAATTTTCGACTTGGAAAAAAAAGAAACCTCTTGAAAGAAGAGTAGCAGACGACTTAGTCAAGAAGTCTGAACTTAACGATAAGTTAAGGGACAAGAAGATCGACACAAACTTTCTCGATCTATTTTAATTTAAATTTTTTATATGAGAAACTTAACATTAACTATCGCTGTGTCTATGCTATCCACTGTTGTGATGGCATTTACAATGGCAGCTAGAATGAAAGTAGAACCAGTAAAAGCAATTGAAGAACCTTCGAGGCCCTTGGCCTTAGAAGTTATAACCCCCAAACCAGAAGCTACTAAAATAGATTTAGTAGTATTAGATCACAATAAGTTTTTAGAAGATATAGGATTTAGAGAGTCTTCCGGAAATTACCATGCAGTTAACCAGTTTGGTTATTTAGGTAAGTATCAATTCGGAAGAAAGACTTTAAATGCTTTAGGTTACGATGAAGTAACTAATAGAGAATTTTTAGAGAATCATTCCTTACAAGAAGAGGCTATGTATGCTTTATTAATTCACAATAAAAAAATCCTGAGAAGGCAGATAGAAAAGTATCATGGAGAAACTCTTCATGGTATTCAAATAACTGAATCAGGTTTATTAGCTGCTGCTCATTTAGCAGGACCAGGTAATGTCAAAAAGTTCCTTAGAAAAGGATATGAATTTAAAGACGGAAACGGTACTAAAATGACAGAATATATGGTAAAATTTTCAGGGTATAAGTTGGTACTCTGAGATAAAGTAACTATATTAAGTAATAATATTAAATAAAGGTTATGAGTGAAAAGACAGGTCATTTAGTTAGATTAGAATACGATTTCGATACAGCAGGTGTATTAGAAATTTGGATGCCTAAACTTGAAGGATGGTATAGAGTTACTTCCAGACAGTTTAGATCATATGACGGTAAACGTAGGATTACTAAACCTATTAAACCTCAAGGTAAAGGAGAGATATATAACGTTCCTATGAGGACTGATGAATATAATGGTCCTGTTTATATGTCTGGTACTAATAACTATGTACCTTATAAAGGTACTCATACCTTTGTAGAGAGTGAAGCATCTGAATACTTTCAGAAGCAGTATAAAAAATACCAATCAGGTAGTTATATAAGAAAATAATATGATAAGATTACATTTTAATTCCGCAGAAGAATTTGCTAATCTTTTTAAACGTAAAGATAAAGAAGTAACTGATGCTATAGTTAAATCAGTATCAGAAGCTATTCAACAAAGAAAAAAAACAGCAGACTTATTTGAGGTTAGTTTTGAAGAAGCTGAAGTAGCTTATTCTATATCGCTTCCTAGAGTGGAATGGCCTGTAGCTTTGCAGAGTTGTTTAGATCATTACCATGCTTTAAATTTAACTGATGAGCAAATAGATACTTGGAAACTTTTAGAGATAATAAAGTCGTAGTATGAGTGCTAAACTAAAAAGAAAAGGTTTTTATTCTGATCCAGTTTTAAAACCTGTTAGACTTAACCCAGAATCTTTTTCTCATTGTCCAGACTTTGGACTTTACAAAGGCAATACAGGTTGGTATAGAAATGATATAAAGTTTACAAACGAGACTTTAGATAATTTACATGAAGGAGGGTACGTTGAACAGGGTGGAGAATATAATCCTAATAAACCTAATGATATTATATGGCCTACATATGAGTTAAATAAATTTAGATTTAGATCTGATGATTGGACAACAGGAGAAGAAGGTATAATATTTTTAGGTTGTAGTGACATATTTGGTGTAGGTAATTATTATGAAAAGACTGCTTCCTATATTGTGTCTAATCAATTAGGAGTTAGGAATTATAATTTAGGAGTACCAGGAGGAGGTTTAGATCAAGCTTACAAATATTTAAAATATCATATAAGTGATATAAAAGGTAAGTATGTTATACTAGCTATTCCGGAAGTGTTTAGAAGAGAACTATTCGCTGATTGGAAACCTTTGATGATTCAAGCACCTTCATTTAGTAATAGTATTCTTGAACATCAACTATCAAATCTTATACAAATAGATAAAGTAAAGGAATTATATTTTAAGCTACTAGCTAACTCACATTATGTTACCTGTCAGACTAGTAAAAATTTAGATGCAATCAAATATCTTTGTCATGAAAATAATAAAATATTATTAAGTTTTAAAAATCCTGTTTATTGTAGAATTGGTTATGAAAGAAATCTATACTTACAGGAGATGAAATTAAATAAAAACTTAACAGGTATTATAGCAGCAGATCAAAAACATTATGGTTGGCCATATCAAAAATTCTTAGCTAATACAATGTTAAGATTAATTGCAAAATAATTATGGGAATAGTTGTGAGTTACAATTTTTTTGCCTATATTTAAGTATATTAATTTTTAAAAGGTTATAATTATGAGTGATATTATGATGAGCTTCAAAGGTGATGAGCAATACATTACTAAAGATCAAATTAGAGAAATAGCTCCCCTCGTATTCGCAGATGCTCCTACTAATCCAGATTTAAGTAAGAAGTATCTATTCGTTAATACTGAAACTATTATTGACGATTTAAATAAGTTAGGTTGGTTACCAGTTCAAGCTGCTCAAAGAAAGAGTAGAGGTGGTAATACTATCTTTTCAAAGCATATGATTGCTTTTCAGAATCCAGACATCAAGATTGCTTCTGATGATGGTGATGAGGCTTTTCCTAGAATTTTATTAACTAATAGTCATGATGGTATGCAATCGTTTAAGTTTAGCGTTGGTATATTTAGAATGGTTTGTAGTAATGGTTTAGTAGTTGCTGATGAGCAATTTAGTGACTTTAAAATTAAGCATAAAGGTTATACTTTTGGTGAGTTAAGAAAAGTAGTTAAGACTGCTGTAGCTGATCTTCCTAGTAAAGTTCAGATTATGAACGATATGAAGAATAGAATTCTTACTCAAGAAGAAAAGAATAAGTTAGCTTTAGATGCTATGTTAATTAGAGCTAATATTACTCCTGGTAGTGAAAAAGCTGCTAAGTTTAACTACGATGAAGAAACTATCGAGGATATTCTTGAGCCTAAAAGAAAGGAAGATAAAGGAAATGATCTTTGGAGAGTCTTTAATGTAGTTCAAGAGAAGATTACTCAAGGAGAATTTTCTGCTGCATTGAAAGGTGCTAAAGTTAGAAAGGTTAGAAAGATTAAATCTTTCGAAAAGGATATTAAAGTTAATCAAGAGTTGTTTAAATTAGCAACATCAGTTATATAATGATAGAATTTTTAAGACATCTATCTGGACTCTGCTTTGACCATTGGCACCCTAATGTGTGGCATTTGGCAGCAGGGTCTCCAATAGTAATAGCTTCCGTAAATTACATTAGATGTAAATGTGGAGGATGGTTTAATCATAAAAAAAGTTGTAATGAAAGAGAAAATTAAGAGTATTTTATTAAATTGGAATGCAGTAATCATAGCATTTATTCTTATGATGTATTCAGTTATATTAGGTCTTTCCGGAAACGTTGCTGAAGCACAATATTCAGCTCATTGGCCTGGTACTATTTTACTATTTAGTTTAGCTATTAATCAAATAATAAGAAGACGATAATGTTAGGTTGGGGATTCTTTTTAATGGGTGCAGTCTTTTTTGGACTGTACGTATGGTTTACGCTCTGGATGATTTTTGATCAGAATAGAAGACAGAGGGAAGAAGGTAATGGTACTCAAGGGTACTATGAACGTCATCAACCAGATGATATTGATATGGACGGTATGGGTGATCAGGGTAGATTTGTTTATACTCCTAAACCTAAAGCCAAGAAGAAAATCAAAGGGGGTCAAAGTAGACCTAAAAGCTACTTTTGGCACGAAAAACAAAAGAAGTAATATGTGTATGAGCGGAGCAATGTATGTTGACGAAGACATATACGACGAAGAAGAAGAGTTTTACAATAAGAACTCAGAAGAATGGGATTACTATTCCGGATTACCCAATCCAAAATTTTACGAATCTAATGACAAAAAGAGAATGTAATAAGTGCGGTAAATTAAAATCGGAAAGATATTACAAAACAGCTAAGAAGCTCACCTGCAAACAGTGTGAGTTTCGCTGGTATAGATCATTTTTAAGATATTTATCATATAGAAGAAAGCTTTCCGCTTATGAAAAGTTTGCTTCAAGAGTAGGTTATATGGGTGCAGGTTTTTTGATTGCAGCTCAATGGACGATAGAACCTGTTCTTTACATACTGGGATTTCTATGTGTAATTATACAAACTTCATCACGAAAACAATGGAACTTAGTAGCTTTGAATGTTAACGGAGTAATAGCTTGGCTAAAACATTTAATTAGTTAAACGTGATATTTATTATTAAATCTAGATAAACAATACTAAAAAATTATGAAAGGTACCTTATTTTCAGCAGACTTTGCAACGGATGGTAGCGATAACCTAAGACTTTTAGAGATTAATACTGATACCGGTATAGCGTCTTCTTCATTTGGGTTATTTGACTTTAGTCCTCTCTACAACGTTCTAAACTCTGGGTCAATAGACAAAATTCATGTAGTCTATAAAGATCACCAAACAGACTTTATTAATTTCTTCTCACAGAGTTTGGTAACACAATATACAGGATCTATATCATCATTCGATAGAACAATAGAAGAAGGTAACACAATATATCCATCTACTATTACTGATGCTGCAGATAAATTTATTTTAAGACTGGCTTATGATGAGGCAGCTATATTAGATAGTACTTATGCTAAAAATAATCTTAATATATTAGACTTATTTTACGATAGCGGAGATTCTGGTTCAATAGCAACATACTACTATTCTGGTTCAGACGGAGTAGTAGATACATTAGAAAGAAACTTTAATAGTTCAGTTATGCCTGACATAGTAGTCAAGGATACTACAACATCATACTATGTACCTTTAAAGTTTTATAAGATTGGTCATTCAACATCTGGTTCAGATGATAGATATACTAACTTTATTAATGAAATAAAAAGTAGTGATACATTAATCCAAAATTATTATGAGGATTTAGAAGGAGATTATCAAACATCGGTAAGAGCTTTTAATATTGTATATGGTACTAATCTAGATTTAGCAACAATAGCCTATACTGAAGTAGGTGCAGTATTAGAAAAACCAGCCTCAATAGAGGCATCTGATAGCGACTTAGCATACCATCTTGGTAATCATCACTACTTTGAATATGCTACTAACACTCCAGTATTTGGAGTTGGGACTGATTATGGAGGAATATTTGAAGAAGAAGAAATTGTAAGCGCTAGTGGTGATATAGTTTCTATAGTAAGTGCATCAGTAGGAGGAATATTTAAATCTTATTTTATTTCTGGTTCTCCAGATACTGATTTAGCAATAGAATATTTAGGATGGAAACATGATGGAAGTGATATACCTAGTGGTTCATACATTACTAGTTCTACTATGATTAATAATGTTAGGCAGCCATTACCATACGGAATAATATTTAACCTTACTCCATCAGGAAGTGGACCTATCAGAATTTCAGGAGCATCAGCTATACTAGTTTACAACGAAATAGGAGATCATTTACAATACGAAACATTAACAAATGTATCACCTCAATACCATAAGTTAATAAATGCTACAGGTAGTTTAGTAGACATAACAAGTAACCAAGCAGAAGTATTAAGTGGTTCTTATTTTACTCATGTTATTGATATGGAAGAAACAGATACATTCTTCCTAGCAGATGAAAATACTCACTTAAAGATAGTATCTCATAACTGTTTTACTGCTGATACGTTAATAACAATGGCAGATGGTTCTGAAAAAAGAATAGATGAAATAAAAGTAGGAGATAATCTACTATCTTTAAACCAAACTGATGAAGCAAACATATTAGAGCAATCTACAGTTGGTGGTATTAATGTAAGTGTAGTAAGTGAAGTATTGGTAATTTATTATGGGGAAGATAAAATGATAAAAACTACTCCTCTACATAGTATATATGTATTTGGTAAAGGATATATAGCAGCTAATGAAATTGTAGTTGGAGATACTTTAGTTGATAAAGATGAAAATAGAATGGAAGTAACTTCTATTACTACATGGAAAGGTGATGAGCATGTATTTAGATTAGATCATGTAGCAGAAAATTATAACTATTATGCAAATGGTGCATTAGTTCACAACTGGAAATGTTTCTCATATGACTCTTTAGTAGAGATGTTTGACGGAACTTCTAAACCTATAGGAGAAGTAAAAGTTGGAGATGAAGTAAAATCATTTAAAGATGGTAAGTATGTAAAAGGTTTAGTAACTGAAGCATTAGTTCACCCAACAGAGGCTGTTGTAGACGTTTATAAGTCTAAAAATATGATAGCAGAACCTAATCACCCAGTAATGATAGATGGTGAATGGTCTACTTTTGATAAATTAGGAGAAGTAGAGCAAATGTATATTACCAACTGGTATAATTTAGAAATAGATGGTCATGACGTAGAAGGAAGTGAGCACAATTTTATAGTGGATGGACATATAGTATCAGGATTAGGTGATAACGATGTACTAAACACAGTGTACAACAGACAAAATTTACAAACAGCTTAAAATAATATTATGCCAAACGTATATAAATCATTCAATTGGGTAACAGACGTACAAAACAGAACTATTTCTGAACCGTCTTCAACTAAAAAAGATAAAGTAGATTCAACACTATCAAAATTTATTACCTTATTTAAAGCTAAACACAGCGGGTAAAAAGTAATTAAGTTATGTACAAACAAGAGGTTTTATTTTCAGAAGAAGACTGTACCTATATACGAAGCTTTTTCGATAACTCTACTGAAGTAGAAGGTCATGATACCTTAACTTTAGTTGATACTATAGGTCAAGCAAAGTATAATAGAGAGATAGGAGAAGAGGAAGCTAATGCAGACGGTACTCTTATAGTCAGGTGGCGTAAAGATAGCAATGCTACTTGGATGGAAACAGAAGATCAAGTACTCAAAGATTTTATTGTAGAAAAACTAACTCCATGGGGAGTAACTTCCTGTCCCACAATAAAGATAATGAAATATAATGTAGGCCATAAATTAGTAAGGCATGTAGACTTTTCTAAATATGGTAGTCAAATAATTTATAGGTCATTTTCAGCTCAATTATCAGGACCTAATGATTATGAAGGAGGAGTGTTAAAACTAACTGGAAG
>Ga0315331_10002094_pt1 | contig 15102 bp, 12 predicted proteins | sample M160m34915metaG_FD_203456 | JGI IMG/M metagenome (GOLD analysis project Ga0315331, IMG submission 203456) | Ammonia-oxidizing marine archaeal communities from Monterey Bay, California, United States - M1 60m 34915 | ecosystem: Environmental > Aquatic > Marine > Intertidal zone | place: USA...
GCCGTTGGGGGACACGATCGCCAGCGAAACGGAGTCCAGACCGGGCAGGTCCGAGATCGCGGCCTCGTGCGCTCGCTCCATCGCGCCCGGGTGGAAAGCCGTGATCTGATTGTCGTCCTGATCCGTCGTGATGAAAGCCTGCGCGGTCATCATGTCATCGAGAACGCGAACCCCGTCCGTCTGAATTCCACAGTCTTCGAAGCGACGCCGATAGGGCTCAAAATCCTGTCCCGCCGTGGCCAGGACAATCGGATCCTCCTCGAGAATCCGCAGGTTGTAGGCGATGTTGGCCGCCGTCCCGCCCCAACGCTTGTCCAGCGTGGGCACCAAGAACGCCACATTCAGGGCGTCGATCTTGTCGGGCAAGATATGGTTCTTGAAGCGGTCCTCAAACACCATGATGTGATCGAAAGCCACTGAGCCGGTCACGAGAATCGACATGTTTCCTCCGGGGTTGGGCAGTCTCGCTGCGCCGCCGCGGCACGTCAATGGCGGGCAGTGCTACCCTTGCGTCGCGATGCGGATAGCCGACCTCTACCAGCAAGATGACCCCGTCATCTCCTTCGAGTTCTTCCCGCCGAAGGGCGACGCAGGGTATACCGCGCTCCTGCGGACCATCGAAGACTTGAAGGGGATCCAGCCAGGCTTCGTCTCCGTGACGATGGGGGCCGGAGGCAGCACGCGAGAGAAGACCGTCGGGATCGTCAAGCAGATCGAGAACGACCTCGGCATCACCGCGATGTGCCACTTGCCCTGCACGAGCCAGACTCGGGGTGAGATCGCCTCGACGCTCGACCAGCTAGAGCGCGCGGGGATCGAGAACGTGCTCGCCCTGGGAGGCGACCCTCCCCAAGGGGTCGAAGACTTCGAACCGTCCGAAGACAGCTTCCGGTACGCCAACGAGCTCGTCGAGTTCATCCGGCAAGGTCCCTGGACCTTCTCGATCGGCGGGGGCTGCTACCCCGAGGTCCACCCCCGCGCGGCCTCTGCTAAAGAGGACCTCGAGAACCTCGCCCGCAAGGTTCGGGCCGGGACTGACTTCCTGATTACGCAGCTGTTCTTCGACAACGCCGACTACTATGCGTTCGTCGATCGCGCCCGAGCCGCCGGCATCGATTGCCCGATCATTCCAGGGATCATGCCGATCGTGAGCGCCGCGAACATCAAGCGGATGGCCGCCCTCGCACAGGCACGGATCCCAAGCCAGCTCGAGTGGCAACTCAACCGCGCCGACGGGGACGAAACCCTGGTCGCGTCGGTCGGGAACACGTGGGCGGGCGAACAGTGCCGTGACCTCCTCGCGAACGGCGCCCCCGGGATCCACTTCTACACACTCAACCGATCGCCTGCGACCCGCGAGATCCACGCAAGGCTGTTCGGAGGCGCCTAGCCACGTGACCCAGCCGCTTCGGATCGCGGTCCTCCTCTCCGGGAGTGGGACGAGCCTCGAAAACCTGCTCGAGCACATCGACGCAGGGTTGCCCGCGGAGGTCGCCGTGGTGCTCTCCTCGAAGGAGGAGGCCTTTGGCCTGGAACGCGCCCGCCGGCGCGGCATCCCAGCCATCGCGGTCCCCCGCAAGCGCTGGCCTGACATCGATGCCTTCAACGACGCGCTGCACGAAGAACTGGACGGACACGAGTTCGACTTGGTCGCCCTGCTCGGCTTCCTCTCGCTCTTCCAACTCCGCGGTCGATACGACGGCCGCGTGATCAACGTCCACCCGGCGCTGATCCCCGCGTTCAGCGGCCCGGGTTTCTATGGCACGAGAGTCCACGAGGCCGTACTCGCAAAGGGGGCGAAGGTCACCGGCGCGACCGTCCACTTCACCGACGACGAATACGACCAGGGGCCCATCGTCCTCCAGGACTCCGTCCCCGTGCTGGAGTCAGACAATCCATCCACCCTCGCCGCCCGGGTCCAGGCCCTCGAACGCCGGCTCGTCCCGGAAGCCATCCGCGCGATCGCCGAGGGGCGCGTTCAGATCGAGGCGGGCCGCACGCGCATCTCACGCGCCTGAGCGGCGCAGAGACTCAACCGAGAACCCCAGACTCCCGGAGCGCGTCGATCCGCGGTCCGAGCTCCAGTTCGTGCAGGATCTCGTCGCTGTGCTGCCCGAGCGCAGGGGCGTCCTCTGGGCGCCCGACCGGGGTCTCGTGGAAGCGAGCAGGATGCCGAGGCTCGCGCAGCCGACCCGCGAGGGCATGATCACGCTCATCGAACACCCCCGTCGCGACGACGTGCGGGTCTTCGTGAAGCTCCTCGATCGCACGCACCACCCCGTGCGGGACGTCGCGCTCGGTCAACTCGCGCGTAAATTCCGCTCTCGTGCGTTGCGCCGCCGCCGGGCCGATCTTGTCGCGATACGTCGAGGTCATGAGCTCGAAGTTTTCCATTCGCGCTGCCGTCGTGGCGAGCCGAGGATCCTCGGCCACCTCCGAGAGGCCGAGCGCGTCACAGAGCGCGGCGAACTCGCTGTCCGTGAACGCCGTCGCGGTGCCAAAACCGTCGGCCAACGGGAGGAGTCGGAAGTTGGGTCCCAGCGGCGGCTGCGCGTCGACGCCCTCCCCAAGCAAGATCTGGTGCCCGGCGCGATCGGGCCACAGGAAGGACACGGCGGCCGACAGCATCGGCAACTCCACATGCTGTCCGCCACGACCCAACGCGCGCGCGAGCAAGGCCGCCGTAACCGCCTGCGCGCCTGCCCACGCGGTCAGCTTGTCAGTCAGTAACTGCTGAATGAAACGCGGCTCGCCAGTGTCGACGTCCGACTGGGCGTCCGCCAGGCCCGAGAGGGTCTGGATCACGTTGTCGTAGGCGCCGCGCTGCGCGTACGGCCCGTCCGGGCCGAAGCCAGAGAGCGAGAGATAGACGACGTCCTCGCGAACCGCGCGGACCGCGTCGTAACCGACACCGAGCCGGTCGACGACGCCCGGCCGGAGGTTCTGAATGATGACGTCTGCTGTTTGCGCTAACGCCAGGAAGACCTCGACCCCGGCGGGGTCTGTAAGGTCGAGCGCGAGCGATCGCTTCCCACGGTTGAGCACGTGGAACATGCCTGACATGCCGCCACGGCGACTCCCCACATAGCGATACAAGTCGCCGCCGGTGGGTCGTTCGACCTTTACGACGTCTGCACCCTGGTCAGCAAGCATCGTCGCGGCCCAGGGGCCCGCGATGAGCGTCCCGATGTCGATCACCCGAATTCCCTCGAGCGGCCCCGGCATGACGACACCTCCTCGCGCGAGAGTAGCACCCGCGGCCTCCCTCACCGCTCGCTGACGCGCCTCCGCGACCCGGACACCGACGCAACATCCCGAGACCCCGTCAGGGTTCGAGGACGAGGCGATATAGGCGATAGGCTCCCACCTGGCGGCGCTCAGCGATCTGCATCGGCGCACCTGCGATCGCGCCGACCGAGGCGATCGGATCCGCGTGGTAGGGCACGACCAACCAGTGGGACGACTGACCCGCTTGGACCATGACCCGCGCAACCGCTTCAAGGGTGCTCTGCGCGGTCACGTCCGACTCCGTGTCGAGGTCGAGTCCCAGATAGCGGAGCCCCCCTGCCTCGGGCGCGTCCCCGAGCCAGAGTTTCATCACACGCGGCCCCAGCCTCGCGAAACGGGCTGACTGGACAGGCGATGCGACCGCCGAGCGCACGAACAGCAGCGAACGACCCCCATCGTCATGGTGCCCCCGACGTGGCAAGGGGGAGAGCACGCTCACGCTCGTCTCGCTGTCACCGCTCGCCTTCTGTCCGAGGAACTCGCGAATCGATCGCGTCGTCTCAGCCGGCGCGAACCCCTGCTGGAAGTGGAACGGGCTCCCCGCTCCCTGCGTCACGAGGACCTGATGGGTGTCCGCGAGGACTTCGGCGTTCGCAGCGAGGACTCGCAGGAGCGCGAAGGCGACCACGACAGAGGCGCCGCGTCGCAGGCCGGCGGGAGCCAGCCCCGCCCCCGCCAGGACGATCAAGAGGAAGAGCCCGTAGTAGGCCATCAGGAAGCGGCTCCCGACAGGCGACACCTTCGTCAGGGTGGCAGCCACGATGACCGCGACGAGGTAGACCACGCACAGGCTCAGCGTGTACCCAACCGTCCACAACGGGGTCGGCCCCAGGGCCCGCCCGCGCACCCGCCAACACCACCAGACGATCCCCAAGCACGCCGGCAACAGCAGCCAGGGACCGAGATCCCCGATCAGCGCGCTCGCCGCCCGCTCCACGTTGAGCGCCAGCGGCTCACTGGAACCCCCTCGGTAGCCATGCACCGGACGCCCCACCACGCTGTAGGCCAGCGCCACCCCCGCCGCGGGCAGGTAACAGGGCGCATGGGCCAAAGCCAGGCGAAGCCAGCCCCCAGGACGCGCTCTGTCGCGCCAGCCGAGCACCAACACGGCCCCCGTGAACACGACGATCGGCGCGTAACCGATCACACGGACGAGCGTCGCGACCCCAAGCACCAGCGCCGCCGCGGCCAGCCACCCGTATCGCGCGCGGCCGGACACGTCGAACGCGCAGACCGCCAACCAGGTGTGCACGAGGATGAGCGCGCCAAAGATCGGGTCTGACAGGGCATAACCGTGGAAACCGACGACCGGAGGTAGAGTCGCGAGGACCGCGACGGCGAGGCTCGCGACCACGGGACCCGCGACCCGCCGGCCGAGCGCTGCCATGGAGAGGAGCGCCGCGCCATACGAAAGCCAGGAGAGGGTCCGCGCCGCGTCTGCAGCAAACGGCTCCCACCGCATCACCTGTGCGACGAGCAGCGGGTAGCCCAGGGGATATGCCGGTTCCGCGGGTAGGAAGAAGCCGTTGAACCGCAGATCGGCGGCGACGCGCAGATAGTGGGCGGAGTCGCGGGACAGCGCGACGCCGTGCTGGTCGAGCCAGAGGAAACCGGCCGCGGAGAACAGCACCGCGACCCCAAACGGGAGCCAGCTAGCCCGTTGGAGCGCTGCCTCTCGATCGGACCGGGGGGAGACCTCGGGCTTGGCCATGCACTCATGGTAACCGGACGCGACCGAACGCGGCGGCCTACCGCCCTCAGGCGACATCCGGCCACAAACGGCCGACAGGAGCCGAGAGCGCGGTAGCCTCCCGGCATGGGACTGCGCGCCGCCTGGACAGCCTCGCTCATCGCCGCGATCGGTCTGCGACTGTGGAACGCCCTGGCGGGTCCCATGTTGTACGGCTATGACGGTTGGGCCCACGTCGCCTACGTCCTCTTCCTCGACCAGTACCAAGCGATCCCGTATGCCGATCAGGGGTGGTCCTTCTTCCACCCACCGGTCTATTACGCCCTCGGAGCGCTGATCGCCCAGACGGACGACGGCGACACGCTTGCCCGTGGCCTCGCGCTGCTCGGCAGCGCAGCGAGCCTCGGCCTCGCTGCGCTCGCGGGCTGGCTCGTCGCACGAGGGCGAGACGAGCGGCTTCGCGACTCGCGTGCCGCGTGCATCGGGTTCACTGGCGTCGCGTTCCTCCCGGTCCTGATCTACACGGCGCCGATGCCCGGCAACGAGCTCGCCGCTGCGTTCCTCGCGGCCACGGCGCTATGCGTGTTTCTCGCCAATGAGCTGCGGAGGTCTCCGGCGTGGACGCTCGATCTAGCCGCCGGGGTGCTCGCCGGCCTCGCGTTGCTCACCAAGGTCAGCGCGGTCGTCCCCCTCGCCGCGGTGGCAGCAGCCGCCGCGCTGCGAGCCCTGCGCAAGCCCGCGCGGGGCGCCGCGCTGCGGGCCCTCCTGCCGCGAGCCGCCCTCGCGCTCTTCGCCCTCCTCGTCATCGCGGGGCCGTATTACGCGCGCAACGTAGCGACCTTCGGGACCCCGCTCGTCACGAGCCACGACCACCCACGTGTCAAAGCCGTCGAAGCCTCCCAGCCGCCGGGGGAGCGCACGGTCATGGACTTCATACGGCCGCTCGGGTGGACCGTCTGGCGCGACTCAAGCTTCGACTCACCGGGCGTCCTGCGGTCGGTGTGGGGGAGCGTCTACCTGAACACGTGGTTCGACACGTACCGCGCGTCACAGTTCACCCGCTGGACCGCCTTCGCCGCCGACGACTACCCGATCCACCGCTGGACGCTCGCCTTCGCGCTGCTCGGGGTGATCCCGACGGGCTTCGCACTGCTCGGCGCGACGCAGATGCTGCGTCGCGCCTGGCGTGACCCGGACGCGACGATCGACGCCACGCTCAGCCTGGTCGCGTTCGCTTCGCTGGCCTTCTTCGCCGGGTTCGCCTATCGAATCCCGACGTTCGCCGCCGTCAAGGCGTCGTACCTCCTCGCCTTGTCTCTCCCGTGGGGCTGGGCTCTCGCCAGCGGCCTCGAGACGGCGCTCACGCGCTCCGCAGGCTGGCGCCGCGCCGGGCAGTGCGGCTGCGCGGCGCTCGGGCTCCTCGTGCTTTTGTGCTGCGCGGTCCTGGCGAGTGGCATATTCCTCCCCCGCAGACTCGACCACCGCGACATTCACGCGCTACGCGCGCACTTCGGCGACACGCGCTCGGCGCAAGAGTGGTTGCGGCGTCCGATCGTCGCCGATCACCTCCACTCGATCGAGATCCTCGCCGCCATCGACCTCGCCGAGGGACGCCCCGCGCGCGCTCGCGACGCGTTGCGCGCCGTAGCGAACGGCCCCGTGCGGTCCGAGTTCGTCAACACCTTGGCCGTGGCGACGGCGCTCGCGGGCAACCCCCGCCAGGCACTCGAGATCTGGAACCGCGGACTCCGCGCCGATTCCCTGGCCGAGCTCCAGCTCAACCGCGGTGTGGTTCGTGCCCTCACGGGGGACCTCGCCGGCGCCAGAAAGGACCTGGAGTCGGGCCTCGCGGCCCGAATGGACCTCGGGGTCGCCTGGCAGAACCTGGCCTGGGTGGAGGCAGCGCTCGGAAACGCCGGGGGCGCGGCCCGCGCCGCCGAACGGGCCAACGCGCTAGACGGCCGGGCGCCACGCGGCTTCCCCTACGGCATCGGGGATGGCGACCTCGACTACGCCGGACGACAGCAACGGTGGCTGCTCCAACTGACCGGCGAGCCCAACAGGGGCGGGCTCCAGCTGTATGCTGTGACAGGATCCCGCGATCGACCCGCGCAGCCATGACGCGTGACAGCACACCCGACGGAGAACGCCATGTCGACCATCTCTGATGTCCTCACCCGCTACGCCTCGTTCGTCACCGCCGGGGACGTCGACGGCATCCTCTCCCTCTACGCGGACGAGGCGCGCATCGAGATCCCCGTAGGCGGGCCCGTCCACGACGGCATCCAGGCGATTCGCGCCTTCTACCGAGACAACGAGCTCGCACGAAGCCTCGAGATCACAGGCAACGCCTGCGTCGCAGGGCACGAGGCGGCCGTCCCGATGCGAGCGGTCGTCGCGCAGGACGGCCAGCTCCTCGAGCTCGACGTGATCGACGTCGCCGCGATCGACCCCAGCGGGAAGCTGACCCAGCTCCGTGCGTTCTTCGACCTCGAGGGTGCGCGACCTCTCGCACCGAGCGAGGAGAGCTGACGCGCTAGAGCGTGTTGAAGCCTGGGATGAACCGTCCAGCATGAGCTCCCCCGTCCACCGGGAGGTCGACACCGGTACAGTGAAGACTCCGATCTCCAGCAAAGAAGACGACCGCTTCGGCGATCCGCTCGAGCGGGGCCTCGCTAGGGATCCCGCGGTTGGCGGTGTAGGCGCGCGTCTGGTCCATGAAGTCGACCATCTGCGTCATCCATGGGCCGTACATCTCGACGTTCCCGCCCGCCGGGCAGACCGAATTGACCCGGATGCCGTCGCGCCCCAGCTCGAGCGAGGCCGACTTGCTCAAACCTCGGAGGCCCCACTTCGAGCTCGAGTACGCCAGGATCCCGTTCATTCCGAGCAGCGAATCAATTGACCCGACGTTGACCACCGAGCCGCCGCCTCGCCGTCGCATGACGGGCGCGACCGCACGCAGGCCCAGGAAGGGCCCGACCGTGTTCACCTCGAGGACGTGTCGGAACACGTCTTCGGGTGTGTTCTCGAGCGTTCCGAGGTGGAGCACCGCGGCGTTGTTCACGAGGATGTCGACCCCCTCTCCCCAGGCGTCGGCGGCCTCGACGCTGGCCGCCCAGTCCTCCGCTCGCGTCACGTCCTGGCGCAGGAATCGCGCACCCTCTCCCAGAGTTTCCGCGACCTCTTCCCCTTCCGCCTCGCGTACATCCCCAAGCAGGACCCGGGCCCCCAGCTCGACGAAACGCTTCGCGATCGCGGCCCCCGTCCCACGCGCGGCGCCGGTGACGATCGCCGTCTTCCCTTCGAGTTCACTCATTGCAACCTCCAGATTTCAGATCAAAGCCGACAGCCTACCCCGACTGACCCCCAGACAGCGCTTGTGACCGGGACGGTCTGGCCCGTAGTCTGGCCCCCGTGACCGCACCGTTCATCGACACACTCGACCCGCAGTACGACGGGGCACTCCACCTCGCCCATCGTGAGGCGCGGAAGCAGTCCTGGTATGCACACACGCCGCTTGGCTTGATCGTGCTGCGCTACGACGACGTCCACTGGCTCCTGCGGGACTCCCGCTTTCGCGAGCAAGGGGCCGACGCGCTCGCGGCCGCAGGCATCGCGGAGGGTGTCTTGTGGGACTGGTTTGGACAGATCATCTCGAACCAGGAGGGAGAGGATCACCGCCGTCTGCGCCGACTCGTCTCCCAGGCCTTCACGCCGCGGCGTGTCGCGGCGCTGCGGCCGATGATGCGGGAAACGGCTCGTGCGCTCCTCGATGGCGGCTTCGCCGCAGAGCGCTGCGAGTTCATCGAGGCCTTCGCGGCCCCGTACCCCGTGCGCGTCATTGGCGCGCTCCTCGGGGTCCCCGATGGCGACTTCGAGCGCTTCCATGCCTGGTCCCGAGACCTCTCCCTCGCCTTCGGTTCCCGCATCGGCGTCGAGCGCCCGCGCATCGAAGCGGCCCTCGGAAACCTGTACGAGTACGTCGACTGGCTGCTCGCACAGCGACGGAAGACGCCCGCGGATGACCTCCTGACCGCGCTGCTCCAGGCAGGAGACGCGGGCGACCGACTCCGCCCCGAAGAGCTCCGGGCGATGGTCACCGTCCTGATCTTTGGCGGCCAGGACACGACCCAATGCCAGCTCGCCTGTGCAATCGCGACGTTCGCAGACCACCCCGAGCAATGGGACCGGCTCGCGGCGTCACCCGCGCTGGCGAAGGGCGCCACGGAGGAGATTCTCCGCTACGAGCCCGCGGGCTCCGGCTCGCCGCGCGTCGCGTGCGAGGACGTTGAACGCCGCGGGGTCTCCATCGAAGCCGGCACGGTGGTGCTCCCATCCGCACCGGCCGCCAACCGCGACCCCGAGGTCTACCCCGAGCCCGACCGATTCGACATCGAGCGCACCTTGACGCAACCCATGTTGACCTTTGGCGGTGGCGAGCACTACTGCCTGGGCGCATCGCTCGCGCGCGCCGAGATCGAGGAAGCGCTCCCGCTCCTCGCCCGTGCGATGGGGAGCCTCGCGTGCGACGGTGACATCCCGTGGCGACAGGGCGCGCTGATCCGCGGCCCTGAGCAGCTTCCTGTCCGCTTTTGCGCGCGCGACTAAAACGCGCGCCCTGCCGGAGTTCGTATGACCCAACCTTTCCCCTTCGACCCCTTCGACCCCGCGTTCTTCGGCGACCCGTATCCCGCCTACCGGAAGCTGCGTCACGAGCACCCCGTGTTCCGCTGCGACATCGAAGACCCGCAGGTCTTCCCGCACTACTGGATGCTCTCACGTGCACAGGATGTCGACGACGCGCTGCAAGACTGGCAGACGTACTCCTCGGCGGCGGGGACGCTGATCGACACCGACATCTCGCTGATCCCACCCAACATGTTCAACATGGACCCACCGCGACATGACGAACTCCGTGCGATCCTCGCGCGCGTCCTCACCCCCGCCCGGGTCGCGAGCCTCGAGAGAGAGGTACGGGAGAGCGCCCAGGCCCTGCTCGCCCCCGCGCGCGATGGCGAAGCCTTCGACGCCGCGACCGACTACGCACAGCGCATCCCGACCCTGACCATGTGCGCGCTCATGGACCTCCCGACGAGCGACCGAGCGCAGTTCCTCCAGTGGAACCTCGATACGCTCGCCGACGGCGACTTCACCGGCCCCAAGGCGCTGAACGCCTACGCCGAGATGGACACCTACTGGAAGGGCCTCGTCGCGGAACGCCGGACGCGACGGGGGGAAGACCTGATCTCTCAGATCCTCCACAACCAGACGCCAGGGCAGGAGCTGAGCGACGCCGAGATCGCGGGCTTCTGCTCCTTGCTCCTGGACGCCTCGCAGAACACGACAATGAACATGATCACGCACGCGATCCTGGCGCTGGCCCAGTTCCCCGCAGAGCGGGCCAAGGTCGCCAAGGCCCCCGACCGCTGGCCCGGGGCGATCGAGGAGCTGTTGCGCTTCGTCTCCCCCGTCCAGGGCCTCGCCCGCGCCACCACCCGCGACGTCAGGCTCCACGGCGTGACGATCCCTGCGGGCGACCCGGTCTTGATGCTCTACGGCTCGGCGAACCACGACGAGACGGTGTTCGAGCGCCCCGAAGTGCTCGACTTCGAGCGCGAGGTAAGAACGCACTGGGCCTTCGGCCGCGGGATCCACTTTTGCCTCGGGAACGCGGCGGCGCGGCTCGAGATCCGCGTCGCGCTCGAAGAACTGATCGCCGCCTTTCCCCACTACCACTACGAGGAAGACCGCATCGTGCGAAACCAGCTGGTCCCGACGCGCGGCGTCGCGAACGCCCCGATCGAATTCGCCCCAAACCCCACGGAGCCCTCATGAGCAAGCCCCCGATCGACGAGGACTACGCCTTCGACCCGACCGACCCGGACCAGTCGAAGGACTTCGCGCGACTGGCTCGCATCCGCAGGGAACGACCCGTATGCCGGCCCGCCGAGGGCGTCGTCATCACGACGCGCCACGACGCGACGCGCGCGGCGTTCCTCGAGTCCAAGCGCTTCTCGTCCGTCGGCGACATGCGCGCACCAGGCGTCGTCGTCTCAGAAGAAGAGAGCTTCCTGGGTGAGCTCGACGCGCCGCTACATCCGAAGATCCGTCGCGTCCTCATGAAGGGGTTCACCCGCCGCAGCGCCACAGAAGCAGAGCCGTGGACCCGCCGAAAGGTCCGCGAACGCCTCGAGTCATTCGCCGCGCAAGGGGGCGGTGACATCATGCAGGCCTTGGCGATTCCCCTCCCGGGGTCCGTCAGCGCACAGGTCCTGGGGATCCCAGAAGCCCTGCACGACGCGGTCATGGGCTGGTGTGACGAGCTCCTCCATAGCAGCTGGCCAGCGACCGGCCGCACCGAGCGAGGCGAAGGCATCGAAGGGAGCTTCCCCGAGCTCAGCCGCACGCTCGACGAGCTGATCGCGGAGCGTGCGCGCTCCGAGGACCACGATGACTTGTTGGGCCTGATGGTCCGGGCCCGCGATGACGACGGCTGGCAGATCGGCGCCCACCACGCCCGCACCCTGACCGTCAACATTCTCGCCGGCTCGCTCTCCGCGAGCTACATGCTCGGCAACCTGCTCTACCGCTGGGTCACCGACCCGGACTTCGACGCCGCCTTACGCGGAGACCGCGGCCGCTGCGCGACGGCCGTCGAAGAGTCGCTTCGCCTCGAAGCGCCCGTCACCTTCCTCTTCCGAACCGCTCGGGAAGCGGGCGAGATCGGCGGGTGCCCGGTGCACGCGGGTGAGCACATCATGCTCGGCATCGCCGCCGCGAACCGAGACGAGGCCGTCTATCCAGACGCCGAGACCTTCCGGCTCGACCGCGAGGCCCCCCCCGAGCACCTCGCCTTTGGGGTCGGGCCCCACATCTGCGTCGGCAACCACTTGACCCGCATGATTGGACGCGTCGTGCTCGAGGAATGTCTCGATCGCTTCGGCCCGGGCGACGTCCAACTGGCCGAGGGCTTCGAGTGGGTCTGTGTCCCCCACCTGCAGGAATACGGCCCGGAGGCGCTCGACCTCGTCGTAGCGCGATGAGCGCGACAACCACGACGACGCAACGCTTCCTGCCGCGACGCCGGCTCCGGCGATGCATACTGCGGACAACTGCTCTGCGAGGAGGACCTCCATGACCGCGCCCCCCCAGGACTGGCAGGGTCGAGTCGCCATCGTCACAGGTGCCGCCTCCGGCATCGGCCGCGCGACCGCTCACGCGCTCGCGACGGACGGCGCCGCCGTGATCGTCGCAGACCTCGACGCCGGCGGCGCGACACGGGTCGCCGAGGAGATCGTCGCCGCGGGTGGGCTCGCCGCCCCGCAGACCGCCGATGTCGAGGACGAAGGGTCCGTCGCAAACATGGTCGCAGCAGCGGCCGAACGCTTCGGCGGTCTCGACATCTTGCACAACAACGCCGCGGCTTCTGCGCCAGACATCATGGGCCGCGACCTCGACCTCACCGAGATGGACATCAATGTCTGGGACCGCACCCTTGCGATCAACCTCCGGGGGCCCATGCTCGGCTGCAAGTACGCGATCCCACGCATGCTGGAGCGCGGTGGCGGGGTGATCATCAACACCTCTTCCGCGTCCGGCCTCGTCGGAGACCTCTCCCGCGCCGCCTATGGCGCGTCCAAGGCCGGCCTCGACTCCCTCACGCGTTATGTCGCGACGCAATACGGCAAGCGGGGGATTCGCTGCAACGCGATCGCCCCTGGCGTCATCCACACGCCAGCGCTCGAACAAAACGTCCCCGCGGAGCAGCTCGCCATCTTCGAGCGCAGCCACCTCACACCGCGGCTGGGCCAACCAGAAGACATCGCCGCAGCGGTCGTGTTCCTCGCCTCGGAGGGCGGCGCCTTCATCACCGGCCAGACGCTCTCCGTCGATGGGGGGCTCCTTGCCCACCACCCGACGTTTGGCGAGTTCATCGCCGAATGACCGCGTCACCGATCGCTACGACGGCATGAGTCCGAACGGGCTCTGGCAGCTGGCCTCCAACGCGGCCCACTCTCTCGCCTGGATCGGCCTCGACCGGGTCGGGCAAGGGCTGGGCCTGGCGCTACCCGAGAGCCCGGAGGCTATCGCCCGCCCCGAGAGGCTGAACACCCTGCTGCGGGACCACGCCCCTCCGGGTTCCGCCCAGCTGCCCGCCATCACCCAGGCGCGTATCCCCGGCACCGACTTCGAGAGCAGCAACTGCCACAACTTCCTCCTCGAGCTCGAGTTCGCTGACCCGCTCGACGCCGCGGGCCAGCCCGTCCCACAGACCGCCTACGTGAAGCTCCCCGGCTCAGACCTCACGACCCGCATCTTCGCCAACGCGGTGGGCTTCTGGTCCCTCGAGCACACCTTCTGTGCGCGAATCGCCCACCAGGTGCCGATCCGCGTCCCGCGGGTCTACGCCGCCGTGCAGCGAGGGGCGCGCTTCGTCCTGCTCCTCGAAAATCTCTACGAGTCGCCCGGAACCACAATGTTCCTCAACCGCGATATGGCCGCAGGCACAACGGTCGAGCGCGCGCGCCGCTGCCTGACCACGTTCGCCGAGCTACACGCTGCGTTCTGGGGCTGCAGCTTGGCCCAGCGCGAAGCGCTGTTCCCGATGGCGTTCCACACCTTCCTCGCCCCGAAGCGGCGAGAGATGACACGCGCCATGAACTCGGCCGCGATCGATCGGGCCCAGCGCGCCGCCCCCGACCTCGTCACGCCGGAGCGCGCCGAGATCTCGCGGCTGGCGATCGAGAAGTGGGACGCTCTGCTCGACGTCTGGTACCGGGAGCCGCTGACCCTCATCCACGGCGACAGCCACCTTGGGAACTGCTTCGAATACCCGACCGAGGACGGGCCTCGCGTCGGCATGCTCGACTTCCAGGGTCTCCAGTGGTGCGCGGGCATGCGCGACGTGCAGTACTTCCTGATCAACTCACTCGAGCCCGACCTGCTCGCCGCCAACGAGCACGCGCTGATCGAGCACTATGTCGAGGAGCTCGGCCGCTTCGGAGTGACGCTCGCCCCGCAGACCGCCCGCGATCAATACCGAGCGCTGAGCTTCCAGACCTGGATGGTCGGCGTGGTCCCCCTTGGGCTGGGCGCGCTCACGGAGCGGCCCGCCACCCTCGACACCGTCTTGCGACGCGGCGCGGCAGCGCTCGATCGCCTCGACGTCGGAGGCTGGCTGCGCTCGCTCTAGCACGCCAGGCGACGACCGCGCGCACCGAACCTCCCTACGATCCCGTATCCTTTGTCGCGGAGGTGTCGCATGGACTTCAACCCGCTGTCCCCTGAGTTCCGCCAAGACCCCTACCCTCACTACGAACATCTGCGTGAGCACGCACCGGTCTACGAGGTCCCCAATTTCGGGATCTACACCGTGAGCCGATACGCCGATGTCCTGAGCGCCCTCAAAAAGCCCAACGTCTTCTCTTCGGAGGGCATGCGCGCGCTGATGACCGGGCAGACGGGGATCGTCGGGACTTCATCAAACTACGACGACGAGGTCGCGGAATCGGACAACCTCATCGCGTCGGACCCGCCTGTCCACGATCACCTCCGGAACATCGTCAACCGAGGCTTCACTCCGCGCGCGATCTCGGCGCTCGAGCCCCGGATCCGGGCGATCGCCGACGAACTGACGGAGGCGATCGTCGCCAACGGTGAGAGGACGGACCTCGTCCAACAACTGAACGTCCCACTCCCCGTTCGCGTGATCTCCGAGCTGCTCGGCGTTCCCGCCGAGCGGTATCAGGAGTTCAAGCGCTGGTCCGACGCTGTCATCACCACCTCGACTGGAGTGGGTGACGTCGAAGACCCGGAGTCCCTCCAAGCCGATCGGCTCGCGCTGTTTGAGTTCCTCTCCGAGGTCGTCGCCGCGCGACGCAAGGATCCCCAGGAGGATCTGATCTCTCACTTGATCGTTGGCGGTCCGACCGGACAACAGCTGAACGACGCAGAGGCCCTCGGCTTCGCAGTCCTGCTGCTCCTCGCAGGGAACGAGACGACGACCAACTTGCTAGGCAACGCGATCCAGGCCCTGGTCCAACATCCCGACTCCCTGCGCAAGGTCATGGAGAACCCGGAGCTCATCCCAGCGATGCTGGAAGAGACGACCCGGTGGGATG
>Ga0315331_10002095_pt1 | contig 15100 bp, 13 predicted proteins | sample M160m34915metaG_FD_203456 | JGI IMG/M metagenome (GOLD analysis project Ga0315331, IMG submission 203456) | Ammonia-oxidizing marine archaeal communities from Monterey Bay, California, United States - M1 60m 34915 | ecosystem: Environmental > Aquatic > Marine > Intertidal zone | place: USA...
GATTCTATCCCGTCTGCATCGCTCGAGGTGCTGGTTTGCTCGACCATCACGACCGCGTCTGCTCCAGAAGGGACCGGAGCTCCCGTCATGATGCGAGTGGCCTGTCCAGGTTGCACGGCAGATCGCGGAACTTCACCAGCAGTAACCTCCTCCAGGACACCCAGGGTGACGGGCAGTTCGGCCAGGTCATTTCGTTGCACGGCATAGCCATCCACCATGGATTTGTCATGGGGAGGGGAATCGAGATCACTGGAGATCTCTTCTGCCAGCACGCGACCGGTTAAGGCTTCCAGCGGTACCAGCTCGCTGGGCCGCGTAGGTACTTTTTCGAGGATTAGTTTAAGTGCTTCTTCAACGGAAATCATCGTTGCCTGCCTGGGGTTCCGGGCGTCTGTCAGGGCACCATCCATGCCGTCGAGACACGATTTCACAGCTGCAGGAATCGTTCCAACAGCAGGGGGCCGGTTTCACTCAAAAAACTCTCGGGATGAAATTGCCAGCCGATGATCGGATGCTGCTTGTGTCGGATCCCCATGATTTCCCGAGAACCGTCAGGCGCGTGGGCCCAGGCCGAAACCTCGAAGGCGTCGTCCAGCGTTCCGGGTTCAATAATCAGGCTGTGGTAGCGGGTGGCAGTAAACGGATTGGGCAAACCGGCAAAAATCCCCTGATCGTCGTGATGAATTGAATCGGTTTTCCCGTGCATCAGGTGCTTGGCTCGTACGATGCTCGCTCCAAACGACTGGCCTATCGATTGGTGCCCCAGGCAGACACCCAGGATCGGTGCCCGACCGATCATGGGCTCAACGCAGGCAACCGAAATGCCGGCCTCGCTGGGAGTGCAGGGACCTGGCGAGATGATCAGGTGGCTCGGTTCACGGGCCACCACTTCCTCCGGGGTAATCTGGTCGTTACGAACCACCTCGATCTGCAAGCCGGGGTCCATTTCACCTAACCGTTGTACCAGGTTGTAGGTGAATGAATCGTAGTTATCGATGAGCAGGATCATGGGTGTTTTCACGGGCCTGGCGGAGGATGTTGACGGCGGGCAGCTGGGAAAATAGCCGCACCCCCTTTTTTACCACTGATCGGTCGCAAGGTTAAGTCGGAGTGACGGTATCCAGCTGAGTAAAATGATCTTTATCAAGCAGTAGAAAACACGTAGGGTTCTCCAGTCAGTCAGTGTGCCCGGAGGGTTTTTCGTGGTTTCGTCTCATTACCCATGCCTGTTACGGGGAATGATCGTCTGTTCGATCCTGTCCTGGCTGACGGTAGTCAGCCGTGATGACGTAACGGCTGCACCGCCCCAGGAAACGGTCGAGAAGGTTGCCACGAAAGAGACATCCTCGCAGGCAGCCATCAACGCATTGCTTGTCTGGATTGCCCGGGAAAATATTCCCAGCACCTACGAGGACCGCAAGGACTGGGGTGGGACTCGTGAAATAATAACAGGGCTGCGACTGGTCGGTCGTGGTCGCAAGCTGCGTACCGCAGCGCATCGTAAGTCGGTCAAGCATGGTACCTGGAAGATGTATCGTGTTACCTTGAAAGATCCTGACAAGGGGTTCGAGATTGCTTTGAACCGCATGCAGGTTTCGGAAGAGGAGGGTCTCGTTTTCGAAGCCACCGTGAAAGCCAGGCTGGAGATGTTGGCCCGCTGGGCTCAATGGAACTGGGGAGTCCAGTTGATCAGTCTCAATGCGTTGGCGGATGCCCAGGTGCGCATGAAGCTGACAGGAAAAATGGCCATTCAAATTGATCCTCGTCAATTCCCACCTGATGTGACGATCCACCCCAGGATTACCGGGGCTGATCTCCACCTGGAATCTTTTCGATTATTGAGAATCAGTCAACTTCATGGATCGCTGGTGCACAGGATCGGTGATGAAACTCGTCGGATCATCGAGAAAAAACTAGCTGAAAAACGTGCAGATCTGGTAGCGAAAATTAACCGGCAGATCGAGAAAAACCAGGATCAGCTAAAAGTCTCGCTGCGGGAATACGTGGAGCAGGAATGGGGACGCTTGCTCAGCGGCCAATTACCAAGAAAAATACGCTGAGCCGGCTCGCCCGGAATCACCTGGACCGGTTCTCCCGGTCCCTGCGAGAGAGGCTTTCTTGGTCCTGGGTTCTGGGACTGTATTGACTCACAACGTATAATCAACATTACGTTTTGATCGCAACAGGGAATGGATCAGTATGAGCATCGCAACAGATTCCAGTACCAACTTTGATTTCCCGCCGTATCGAGAACTCTCGGACGAAGTGCTGGCGGAGCGGATTACCGCAGTGCGTCAGCAACTGGGTAACGAGTTGTTGATCCTGGGACACCATTACCAGCAGGATGAAGTCATCGCTCATAGTGACCTGCGTGGTGACAGTTACCAGTTGAGCCAGATGGCGGCCTCCAATCCGGATTGTCGCTGGATCGTTTTTTGTGGCGTGCATTTCATGGCCGAAACGGCGGACGTGCTGGCAAATCGGCCGGAAATGGTGCAACAACGAGAAGGCCAACGTGTCCAGGTCGTGTTGCCTGATATGTCGGCCGGCTGCTCCATGGCCGATATGGCCGCCATCGAACAGGTCCAGGCAGCCTGGGATGACCTGGGTGAAGTGATTGATACCGAACAGTTGATTCCCGTGACCTACGTGAATTCGGCAGCCAGTCTGAAAGCTTTTTGTGGACGCCACGGCGGTGTTGTCTGTACGTCCAGTAACGCCATGGCTGTCATGAAATGGGCCTTTGCCAGGGGGCAGCGAATCCTCTTCTTTCCAGACCAGCACCTGGGCCGCAATACGTCACTGCAAATGGGAATCACCGCAGATCAAATGCCAGTCTGGGACCCCTATGATGATGACCTGGGTGGCAACAGTGAACAGCAGTTACAGGAGAGCAAGGTGATCCTCTGGAAAGGTCACTGTAGTGTCCACCAGATGTTCAAGGCAGAACATGTTCACCAGTTTCGTGAGACCCATCCTGGTATCAAGATCCTGGTTCATCCGGAATGCTGCCAGGAAGTAAATGACCTGGCCGATGTGTCCGGATCGACCGGGAAAATTATCGAGACAGTGCGAGCAGCACCCGCTGGGACTCGTTGGGCGATTGGCACGGAACTCCACCTTGTGAATCGCTTGAAACAGGAATATCCCGAGCAGGAAATACACTTTCTTTCATCCGTGGTGTGCATGTGCGCTACCATGTATCGCATTGACCAGGCCCATCTTTGCTGGACCCTGGAAAACCTGGCAGCCGGTACGCCGGTTAACGTGATCCAGGTCGATGAAGAGACGAGCCGCTGGTCGCTCGTGGCGCTCGAACGCATGCTGGCCATCCACTAGGGGCACCTCGCGAGGTGCTGCGTGAAATGGTGGCCTGGTACGCAGCAGAATACGTCTTAGCCGCGTAGGAATGCGACAATACCAGCTGTGTCTGTAGGTAATTCACCACTTTCGGCGACCACCGGTGCCGCAGCTTCGACAGCTTCCTCCGTGACAGCTTCTGGTGCAGCAGCTTCTGTTTCAGCCGCCGCCGGTTCCGGTTCAGCTGCCGTCGGTGGGGCAGCCTGGCCCTGGAAAGGACCGGAACTGCTGGAGTCCTGGTCACGCGCGGCACTGATTAAATCCTCGAAGGACATGCCCTCCATGTGGTAGCGCGACGCTTCTCCCGTATCGTTGGAAGTCTGACGAGGAGGTGCTGGACTGGAAGCCGGGGCTGGTTGCCTGGCTCCAGGCGAAGTATCGCCCTTGGCTGCCTCCAGCATCTCGCTCACGCTCATGTTCGCTGTCGCACTTTCCGTGGCAGCAGGCGCCTCTGCCTCTGCCGCAGGTGCCTCTGCCTTGGCAGCGGGAGCAGAGCTTTCGCCACGAGCGGCAGCCAGCATGTCGGCCACGCTCATGTTCTGGGGATCCTGTGGTGCCGCGGCGGCCGGTTCGGCCGCAGGTGCCTCTGCCTTGGCAGCGGGAGCAGAACTTTCGCCACGCGCAGCAGCCAGCATGTCGGCCACGCTCATGTTCTGGGGGTCTTGCGGGGCTGCGGCTGCCGGTGCTTCTGCCTCGGCCGCAGGTGCCTCTGCCTTGGCAGCGGGAGCAGAACTTTCGCCACGCGCAGCAGCCAGCATGTCGGCCACACTCATGTTCTGGGGATCTTGTGATGCTGCGGCTGCCGGTGCTGCCGGCTCGGCTGCGGGTGCCTCTGCCTTGGCAGCGGGAGCTGGGCCATCACCGCGTGCCGCAGCCAACATGTCGGCCACGCTCATACCGCCTCCACTGGCGGGAGCGGCTTTCGCTTCGGTTGCGGGTGCCTCTGCCTTGGGTGCCGCTGCAGCCTTCTTAGGTGCGGCCTTCTTGGGTGCAGCTGCCTTCTTGGGTGCCTCTTGTTCGGGGATAGCCAGGGGTTCGTCGATGACTTTCAGGTAATCGATATCGATATCAAACCAACCGATGTTGTCAAATCCATTGAATTCGACCAACGCACGGCCGTTCATATTCACGGTTCGGACGGTTCCAGTAAGTCCATTGAAGCGTAGTAGTTCGGGACGCTGATCGTCCACAATGACATACTTGTCCGTGTACTCGACCTTGAGTTTTTCAGCGTGTTCGAAAACCATCAGCGTAGCACTCCTGGTGAGGGAATCCTCACGTTTCATTTTCAGCGATTTGGATTTGCCTATTTTGGGCCTCAAATCGCTTGAGATCAAGGCCTCCTCCGGGTTACTCCCCTGGTCCTTGGTTCGGATCTGGGCAGCGAGCCATCATATTCGGTTCCGTTCCAGCAAAGAAGTAGGTGTTGAAAGCTGTTGAATCGGGAAAAATCGTTATTTTCCGTTCCTACGTTGGTTTCCTTGTCGCGGGAAAACGGGCCAGCTACCGAGTTGGTATCCTCCATATGGCGGTTTACCCGACCACGCGATATCGCCACCGTACGGTTTGAGGCATGTCTGCTGGAGATATTTGGGGAACCAGGTGAAGTAGACCTGCCTCGCATTTCAGCTGGACTATTTCACTTTGAGCCGTGGTGTCGACCTCGATCCGACAGGGGTGTCCCAACACGTTAAGTTCGCAATGGGTCGGTTCTACCTCGGTGATTGCGGCTGCAAGTTGATAGCAACTGCATAGACGGGTCACCGGTTCGGTAAGGCGACAGGCGACGTCAAAGATGATCGTTCGCGACTCTGGAACCGTTTCAATACTCATTGACCAGTGACTTTGCCCGGACATCCCGACTCCGAGTGCAACGTATCGATCGACGCCGCGAGATTCCACGGCCAGCTGCTGAAGTACAGGCTGCTCATGATCATCTGTTGCCATGGTTGCCTGCGGAGATTCTGCCAGTGGCGTGACGAGGTTCCCGGTCACGCGTTCAATGCGGTGGTGGTAGCGATCCTGATGCCACTCCAGGGTGACTCGGAGCCCAGTTCCATCCGCAGCCACAGAATTCAGTACTTGGAGTTGAGTCACGGGTAATATAATCCAATGGGCTAGGGGGTTTCCTTGATACGCCAGCGCAGATAGGCATCCAGGAAAGGATCAATGTTCCCGTCCAGTACGGATTGAAAATTACCGATACTGAATCCGGTACGGGCATCCTTTACCCGCTGATCAGGATGCAGAAAGTAGTTGCGGATTTGCGACCCAAAGCCGACCCGTGCCTGGTCTTTATATTTCTGAGCCTGTTCCGATTCACGCTTTTCTTCTTCCAGTCGGGCCAGTCGGGCACGCAGCATTTTCCAGGCGGAAGCACGATTCTTATGTTGGCTACGTTCGTTCTGACATTGGACGACGATCCCCGAAGGCTCGTGGGTCAACCGTACCGCGCTATCGGTCTTGTTGACGTGTTGCCCTCCGGCACCGCTGGCACGATAGGTGTCTTCACGCACATCCTTGTCTTCAATGTGGATGTCGACGCTGTCGTCAATTTCGGGAGAAATGTCGACTGCGGCAAAGCTGGTCTGTCGCTTTCCCTCAGAATTAAAAGGACTGATCCGTACCAGCCGATGGATCCCGGTTTCCCCTTTCAGGTAGCCGTATGCCATCGGACCTCGGACGGCGATCGTTGCACTGTTGATGCCCGCCTCGTCGTTATCATTGCGATCAAGCAGGGCGATCGAGAAACTGTTTTTCTGGGCCCATTGGGAATACATGCGCAACAGCATTTCTGCCCAGTCATTGGCATCGGTGCCACCGTCACGTGCATGGACGGTGAGGATCGCCCCGGCCCCGTCGTGGGGACCATCCAGCAGTGATTTTAACTCGAGTTCTTCAATGCGTTCTTCCAGGCGTTGAATCTCGGTTGTCACCTCCTTGTCGATCTCTGGATCTTCCTCGGCCATCTCGATGAGGGCGTCCAGGTCTTCACTGGCCGCGTGCGCATCTTGCCACGGATCGTGAATCGATTTGAGAGATTTTAACTGTCCCACGACCTGCTGCGCAGCTTCGGAGTTATCCCAGAAGTTGGCAGATGCCATTTGGGTCTCGATGGACTTGATTTCAGCAGCTTTGGCAGGGCAGTCAAAGACTATCGCCTAGTTGGAGGATTCGCTCTCTGATGGTTTGAGCACGATCTCGTAATTCTGCATCCATGAGGCAACTCGTTTCGAGGTTAACGTCGGCCAGGTCGATTTCCCGGCTCCTTGTTACTTTAATCCTGACACGTGAATATAACGGGAAGTTCTGGTTCAGGGAATGTCGAGTCTTGTTTTCGTGGAAATCCAGTTCTAGACTGACAAAAGGAATTGGCCCGAAGCCAACACCATTATCTTGGTATGAGCCTGCTTGTTTTACCACGAAGCCGAGAGTTACACCGATGGCCCGCGTTGTTTTAGCCATGTCTGGAGGAGTTGACAGTAGCGTTGCTGCGCACTTGCTGTTGGAACAGGGGCACGAGGTGATCGGCGTTTTCATGCGACATGGGGAAGAGTCCGTACAGGCCTGCTCGACAGATGAAGCCGGGACATCCCCCTTGTTACCCTTCCTGGAAACACGGGCTGATCACAAGCAGGGCTGTTGTAGTGCCTCGGATGCGGCCGATGCCCGCCGGGTAGCAGATCAACTGGGAATTTCCTTTTATGCCCTCAACCTGCAGGCGGATTTCAGCCGGATTATTGATTACTTCGTGGATGAGTACAGCAGTGGTCGCACTCCCAACCCCTGTGTGATGTGTAACAACTGGATCAAGTTTGGACGGCTATTTGATTACGCCGACGGTGTTTCAGCGGATTACGTGGCGACGGGGCATTACGCACGCCTGGTTGCGGGTGATGATCCACAAGAATCGCCGCGATTATTGTGCGGGGTTGATCAGTCCAAGGACCAGTCCTACGTGCTGTTTGGAATTGAGCGGTCCCTGTTACCACGCATGATGCTGCCCGTGGGAGGTTACGAGAAAAAGGAAATTCGCAGGCTTGCCACGGAGCTGGGATTCGGCGTGGCCGATAAACGAGACAGCCAGGAAATCTGTTTCGTAACCAGCGGAGATCACGGTGAATTCGTGCGGTCCCGTCGCAGCGAGATCGATCTGTCTGGAGAAATTGTCACGTCCGATGGACGCGTGGTCGGAGAACATCCGGGGATCGAGCAATTTACGATCGGACAACGCAAGGGGTTGGGCGTAGGCCTGGGTGAGCCCTATTACGTGGTTCGGATTGAAACGGAAAGCCGGCAGGTTGTGATCGGTTCGCGAGAAGAACTGGGACGCCTGCAATTGACCGCGGATCGTACCAATTGGTTGGTTCCGGTTCCGGAAGGTTCCTTTCGTTGCCAGGCCCAGATTCGTTACAACAGTGTGGCCCAGCCCGCTACGGCAGAAATGAAGCCCGAGGGCCAGTTAACGATCGACTTTGATGAACCGGTGGAAGGTGTAGCCGCTGGACAGGCCGTGGTTTGTTACCAGGGTGAACAGGTTATCGGTGGTGGCTGGATCTGCTGATCGTTTCAAGTTTACGGGCCTCGCCCGGTTCCTGCCGGTCGTGTTACAATACGAGTCGGCCTGGAATGGATCCGTCTAACGCATTGGGTTGTTGCCTCAAATGGGTGGAAGACTTTACATCGAGACAGTCGGCTGCCAGATGAACGTGCTGGACAGCGAAATGGTGGTTGCCAGCCTGCGCAAACGGGGCTACGAACTGACCGACCAACTGACCGATGCTGACACGATCCTGTTCAACACCTGCAGCGTGCGAGAACAGGCTGAAAACAAGATCTACAGTGCCCTGGGAACCCTGCGGGAATTCAAGAAAGAAAATCCGCAGAAGATTCTCGGTATCCTCGGCTGCATGGCCCAGAAAGACCAGGAGTTGATTTTTCGGCGGGCCCCCTTTGTTGATTTCGTGGTGGGACCCGGCCAGTTGCAAACGGTTCCGGAATTGATCGAGAAAGCCCAGGCAGGGGAAAAGCGCCAGATGGCCGTCGGCCGCAGCCGTACCGATGGAACCCTGGAACAAGTCAAGCGGACCCACGAGACATTCGACCCGCTGCGTGATCCCACCATGCGTCCCACGCCTTTCCAGGCGTACCTGCGTATCCAGATTGGTTGTGACAAGTTCTGTACCTACTGCGTGGTTCCCGGAACCCGGGGGCCGGAACAGGGGCGACCCCCGCAGCAGATTATCGATGAAGCGGCCGTGCTTGCCGAGCAGGGTTGCCTGGAAATCGTACTGCTGGGACAGACCGTTAACAGTTACAGCTACGGGACCAACGGTGAAAAGATTCGCCTGGCTGGCCTGCTGCGACAACTGCATGATGTGAACGGTATTGAACGCATCAAGTTCGTCACGAACTATCCCAAGGATATGACGGTGGACTTGCTGGAGACCATCCGTGATCTGCCCAAGTGCTCTCCTTACCTGCACGTTCCGCTGCAAAGCGGCTCTAACGACATGCTGAAGCGGATGAAACGTGGTTACACGGTAGAAGATTATCGGGAAATGATGGATCGCATTCAGGCAATTCTTCCGGAGGCTGCCGTGGCCAGTGATTTCATTACCGGGTTCTGTGGAGAAACGGACGCGGATCATCAACAATCGATGGATGCCCTGCGAGAGTTCCGTTTCAAGAATAGCTTTATCTTCAAGTACAGCGAACGGCCAGGCACCTCGGCTGCCGGTCGCTTGCCAGATGACGTTCCTTACCCGGTGAAGCAGGAACGTAACAATGAACTGCTGGCTGTCCAGAACCAGATCAGTGACGAGGAAAACGGGAAATTCGTGGGCCAGGTCGTGGATGTCCTGGTCGAGGGACCCAGCAAGAACGCGGCACGTGAGGAAAACCCAGGTCCCATTCGCCAGTTGACCGGCCGCACCCCCTGTGACCGGATCGTCGTGTTCGATGGCAATGAACGCCAGGTTGGGAAGATCCTGCCCGTGTCCATCTATGACCACCTGCCCCATACGTTGCTGGGCAATATCGTGACCGAGCATATTGGGCCCGACGTGGTCTCACTGCAGTTGCAGTAAGAACGACGGGCTTTCAGGAGATCGGGAACGGATTCTCGAAATCAAGTACGCTTCCCGTGGCCGCAGACTGCTCGGCGGTTTCCATCAAGGCCACGACCCGGGCCGCCTCGCCAGCAGTGATCACGTCGGATGGTGTGTTGGCACGGATACAGGATGCGAAATGTTCCAGTTCATAACGCAGGATGCCAACTCCCTGGCCATGCTGGACAGGCCAGAAACTTGTATCAATTTGTCGCGGGCCAGTAGCATCCATGATTTCCAGGCCCGTTGTACTGCAGTCGATCAATAACTTGCCTTCACTGCCAATGATTTCCATCTTGGCATCAATGACGGTCGGAGTGCTTTCCGGTAAACACCAGATCGTTTCCACGATACCAACCGCTTCCGGGGCCTCCCGGTCCTTGCCGAATTCCAGGACGGCCCAACCGAGATCCGGGTAATGGAAATCATGGACACGGACATTGCGAGCATAGACCCGGTCCGGGCTCTTTCCCAGCATCCACATCATCAAATCCGCATCGTGAATGCCGTCGCCCATCAGCGGGGACACCTTGTCCAGTCGCAGGCTGCCCGGTGCCCTCGGGAGATTGCGCTTGGCATGCATCGAAACAATACGACCGATACGGCCAGCCTGGATCGCTTCACGGGCCAGCGACAACCGTGGATCGAAACGACAGATGTGACCTACCAGTAATTGTCCAGGACTGCTGGCGGCAGCGGCCAGGACCTGTTGGCACTGGTCGCTCGTTGCCGCCATCGGTTTTTCCAGTACCACATGCTTCCCCTGCTGAAGGGCTGCCAGGGTAATTTCAAAATGCTCCTGCCAGTGCGTCGTGATACTGACCACGTCGATGTCATCACGAGCCAGTAGCTGGTGGTAATCCGTGGTAGTCGACTCGACTCCAACTTCCTGGGCATGTTGAGCAAGGCGCTGCGGGTCACGACCGCAAGCGGCCACGAGATTGATTTCCGGAAGTCCCTGCAGGACGCGGGCATGGATCTTGCCGAAACGTCCCAGGCCGATGATTGCCCAATTAAGTGGTTTCATGATCTGTTGGCCGTTTGCTTACCTGGATTTCGGGGTGCCGTTCTCGAAACCAGCGGGTTGGGGTGTTTCCTCGGTAATCAGTTTCCAACTGGCACCCATTTCTCGCATCGCACGAAAGTCTCGAGGCTGGTAACCAAAGTCGAGGTGCGGGGTTTCCAGGATCCGCGACTCGCTTGCGCGAGCTTGCATGGCCGCTTCCAGCATGCCGGTGACCAGCAGCGTACGTTCGACCGGGTAGGGAGCCCGGGCTGCCCGAAAATGTTCCTGGATCGCGTGCGAGAGGGCCTTGAAGAGATTGCGGTTTTCCCAGGGGCCGACATAAAAAGCGGTGGCCCGTGGTGAGGATTCGCCTTTCAGGCGACAGGCAAAGTTCCAGCGAGTGGAGTCCTTGCCAACCCGCAGGACCGTCCCTTTCCAGCCATCACGATAGGTTACTTGAATGGCATGTGGTTCGATCTTGTCTTCTCCCTTGATATGGGCCAGGTCCTGGGGAACGTATCCTAGCTCCGCTTTCATCGCCTGGTTGACCAGTTCCTGCGACCAGTATCCCTTGGTGACATTTTCCTTCACTTGCTGGGAATCGAAAAACTGGATCTTACGGACACCGGCTTCACCACCCCGGCGAGCCTCGACCATGGACTGCAGCAGTTCCAGGCCGTGGAAATCATAGGATTCAACCGGGCCTCCATGGATGCTGACTGCTTCCTTGATCACCTTGCCGGCGGGAAGTTCGAGGGCTGGCTTGCGCTGGGCCAGCGGCACGGAGCTGCCAGCCAGGAACGGGATCTTGTATTGCCGGGCGACATCGTACATTTCCTTGGCCCAGTCCCAGCGATAGGAAAGGTGCTTGTCATTGAAAATGGGAACGAACTTCTTGGATCGTTTCATCACGGCCACGGATTCATCAAAGAATCGTTTGCGTGGATACATGGTCTGCCCCAGTTTGGTCCTGGGATAGCTGCCATGCTCGCCGATCAGCAGCACCGCATCCACGGCCAACTCCTGGCCTCCGCAGCAGAGAGCCTTGTCAATGCTGTCGTGGATCGGGATATTGTAGTCCTTGCTGACTTTTCGAGACATCTCGGAGTCAGGAAACTGGTCCCCGTAAAAAGAGACGATATCGACCCCTGGATCGGTGACCTGGCCGTTGAAGTAAAACGGCTGCAGGAAATTTTCCAGCAGGACATGGGCATGGGAGCGGTAGGTGAAAACCGTGAAAATGACTGCCACCCGTGGGCGAGATTTACCGGGAGCAGCAGCAAGACGACTGGCCAGTGAACTGGCTGCCAGGGTTCCGGCGCTCGTGGCCAGGAATTGTCTTCGTTGAATTTCCCGGGAAGAAATTAATTGCTGGTGACTGGAGGAAGTTGCGATTGTCATGGGAGCTCCTCTCTGCTTCTCAGGTTTGTTGGCAGGTTTGATCTGTGGTGATTGATTAATAGAAGTAGTACATCATGAACATGGCGATTGCCGCCAGCAGGCCAGCCAGCGAACGTTCGTCTCGTAACAGCAGGAAGATACCATCCTGGTTTTCGTCTTGCTTGGTGCGTAGAACCTGTCTTGCGTAGGCTGCCATCGTCCAGCCGGCAGCAATGAAAGCAGCGATCACCTGGTCCAGGGAGCCGCTGACCATGAGCCAGCCAAGCAGTGCATAGACCGCAACCGAGACCAGGATGGTGAGGCCAAGTGATTTCAAATGCCCGGGGTCATGTCCGCCCAGGTCCGTCCAGGTGATCCGGGATTTTTCCGGGTCCGGCTGTTCGAAATAGCTGATCACGATATAGAGGATCGCGGTCAGACCAATCACGAAGATCACGCGATGAAAGAAATTTAGTTTGGGGCCGAACGTTTTTTGCAAGGAACTAATTTGGATGTTACTCGCCAGGTGTGTCTCCAGTTCAGGGATCGTCATTTCCTGCAGTTTAGCAGGGAACTTCTTGCGTTCCATTTTGGAGACCATGGTTTCCAGGTCCTTGTTTTCCGAGAGTGCCAGGTCGTACTCGGTACGACTCATGTTCGAGTCATAGACCTTGGGAACAATGACGGAAAAGGCAACACCGGCCAGGATCGCTACGAAGGCAGCGTTGGTCGTACCACGTTTCCAGAAGATGCCGAGGATAAAAGCGACCAACAGACCAGGGGTCAGGTAGTTACTGTAATCGGCAATGGTTAGGAAAAAGTTGGCCTCGGAATTCGGATTGATCACGTAAATCGCCAGCAGGGCAGCGGCAGCCATCAGGGTCATGATAATGTAACGCCCCATGCGAATCATCTCCTGGTCGCTGGCGTCGGGTTTCAGGTAGCGCTGGTAGATGTCAATCGTAATGATCGTGGCTGCGGAGTTCATCATGGAATCAATGGATGACAGGATCGCTCCGATCAGGCCTGCCGCGATCAGGCCCACCAGGCCCATGCCCAGCGGTGAAATCAGCGTGTTGACCAGTACCGGGAAGGCAGTGTCCGGGTCAATTTGTTGTCCCTTGAACTGGGCAGCATTCTGGAACAGGTAGTAAGCTGCCACGCCCGTGGCGATGGCAAAGAAGGGGATCAGCAGCTTGAGGAAACCAGCGGCGATAATACCAATACGCGCTTCCTTGTCACTGGTCGCCGCCAACGCACGCTGCACAATGAACTGGTTGGTACCCCAGTAGAAACAGTGCATGAACATGAGCCCGGTGAGGACCCCGGTCCAGGGAAGCTGTGGATGATTGGTCGGTAGGTAAAGGTCCATCTTGGAACTGGCAGCAGCATTATCAAAGGCGATCATGGCTCCCCAGCCACCAATCTCGTTGAAGGTGAAAAGTGCAACGGCGATTCCTGCAATGAGCATCAGGACCGATTGAATCACATCGGTATAGACGACGGCCTTGAGCCCGCCCAGGATCGTATAGCTGGCGGCAATGACTGCCAGGGCGATCACGAACCAACTGTAGTAGGTCATGTTCACAGAACGTTTGACCTTGTTGGGCTGCGCGATTTCAGCAACCGTTCGATTTCCTTCCGCTTCCGGTCCTGTTACGCTTGTCTCGCTTTCAGTACCGGTCGACGGGTTTGCCTGTGTGACGATCGCGTCGTTACCCATGAGCTCACAGATCGTACGTGACCCGATGTAGAGAGCGGGTACCATTTGTACGAAGGCCATCAGGATCACCATGATAATCGCGTACATGAGGCGACTGCGGTGGTCGTAACGGTGCTCGAGGAATTCCGATAACGTGTAAACCTTGAGCTTGCGATAGACAGGCAGGAATCCGTAACACATCAGTAGCAGGCCGGCAATCGCACCCAATTCAAAATGACTCTGGGCAAATCCAATACTGAAACCGACTCCCAGCATGCCGATCATGTGATTGGCGCTGACGTTGCTGCCGAAGATCGAACCTGCGACACCAAACCAACGGATGCTGCGACCCGCCAGGAAGTAATCTTCCGAGGTGTCTTCCTTGCGTCCCACGATGAACCCGACCAGCATGGCGCCGATCAAGGTGGCAAAAAAGATGATGTAGTCAAGGGTTGAAAGGTCCAGTGAATTGGTCATGGTCGCTCCGCGGTCATGGTCGGTCTAGGTGAACTCCCGGATGAAGCTCATCGTGCTATTGGATCATTACTGCAGCAGGGTTGCCAGTCGTTGTCTCCCCGATTGAGCGACTTGGAGTGGATCCTGCTGCCACAGTTCTGCATTGAACAACTCGAGGCTGATGGTTCCCGCGTAGCCGATTTCCCGCAGCACCTGGATTTCCGCTGCCAGGTCAATCGGGCCATCCCCGATCATCACCCGGTCGGGATCGGTCTGCTGGCAGCGAGGAATTTCCGGGTGTGCATCATCAATATGGTAGTGACTGATTCGAGCAGCCGGGATCTGTGCCAGTAAACCCTCGGTCGACGGACTGTTCCAGGTGTGGAAAGCATCCGGGATCAACGTGGCATCCTCGTCATCCACCTGCTGGACCACTTGCCAGGCGACGTCCAGGGTTTGGGCTCCGGCAAAAAAGCTGATGTACTCGAACGTCGGTTTGATTCCCACGTCACGACCGATTTCCAGGAGGTCACCATACCGATCGACCAACTGGTTGACCTCGCATGGTTCGCGAGGCGGCGTGGCGACCACGTACGGTGAACCGATGCGAGCCGCCAGTTCCATACGTCGTCGCGCTTCCTCCAGCATGAGTTCGTATTCACGTCCGATCGCTTCACCCCACCCTCGCAGGGCGATCATGCAGGGGACGATCAGTCCGTGATCCTGGAGTGCCTGTTCGACGTCTCGGACTTCCCCCCCGCGGCCCACGTACTCGTAAATGTCGTTGATCCACAATTCCACACCGTCAAATCCTGCCTCGGCGGCAATGCGGATTTTTTCCAGCAACGGCTGGGGCTTGATCGTGCTGGTATTGAGACAAAGGGTAAAGCTCATCGCGTGGGATACTCGTGTTGTCAGTCAGGCCTGGTGCCTGGTGGTCTTAAAAAGGTCCCAGCCGTTCCGGCAGGGGATCCATGGTGAAAACACTGGCGTCAAAAGCACGCTTCAGTAACTGGTATCGTAGTTCCGCATGCTCCGGCTGATGGTACAGGTTATTGAATTCGTCAGGGTCCGTGGCCAGGTCGT
>Ga0315331_10002098_pt1 | contig 15094 bp, 9 predicted proteins | sample M160m34915metaG_FD_203456 | JGI IMG/M metagenome (GOLD analysis project Ga0315331, IMG submission 203456) | Ammonia-oxidizing marine archaeal communities from Monterey Bay, California, United States - M1 60m 34915 | ecosystem: Environmental > Aquatic > Marine > Intertidal zone | place: USA...
ATAAAATAATCACTATCGGCAAACCCATTGCCAACACTCTGATATATATTCTGGATCAACACCTGCAGCCAGTGCCGGCAGGTGTGCTCGGTGAGCTGTACATTGGTGGCGACGGAGTTGCACGTGGCTACTGGCAACGCGATGAACTGAATCGGGCGCAATTCCAAAAAAATCCGTTTGACGATGGTCGCATATACAAAACCGGCGATCGGGTTCGCTGGCTGAATGACGGCAATCTGGAAGTTCTGGGCCGTACCGACTTTCAGGTCAAGCTGCGCGGCTTCCGTATTGAGCTCGGTGAAATTGAGAGTGCATTAGCCGCTAACCGGGATGTTACTCAGGCAGTTGTCGCGCTTCGCGAAGACACGCCGGGTGATCAGCGTCTTGTTGCCTACCTCATCTCACCCGAAGGTGTAACACTTGACCCTGCAGTGTTACGGGAACAGATTTCTTCCGGACTGCCGGATTACATGCTGCCCACAGCCTATGTGCAGTTGGAGCGTTTTCCGCTTACACCCAATGGAAAGATTAACCGCAATGCCCTGCCCCCACCGGGTCAGGACCAGTTGGCGAAAGTTGAATATGTGCCGCCACGAAACGCACTTGAAGAATCACTTTGTGCACTGTGGACCGATGTGCTCGGAGTAGACAAGGCCGGAATTCATGATGATTTCTTCGCGCTCGGTGGACACTCACTGATTGCAACCCAGCTGGTATCAAGAATACGCGATACCTTAAATGCTGAACTCGCCTTAAGGCAGCTCTTTGAACACCCAACCGTTGCTCAACTGGCACTCGACATTACTGAAAGCAGTAGTGAAACGCTCGCGGTTCCAGCTATCGATCGCAGCACTAGACTGCCTCTGTCATACGCACAACAACGCCTGTGGTTTCTGGATCAACTGGAGCCAGGAAACCCAGTGTACAACCTTCCCTGGTCGGTTCGATTAACGGGCGTCCTAGATGCTGCAGCGCTCGAAGCAGCAATCGGTGACATAATCATTCGCCATGAAACACTGCGCACGACCTTTGTCAGCGGTGAAGACGAGCCCGAACAAGTCATACAACCGAGCTTAAGCATCCCGCTGGAGCAAATCACTGCCGGAGATGAAAACGAATTACAACGACTGTTAGCCACATTCTCGGCTAAAACCTTCAACCTGAACAATGGTCCGCTCATGCAAGCGCAACTGATTCGGAATACCGAAACAGATCATGTGCTGACACTTTTGCTTCACCATATTATTGCAGATGGTTGGTCATGGAATATTTTATTCCGTGAACTGATGGCCTACTACAATGCTCGATGTACCAAACAAAAAGCGATACTGCCGGAACTGCCAATTCAATACGTTGACTATTGCGGTTGGGAGCGACAGTTTTTACAAGGCGAGGAACTCGTACGGCAAACCGATTACTGGGTAAGGCAACTGCAAGACGCGCCTTCACTGCTGGAGTTGCCAACAGACTATCCGCGGCCATCCATACAAACTTATAACGGTGCTCATGTAACAGGCACAACTACTGTCGGCCTGAATAGCAAGCTTACACAAATTGCGAATTCGCAAGGCTGCACACCATACATGTTGCTGTTTACAGCATTTAATTTGCTGCTGGCAAGGTTTGCTGGTCAGGATGACATTGTGGTTGGCACACCTATAGCAGGGCGTCAGCGCACGGAGTTTGAAGCACTCATTGGTTTATTCCTGAACACATTAGCAATCCGTACGGATTTATCAGGTAATCCTAGCTTCTGCGAGTTATTAAGCCGGGTTAAACAAAACTCGCTTGATGCCTATGCACATCAGGATCTTCCATTCGAAAAACTCGTTGAAGTGCTGCAACCTAGTCGCAACCAGAGCCATACTCCGGTCTTTCAGGTCATGTTCAACTATCACAATGAACCGCAACAGGAAATTGCCTATACGGATCTGAATGCCCAGATAATTGAACCTGAGCGCTCCTCAGCAAAGTTCGACATCTCTGTAGCAATGGCTGATGTAGGCGATAGATTCTGGATCGACTTTGAATACAATACCGATCTGTTCAACCCCGCGACAATCGAGATCATGCTAGAAAGCCTGAAAGGTCTGCTCGAAGATATCGCTAAACAACCGGATGCACTATTGAGCGATTATGCTTTGCGCTTGCAGCCATCAACTGCAGTCCAATGGCATGGGCATAAGGAAACAGCTTACACATTAAATGCCCCAACGCTCGCCGCACAGTTCGAGCGTCAGGTTGATAAAAATCCAGCAGCGCTCGCAGTCGATGATAATCAGCAAACGCTGAATTACTCCGAACTTAACAACTACGCCAATGCGATTGCGGCCACATTGGCAGCACACGGGCAACCGGCGACACGGGTAGCTGTATTGCTGGGACACGACGCGCATATGATTGCCGGCCTGCTCGGCGTATTGAAAACCGGCGCGCACTATCTGCCGCTGGATTCGCGCCAACCCGAACAGCGACTGCAGCAACTGCTGACACTCGGAGAGCCACAACTGTTGCTCACTGATCATGCGCATCAGGAACTGGCCAACAGTCTGTCGGATATTCCGGTGATCTGTATTGAACAACCCATGAATGGGGTTGAGCATATAAATCCGGAACCGCAGGGTGATGCGGGTGATGTTGCCTACATTCTGTTCACCTCGGGTTCCAGCGGAGCACCCAAAGGTGTGTTACAGACACACAAGAATATTTTGCACCATGTCCAGACCTATGCGAATGCTTTGCGTCTTTCTCCCACCGACCGCTTATCGCTGTTTTCCAATTACGCCTTCGATGCCTCAATTCAGGATATCTTCGGCGCATTGCTCAGCGGTGCCAGCGTGCATCCGGTAGACCTGCGAAATGAAGAGCAGACCGGCCACTCTGTGTTGGCATTGAAGCAGCGCGGCATTACGGTACTGCATGCAACCCCGACGGTATTCCGGCATCTGCTCGATGATGATGAGGTCGCTCTGCCTGCCGTGCGCATTGTCGTGCTTGGCGGCGAGATCGCACGAATGCATGATTTACAGTTATTTAATGAGCACTTTGTGCCCTCAGCTGTATTCGTCAACGGCTATGGCCTCACCGAGTCCACCGTCAACCTGCAGTACTTTGCTGATCAACGCACTGTGCTTACAGGGAAAGCTCTGCCCGCTGGCAGCCCAGTGGCCGATACACGCATCCGGCTCATTGATCGCAGCGGCGCACAGAGCAGTATCTGTGGTGCAATCACCATCGAAAGTGAGCGCCTGTTTACTGGCTATCTTGGTTTAGCGCCACGGTCTGAGCCCGGACAATACAAAACCGGCGATCACGCGCGTTACTGTGCTGATGGGCAAATTCTAATTACAGGGCGGCAGGACCAACAAGTCAAGATTCGCGGCTATCGCGTGGACCTGATCGAAGTCGAACAGCTTATCACCGACAACCCCCACGTTGACCGTGCTGCTGCAGTAATTCAGAACGCCAACACCGATAACCCTTATCTGGTGGCCTTCGTGGCAAAAGCAGACGATGAGTTCGATATTGAGGCATTGCGAGCTGAACTGCGGCAGACCATGCCAGGGTACATGCTGCCCGCAGCTTTTATTCCTGTAAATACGATCCCGGTCACAAGCAATGGCAAGATCAATCGTCAGGCACTGCCCGTGTATAATCCCCAGCGCAGCGCCAGCAACGAAGCAACGTTGCCGGAAACAGCTACTGAAAAACTGCTGCATGACATCTGGCTCATACTGCTAAAACAGGAGGTCATTGGCATTCATGACAACTTCTTCGATCTTGGCGGCCACTCTCTTATGACCATCCGGCTATTGCGCGATATCGAACGCGCTACGGGCATTAAACTCTCTATCGCTGATGTTTTTGAACAGCCTACGGTCGCCGGTCTCGCTGCTGTAATGGATAGCAGCGGTGTTAGTGATACTCCGCGTGCACTCATACCAGTCAGTACTGACGGTGATGGCACTCCGATGTTCATGATCCATATGGATGAGCTGAACCTGAGCTGGCAAATCCACGTCAGTCGTCCGCTATACGGCCTGAATCTCCCGTATCTACAGGGCGAAATGCCAGAAACCGACCTCTCGGCTCTCGCCCAGATTTACGTGAAGGAAATGCGAAGTGTGCAGGCGGAAGGCCCATGGCATATCACCGCAACAGGCTTCGCAGCAATGATTGCGGCGGAAATGGGGCGTCAACTGAGCGAACAAAGCGATGCCGGTATCCAGCTTACGGTTATCGATCCTACTCCCATACCGCTATCCGCTATTGGAGAAATCCAAGGACTTCGTGGTCAATCTGCTTCAAAACCGTTATATTTCGCGCGAACAAACATTTTCCAAAGAGCTCTGTGTGGCATGTACAACAGGATGAGTGGCAACATGCCAATGTTTCTGCGAACTGCCGACAATGAGCTCCGTATGCAAAAAGCAACGCTGGGTTACCGGCCTCCGGTGCTCAGCCCACTGCTCGAAAATGGGACATCGTTAACAATCATTAGCAGCTCTGCGCAGGCAGAAGACTATTGGCTCAGTGCAATGGATAAAACTCTGATGCACTACGACGATAGTGAACACCTTGCGGAAATACTTACGAGCCTGTGGCAGTAAAAAGGTAATACGTTAGATGCAAATATTGATGCCAATTAAAACAGCTGGTGAGCGTGCGCCTCTGTTTTGCATTAATGGTGAACCATTGAAGATGGCAAAGATACTTGATGAAGGTCAGCCATTGTATGGTCTTTGTAATGCCTACAACCCTAACTTCAAACCGCCTGAACGTATCGAGCAACTTGCCGAGATTTATGTGCGCGAAATGCGGCAGGTGCAGCCAGAGGGCCCGTATCATATTTGCGGCTTTTCTGTGGGCGGCTTGATTGCTTACGAGATGGCTCGCCAACTGGTAGGAAAAGGACAACAAGTGCGGTACTTGGCGCTTATAGACCCGGTCTTCTCCATTCAAAAATGGTCGCGGACAAAATGGATCCTAAATGCATTCACTGTCAAAGGACGCCGTCTTGATGCAATAGCCTACTTTGCAAAGCGCGGAATTCAGGCTGGAGCCTCACGCATTCATACATTCTACCGTGTCAGCAAGGCCTGGGCTTATGAGTTGCTGGGCAAAGAACTGCCTATTGATTTGCGCCGAGTCCGTCATGCGGGTGCTATCCGTGCATCTCACCACAGTTATCTTTATAAGCCCTTTGCAGGCAAGGGCATTATTTTCCACCCGGAAATGGCCGATGATGATGACTCGTATGTGCGTTTCTGGAACTCGGTTCTCACAGAAGGTGCAACGGTGCATGCAATGAAAGGCGTCAAATTGCATCTTGAGTTTTTGGCTGAGCCTCACCTAACACGGGTTACGAAAACGATCAATGAAGATATGGGCAAGCTGAGCAACAGCTAAACCGAGGCTTCTCTCAAGCACATGAATTTTATCGGGCCGTTATTGTTCTGATGCGCAGCAAATTACCACACACAGGTACAACTATATTTACCGTGATGAGCGAACTCGCGCGGAGGCACAAGGCACTAAACCTCTCACAGGGGTTTCCTGATTTTGCAGTGCCCGAAGCGCTGCTTGATCGCGTCAATCATCACATGCGCATCGGTCACAACCAGTATGCCGCTATGCCCGGGGTTCCAGAGTTGCGTTATGAGCTTCAGCAGAAAATAGCTGCATGCTATGGCATAAATACAAATGCTGATACCGACATCACCATCACCTCGGGCGCTACCGAAGCACTGTTTAGCGCGATACAGGCCTTTGTCGGCTTAGGCGATGAGGTCATCGTGTTTGATCCGGCCTACGATTCCTATGAACCATCGGTCACACTGGCTGGCGGCACTTGCATTCATGTACCCCTTAGTGGACCCCACTTTGCTATCGATTGGCAGCGCTTCGAATCGGCTTTAAGCGACAATACCCGGTTGGTAATAATAAATTCGCCGCACAACCCCACCGGCGCCGTGATACGACGCAGTGACCTGGATACACTGAATACATTAATCGCCAAGCGAAATATTCTGGTGCTTAGTGATGAGGTCTACGAACACATCATCTTTGACGGGCACCGTCATGAATCACTGCTCAGCCATCCGGAACTGCGTGAACGCAGCCTAGTGGTGTCATCGTTCGGTAAAACCTACCATGCAACCGGCTGGAAAATCGGCTACTGCGTAGCACCTGCCGAATTGATGAACGAGTTTCGTAAAGTGCACCAATTCAATCAGTTTTGTGTCGCCACACCGCTGCAGTACGCACTCGCCGACTATCTGCGCGAATGCCCAGAGCACTATCGGGACTTACCCGATTTCTACGAAGCCAAGCGAAATTACTTTTGCAACCTTCTGACAGACTCACGCTTTACAATTAAAGCGTCTTCAGGGACCTACTTTCAATTGCTGGACTACAGCGGTGTATCGGATAAAATTGACACGGCATACGCTAAGGAGCTCACAGAGGATGCTGGCATTGCCAGCATTCCAGTGTCAGTATTCTATGCCCGACCACCAAAGCAAAAACTATTGCGGTTCTGCTTTGCAAAAGATGACGCAACACTAGAACAAGCTGCGGAGATACTGTGCAAGATTTAACTATCACCATGCTACAAATGGATCTGCAATGGCGACATCCCATCGGAAACTACAACGTAGCGGAACAATTGATTGCGGAGATGGAAGAGCCCACCGATTTAATCGTTCTGCCCGAAATGTTCAACACAGGCTTTACTCTTGATGCCGCTGATAATGCCGAAACCATGGAAGGCCCAACAGTTGAGTGGTTGCAAAAGCTGGCTGATCGCCAGCAGACAGCCGTGTGTGGCAGCCTGATCGTTAATGACAACGGCAAGTACTTTAATCGCATGGTCTGGGTGCTAAAAGATGGCACTATGGGGCACTATGACAAACGGCATCTATTCCGCATGGGCGGTGAAGACGAAGGCTTTTCATCAGGTAACGAACGCTGTGTGTTTACGGTAGGGGAATGGCGAATTTTTCCACAGATTTGCTATGACCTGCGTTTTCCGGCATGGAGCCGGGGCCTGGATGAATTTGACCTGATGATTTATGTAGCAAACTGGCCGGCAACCCGCCAGTCTGCCTGGGACATTTTGCTTCCAGCACGGGCAGTGGAAAATCAGTGCTACGTTGCTGGCATAAACCGAATCGGCACCGATGGCAACAACATTATTTATACGGGTGGCAGTATGGCGCTCGATTTTCTTGGTCGCACCGTTAAATGCTGCGGGATTGCCGAGAGTGCCGTTACGGCGACACTGAAAGGATCTAATGCCAGGCGCTATCGGGAAAAATTTCCAGCGTGGAAAGACGGCGATAAATTCACGTTTGATCCGGCGCAATAGTCCCTATTGCTCAATGGTGCTATACCCCGCACAAGAAAAACTGACATTAAACGCAACACAGCCTTAGCATTGGTGCTTTATAAAGAGGCCAGAGCCTCACCTGAAAGATGTGGATCTGGGCTTGTTTCTTTAAAAAACCTGCAGCCCGTTGTTGACAGAGCGCAGGCGCTGCTACATCGTTAGTGCACAATGAGGTACAAAGGGCCTCTTGAAATTTACGAATCACTGTCAAACAGCGAGCAAGGCCCCAACAAACTTATGAAACGATTGCTGGTTTTCCAACACGTACCCTATGAAGTTCTTGGCAAACTCGACCCGATGCTTCGGAATGCCGGCTTCAGAATCCGCTATGTAAACTTTGGCCGTGATCCAGAAACTCTGCCCGACGTCAGCAAATATGATGCAATGGTCATTCTTGGTGGACCGATGTGCATCAGCCAAAGCGATGCGTACCCGCATTTAAATATCGAAATTCAATGCATCCGCAATGCCATTGAACAAAACATACCCATTTTAGGCATTTGCCTCGGTGCTCAACTTATTGCGGCTGCGCTGGGTGCCAAGGTCTACAGCAACCGAACCAAAGAAATCGGCTGGTATGATGTCACGCCGACACAAGAAGGGCTGCGGGACCCGGTCGTAAGGCATCTGGGCGGTCACGAACAGATTTTTCAGTGGCATGGGGATACTTTTGATATCCCCCCGGGTGCAGTCCATCTGGCGAGCTCACCCGATTGCGCCAATCAGGCATTCCGTTTCGGGGATAACATTTATGGATTTCAGTTTCACCTGGAAGTGGACCAACCGATGGTAGAGCGCTGGTTTACCATACCGAGCATGCTTGAAGAGGTGAGCAACACCGGCTACCTGAAATCAGCTGAGGAGATGCTAAAACAAACGCAGCAGCATATTAATGCGTCAACAGAGCTCGGTGAGAAAACCTTCGGTGCATTTATTGAGCTGATCAAAGCCGCACCAAAACGCAAAGCCATGCCATCCCGCTGAACTCTCAGAAATTTAATTTATTAAATTAACGAGTGCCCGAGCATTTACCCTAGAACATGCGTCGTCGCGCTTATCACCGCATTCATGTCTATAACGCCAGTTCGGTTTCGGGCTGCAGGATTTAGTGGATAGGCTCCACTGAACCGGCAATCGTCGGGTTGCCCGGTGCTTTAATTCGCACCACAATGGCCAACAGCGCCACCACTAGGTTCATCGCACCAACCAATACAAACGGTGCATAGCCACCATAGACATCAAAGAGACGACCACCGATGGCCACCGCGACAAAGATGCCGACGGCGCCCATGGTATTAAACATTCCCACCACAGCACCTCGCTTGAGCTTCGGCGCCTCCTGACTGATCAACACCGTGGCACCTAAAAATGCGCTAATCTGACCAACACCAAGCAAAAAGAACAGCAATACTGCTTGCAGACCTAACGGGAACCCGCTTTGAGTGAACATCGTATCTTCATTCACAAAGTAAGTGGAGCCATAGCCAACGGCGGCAACACTCATGCACAGAATGATGGCTCCCACCCTATTCATTTTGTCGATGACGAAACCCAGCACAGGTAACCACAGCAAAGAAGCTGTGCCGGCAATCGCAAAAATCAGCGCGCCTTTACCCGAAGCCGTGGCGTAATCCAGGCCGCTGTCAATACCGACACGGGCGCCCCACAGAACCGTAAATGTGCCAAGAATGACTTGGTCGCCGCGTGCGACAAAACCGCAGGCGTAAGCGAGCGCAATACGCGGGTTTCTTATCCCTTCGGTAAAGCCGGAAAACACCAGCTCGCGAAACGGTGGGCGCTCTTCCTTTTTGCCCGGCGTCCCCTTCATCAAACCCAGATAATAAATCACACCAGAAATAATGCAGGCCGCACCGACAATCGCATGAGTAATTCGGGTGGCTGCCAGCGGGTCGTAACCGGCCTCAACTAATGCGGGTGCTGCACGGGCACCAAATACCACCGTAACCAAAACAACGCCCAGACCATTAAATGCTCCACTAACAGCAACAAACTTGCCGCGAGAAGCATTCGCAGGATAATCTGCTACGAGGGTACCGACCATGCCGGCGGATGCGCCCAGGCCAAAGGCATACAGCGCCCGATAAACCATCAATTGGTTAACAGTTTCGGCGTAAGGATAAAGAAGGTAACTGATACCCATCAAGATAATGCCGACGGAAGCAACTTCACGACGGCCAATGCGATCGGCTAGCACGCCCACCAAACCAAAGATAAGTATCTGCACAATCTCGGTAATAACGACCAGATTGCCGGTAATGGCACCCTGCTGGTCGGCCGGAACGCCAATTGCATTCAGTACCTGCGCGGTGCCGGTAGAGACAAATGTCAGCAAGCCGATAGTACTGAATGCCGCATAGAAAAATACAAACACATTGGTGCGGCTAACACCCGGTGCTAACTCTAGAAACCCGAGCTTAATCCCCTGCTGTGAACTATCGATTGACGCTTCAGACATCGTTAATTATTTCCTGTGCCGCTTAAAATTAAAAGCTGTCAAAAACAGACTGACGAGGCTCACCGTAAATATCAGAGTATAATATGGACAGACTTCGAACGTGTATAACTTAACACCTCTTCAAGACACTCTTCGCGGCCCAAACCACTATTCTTCCAACCACTGAAACCTGTGCCCATATAATGGCGACCGGTGCCATTCACCCAAACCAGGCCCGCGTCCATACGCCGCACCGTATTCATAGCGGTTTTCAGGTCATTCGTCCATACCGCTGCGGTAAGCCCAAGATCCAGGCAATTGGCCATTTCGATAACGTCGTCGGTGTCGCGCCACTTGAGAATCGATAAAACAGGTCCAAATACCTCCTCGCGAGCCACGCGCATATCCATGGTGACATCGCCGTAAACGGTAGGCTCAATCCAATAGCCTTTTTTAAACTGTGCACCTGCAGGGCGTTTACCCCCAGTAAGCAAAGTGGCGCCATCTTGCACGGATGATTCAATAAACGAAGTCACGTGCCGATAATGACCGGCTGAATTAACTGGCCCCATGCCTGACGCAGGGTCAGACGGGTCACCCAGATTAATGGCGCTTACGGCTGCAACAATTTTTTCAACAACGTCATCGTAAATCGATTCATGCAACATCAAGCGACTCGTCGAACCACAGGACTGACCCGACCAGCTGAAATTCATGCCCGCCACCGCTGCTTTAGCAACTGCATCAGGATCAGCATCAGGGAATGCAATAAATGGATTCTTACCGCCAAGCTCCAGCGACAAATGCTTTACCGCCACTTCTGCCGCAGCGCGCTGAATGGCCATACCAGTGCCAACAGAGCCGGTAAAGCCAATACGATGAATTTTTTTGTGCCGCACAATGGCATCACCAACAACCATTCCCTGCCCATGAACGATGTTCACCAAACCAGGTGGCAACACCCCATGACAAATCTCGGCCATCAACGAAGCTGACAACGGACTTTGGTCTGGTGACTTGAGGATCACGGCATTACCCGCAATCAGTGGCGCCGCAAGATGAGCCGCGGCAAATAAAAATGGGTGATTAAACGGCACAATACGGCCGACAACGCCGTAAGGCTCACGCATCGTGAAATGAATATTTTCAACAGTAGCCGGAACACTTTCGCCTTTAATCTCAATACCAAGACCCGCGACAAAATTCAGATAGCCTTTCGCCAAATGAATATCGCCACCCAGGCTCGCTATGGTATTTCCGGTATCTGCAGCCTCAAGAGCAACAATTTCATCAGCCCTTGCCACAATGGCGTCAGCCAACTTCCGGATTATTTCACCTCGTTCCCAAACGGAAACTTTGGCCCAGGCTTCCTGCGCCTTCAATGCCGCCTGCACTGCGCGATCAACGTCAGCAACGGTGCCCGCAGGCACTCGCCCGTGAACCTCCTCGGTTGCCGGATTGACCGACTCCATCCACTCGCCTGACTCACTGGCAACAAACTCACCGCCAATGTACATCAACCGATCACCAAACCTGGTCTTCATCAACACACCTCAAACTGGATATTCCGCACAGCCCTGCACCATGCGTTGAAACCCCGATACCGGGATAGAGCGATACGATACTGACTGACTAAGGCAATACATTAAGGCTCACGATCGATGTCCACCTACTGGAGTTAAACCAGCAGGTTTCGGCGAATACTTAGTCTGGCATCCGATGCATGAACAGCGCCGGCGGATTCAGCGCCTGGCTCACAGCAGCGCTATTTGTTAAGTGCAGCCGGAGTCTGTTCTTTTGCGTAGTTCTCGAGGCTTGAGGCCCCAAAGCCTTCCCATGTGTCAGGCGCATTGAAATACTTTGGATAGTTCTTTTCAATATAGTCAAGCACATTTCGTGGCAGCACTTCTTCCAGGTCTTCGCCACTGCCCATAAAAGCGTTATACATACAGTGGCCAGGCTCCTGCCCCATCAGCATCCATGGCAACCACGGTGTAATACGGCCCCACGTGCCATAAAAATCAAGGGTGGTGAGCTTCTCGTTCTGCATATCTGCCGGGCTTAGATGGTAATTAAACATTTCGGATGCCTGCACCATTGGACCCGAAGACTCGCGCGGCCACGTGGTTGGGTCGAGCTTGTTCTTGTAGAGCAAGTGAATGTGCATTTCGAGCTCTAAACGACCACCGCGGCTCTGCCAAGGCAAAATAAACGGCACCATTTTCATTTTGGTTTTGCCCGTTTTCTCGTTAAATACTTCAGCACCCGGAAAACTCTTACCAATTTTAAAGTTGTAAGGGTCGTTTGCAACGTGCACCACGTTGACGGTTTCATTATTGAATGGGTTATCCCACTCTTCTAAGACTTCACCTGTTTTTAAGTCAGTGTACAAACCCACTTCACGCAAAATTTTCTGATACAGACCGGTTTTTTCTTCATAGTGGAGTCGCGATACGCCGAAGCCCTGAAAGCCCACAAGATCGCTGACCTTCTCACCCGGACGCACGGCCATCACATAGCCTTTAAACCAACCGGTTTTTTGTTTGGTTTCGTCCAGATCACCCGACATGCGGGCAAAGGCGATTTGATTGCCAGCAGCCGTTCTCAGGTCAAGATACGGCCCATCCAAGCCCGGTCCCATGGCCTCGCCTAATGCCGCAGATGTGCCTGCATCATCGGAAGCCAACACCTGCTCACCGGCCAGAGTCAATGCCAAACCGCTCGCACCAGCAGCACCTGCTGAGGCCAGCCTCAGGAAATCTCGACGTTCAAGTTCCATAAATTCGTCCCAGTGTTATATCGACTGCACTTCAATCTTAATATTCGCGCCTGCCCCATAAAGATGCAAGTCGAAAACCCACCGCCTCCTGTAGCGCCTTTATGCACTAGGCCTGCTAATGATTGGCACCGAAATCCTCTCGGAGAGCAGCAACAAGCTGATCAATAAACAGCCCATGCCATTGGCTAAACATATGTATTTTTTTCAAACCATGCCGCTCAGACTGGTCATACAAAGGCATGACAGCACTCATTAGGTTACACTTTTAACATTAAATCTTTACTAAGGGTGTATTCTCGGGGCCAATTAAATTTCTATAAGAAGGACATTTCAATGTTGAAACTTATACGCAAACTCGCGCTCGCTGTCGGTGTGCTGCTCGGTATTACCGTCGTGATCTCAGTGTTTTACCTGGCACGTGGTGGCGCCTTCAAAACCATAGACTCGCATTATGCCGGTGAATGCACGTCGTTCCCGCTGGAGGGCAGTGCGGAGGATATTGAGATTGACCGCGAGCGTGGCTTTGCCTACTTATCGCAGCTCGACCGTCTGGCAACAGCCCAAGGTCGTCAACCCGCCCCCGGATCCATCATGCGTCTAGACCTCAATACCATGGAACTGAGCAATGCTCTGCTGACAACAACTGATCACATGGGGCCACACGGAATCAGTCTGTATATCTCTCCGGAGGGAGAACGTACGCTATTCATGATCAACCATCCGGCCGATCGGGAAAATGGCAGCGAAACCATTAATCGCTATACCGAAACTCAGCCTGGAGAATTCAGCTTAGCCGAAGTACTGAGCCATCCTGATGTTACCAGCCCCAACGATCTTGTGGCTGTTGGCCCAAAACAAGTCTATGTAGTCAATGACACGGGCGCCGAAGGCTCGCTGCAAAAGTTTCTGGAAAGTATCTTCGGTGTTGGCTATTCGAAGCTCGTTTACTTTGACGATGACGAGGCTCGCACGATACTCGATGACGTTGCATCCGGCGGCGGTATTAACGCTTCCACCGATGGGCAGCTAATATATATTGCTGAAACGGGTGGCCAGAATTTACGGGTATTAAACCGCAATGCAGACGGCACTCTGACCGATGCAAGCAGCGTGGCGCTGGGCACATCTCCGGACAATATCGATGTTGCAGCTGACGGAAGCCTGACTATTGGTGCACATGCAAATATAATGGCATTGATCCAACACTTTATTAGTGGCGAACCTGCGCCCTCACAGATACTCAGCGTTAGTGGTTCACCGGAGGCCGGCTATACGATAGAAGAAATCTATTTGAATACCGGCGAAGAAATTTCAACCAGCAGTGTTGGTGCAACCTATGGCAACAAACTGTTGATCGGTTCAATTACGGCGCGTCAAGTCCTTGTCTGCGAAGGCCGCATGTAAACGCTTTTACTGCAAAAATAAAAAAGCCGACGCCTTGTCGGCTTTTTTATACCTCAGTTTTGTTGCAACGCAACCTAGTCCCGGACGCGCTTTTGCGGGAAACCGCGCCAAAATAACCTTTGCTCCGGTGAAACTGACACAAATGATAATAATTCGTATTTAATATTGATAATCATTCTTATTTAAGATAGGGTGAGAACCCTTACGAACAAGGAAAAAGCACCGGTAAAAGGCGTGAAGTGACACGATTCCTGTGTTGGTCTCGGTGCACTGCCGCTCAACCCTCTGCTAGTCCCTAAGCGAAGGAAAGACAGCGACTGTTTCAATGCGGAAGAGCATAAGTGTGAACTGGTTCACAGTTTAAAAACTTGACGCTCGATAAAGTTAATGTAGGTAACTGAAAATTTTAAAAAAATATTTCAACAATAATAAGTACCAAAAACCGGGGAAGACTATGAGAACAAAACCACAATCGGTGATAGCAGTGATCGCTGGCAATAGCCTATTGATGTGCTTGTCGCTGTTCGCTGGTTCAGCCCATGCCACGACAATTGCGTTCGAGGATTTCGAATCGGGAGCAAACGGATGGCTCGACAGAGATAGCCACTCACCAACGGTCAATGCAACAGGTGGTCACGACGGCGGAGCCTATATTAGTTTTATTGGCGACATCGCTACCAACACCGCCTCTTTTGGATCCGCACTGGTTGAGTTCCGCTGTCAGACAGCAACATGTGCTGCCAACAATAGCTTTGATGGTGACTGGATAGCTCAGGACGTCGTTTCACTCAGTTACTGGTTTAAACACTCAGCAGCTGTAAGTCTGCAGGCCTATATGCGCCTCTCAACTAACTGGAGTCTCAGCGGTGTGTCAGGCGCAGCCAGCGCAATCACGCTTGGGGATGTTTTACCAAACACTTGGACACAGGTTTTCGTGGATATCGAACCCTCACAATTTGACCCTAGCTTTGGTGGTGGCAACTACAACGATATTATGAGCAACATCTATAAAATCCAACCGGGCATATTCTTCGATTTCGGAGAGGTCTATAACGAAACCGGAGTC
>Ga0315331_10002099_pt1 | contig 15094 bp, 16 predicted proteins | sample M160m34915metaG_FD_203456 | JGI IMG/M metagenome (GOLD analysis project Ga0315331, IMG submission 203456) | Ammonia-oxidizing marine archaeal communities from Monterey Bay, California, United States - M1 60m 34915 | ecosystem: Environmental > Aquatic > Marine > Intertidal zone | place: USA...
AACTGCTGATAAAACTGGACCAAAACATTTAAATCTTAAATTTACTAGAGCAAAGTTAGAGGCTTTAGTTCAAGGATTGGTTGAAAGAACTTTGGAGCCATGCAAAACTGCTATTAAAGACTCAGGTTTTTCTGCAGCAGAAATTAACGAGGTTGTTCTTGTAGGCGGCATGACGAGAATGCCCAAAATTATTGAGACTGTTAAAAATTTTTTCGGTAAAGAACCCAATAAAAGTGTTAATCCTGATGAAGTTGTAGCAATGGGTGCGGCTATACAAGGTGGAGTGCTTCAAGGCGATGTAAAAGATGTATTGCTTTTAGATGTAACTCCTCTCTCTTTAGGAATTGAAACTTTAGGTGGCGTGTCTACAAAATTAATTGAAAAAAATACAACCATACCAACTAAGAAAAGTCAGGTTTTCTCTACTGCTGAAGACAATCAACCTGCGGTTTCTATAAGGGTTTTACAAGGTGAAAGAGAGATGGCAGCAGACAATAAAATTCTAGGAAACTTTGAATTAGTAGGTATTCCGCCGGCTCCAAGAGGCACACCTCAAATAGAAGTAACATTTGATATTGATGCTAATGGTATCGTTAATGTTTCTGCAAAAGATAAAGGAACCGGAAAGGAACAAAAAATACAAATCCAAGCTTCCGGTGGTTTATCTGACGAAGAAATAAACAAAATGGTTAAAGATGCCGAGGCTAATAAAGAGGCTGACAAAAAGAAAAGGGAGTCCGTGGATGCTAGAAATCAGGCAGATAGTCTAGTTTTCTCTACAGAAAAAAGTTTGAAAGAACACGGTGATAAAATTTCAGCTGAAGAGAAGAAAGCTATCGAGGATGGTATTGCTGATTTAAAGAAATCTTTAGAAGGGACAGATGCGGAAGATATTAAGAAAAAAACGCAAAGTTTAATCCAAGTTTCAATGAAATTAGGGGAAGCGGTTTATAAGAGCCAACAAAAACCTGAAGCAGGTAAGTCTGAAAGTCCGAAAGATGCTAAACCTAATGATAAAGAAAATGTAGTTGATGCTGATTTTGAAGACGTAAAAGAAAAAGAAGAAGATAAAGAAAAAAGCGCCTAAGAAAATAAAGGAGACGTCCTGTGGCTAAAAGAGATTGTTATGATGTCTTAGGTGTACCAAGATCTGCATCTAAAGACGATATCAAAAAAGCTTATAGAAAACTTGCACTAAAATACCACCCAGACAAAACTAAAGGCGATAAAACCTCAGAAGAAAAATTTAAAGAGGCTAGTGAAGCTTATCATATTCTTTCAGATGAAAAGAGGAAAGCTAATTACGATCAGTTCGGTCACGCAGCTTTTGAAGGGGGTGGTGGAGGTCAAGGATTTGGTGGATTTGATACGTCATCCTTTTCCGATATTTTTGAAGATTTTTTCAGTGATTTTGGTGGTGGTTCTTCTAGAAGATCAAGTAATAGAGGAAACGATTTAAGATATGATGTAAGTATTGATTTAGAAGAAGCTTACAAAGGTATCCAAAAAAACGTTAGGTACACAACTTATAAGTCTTGCTCGACTTGTTCTGGAAGTGGCGCTGCAAAAGGTTCAAAACCTGTTCGATGTGACTACTGTTCAGGAAGAGGAAAAGTAAGAACCAATCAAGGATTTTTTACTGTTCAACAAACCTGCCCTCAATGCAGTGGATACGGAGAAATGATTAACGATCCGTGTAATAAATGTAATGGTAACGGAAAAGTTCAATCAAGTGAAAATGTGACTGTAAAAATTCCAAAAGGTGTTGATGACGGCACAAGAATTAGAGTATCTGGTAAGGGTGAAGCTGGATCAAAAGGTGGTTCTAGTGGAGATTTATATTTATTTATATCAATAGATAATCACGAAATTTTTAAAAGAGCTGATGAAAATTTATATTATGAACTTCCAATTTCATTTACAAACGCTGCACTTGGAACTTCGGTAGAAGTCCCTTCAATTGATGGAGGAAAATCAAAAATTAAAATTCCGGCAGGAACACAACACGGTAAACAATTTAGACTTAGAGGAAAAGGTATGCCAGTTTTAAGAGGTGATGTTTTTGGTGATTTATATATAAGAATTAATACTCAGGTACCGACTTCTTTGACTAAAAAACAAAAAGAAATTCTTGAAGAATTTAATGAAATTGAAAACAATAAACCAGATCCGGTTATTAAAAGTTTTTTTGAAAAAGCTAAAAAGTTTTGGAAAAACTCCTAAATAGATGAGCACTGACCAAATAATGTCTGCAATTTTTCTTATTGCGGTATTAATTTTAATTTTACCTAATTTTCTTTCTACAAATTATAAATTAAAAGAATTTTTAAGAAATTTATCTATTTGGGCTATAATTACACTTGTTATTATTGTAATCATTTATTTTATTAGTTTATGAAAAAAATAAATTTATCTATTTCTGGATGCATGGGAAGAATGGGTCAACAACTCATTAAGTCTACAAAAAAAAATAGAAACTTTAAATTGGTTTCTATAACAGAAAATAGACAAATAAATAAAAAAATCGCTGGGTTAAAACCATCTAGAAATAGCATTGATGCATTTAAAAAATCAAATGTTATAATAGACTTTACTGTTCCTGATAGCACACTTGAAATACTGAAAATTGCATATAAATTAAAAAAAAAAATCGTTATAGGTACAACTGGTTTTTCAAAAAAAGAGGAAAATTTAATAAAAAAGTTCTCTAGAAAGATTCCTATATTAAAAGCAGGTAATATGAGTTTAGGAGTAAATTTACTAATGTACTTATCTGAAATTACCTCAAAATCTCTTGGAAATAATTTTTTAAGTAAAGTTTATGAAGTTCATCATAAACATAAAATTGATTATCCATCTGGTACAGCTTTAATGTTGGGTAAAGGAATAGCTGATGGAAAAAATAAAAATTTTTACAATTTAATTGGTAAAAAATATTTAAATAAAAAAAATTTTCCTTATTCAAAAAAAATTAATTTTAATTCCATCCGTAAAGGTGAGGTAATTGGAGAACATGAAGTAAGATTTTCTAGCGGGAAAGAAATTATTAAACTTAATCACGAGTCTTTTGATAGAGCATTATACTCTGAGGGTGCTTTAACAGCAGCTATTTGGTTAATGTCAAAAAAAGCTGGTCTTTATTCCATGAGAGACCTCCTAAATTTTAAGTGAACAATAAAAAAAAGGCTCAAATTATCTTAAGGATACTAAACAAAACTTATCCAAAAGTTCCAATACCTCTTAACTATAAAAATACATTTACACTTTTAGTATCTGTACTACTTTCAGCACAATGCACTGATGTAAACGTAAATAATGTTACAAAAAATATTTATCCAAAATATAATAAGCCAATACACTTTGTAAGACTTGGTAGAAAAAAAATTGAACGTTTAATAAGAAAAATAGGGATTTTTAGAGTAAAAGCTAAAAGCATCTTTCACTTATCTAAAACATTAGTTGAAAAATATAAAAGCAAAGTACCAAAAACTTATGGCGAGTTAGAGCAATTGCCTGGGGTAGGCCACAAAACAGCAAGTGTTGTCATGTCCCAAGGTTTTGGTTTTCCTGCTTTTCCAGTAGACACACATATTCATAGATTGGCTCAAAGATGGGGTTTAACAAATGGAAAAAACGTAGTTAAAACAGAAGAGGATTTAAAGAAAGTTTTTCCAAAAAAGTACTGGAACAAGCTTCATCTACAAATAATTTGGTACGGAAGAGAATATTGTAAGGCTCGAGATTGTTATGGAATAACTTGTAAAATTTGTAAAAGCTGTTATCCCAATAGAAAAAAACCTATTAAAACAAAAAAAGCTTAAATGAAAATCTTAGGAATTGGCAACGCCATCGTTGATGTAATTTGTAAAGTTGAAGACAAATTTATCACTCAAAATAATCTAACAAAAAGTACAATGAAACTTGTAGATGAAGTTGAGTTTAAAAAACTATTATCTACTTTAAAAATTGAAGAAACTGTTTCTGGTGGTTCAGTGGCAAACTCAATAGTTGGTCTATCACAACTTGGAAATAAAGTAGGCTTTATAGGTAAAGTAAGTGACGATAATTTAGGCAATAAATATGAAGAAGGATTAAAAAAAGAAAATGTACAGTTTTTCTATTCAAAGAAAAAAGAGGTAACTCCGACAGGCACTTGTTTAATTTTAATTACACCTGACTCAGAAAGAACAATGGTAACTTTTTTAGGTACAGCAGGAAAAATAAGTGAAAATGATATTGACGCTAATGCAGTAAAGGGTAGTGGAATCTTATTTTTAGAAGGCTACCTCTGGGACGAAGGTGATCCTAAGAAAGCATTTGAAAAAGCTATTAGTAACTCAAATAAAGTCGCTATGTCATTGTCAGATTTGTTTTGTGTTGAGAGACATAAACCTCATTTTCTAGAGTTAGTAAAAAATAAACTAGATATCACATTTGCAAACGAGCAAGAAATTATGTCATTAATTAACGTACAAAAATTTGAAGAGGTAATAAATTTTGCTAAAGAATTAAAAAAATTAATCGTTGTTACGCGTGGTAATAAAGGTGCAGTTGCAATTAATAAAAATGAAATTGAAGAATGTACTGCAAAAGAAGGTCTTCAAATAAAAGATTTAACAGGTGCTGGCGATTTATTTGCAGGAGGTTTTTTACATGGATTGATTAACAATAAGTCTACTAAAGAAAGTTTAGAAATCGGCACAGAAATGTCCTCAAAAGTAATTCAAATGATTGGGGCTAGACTAAATAAATAACGCTATTTCTTTTTTCTTTTAAAGCTTCCTTTTCCCTTCTTTGGTCTTACTACTCTTTTTCTATATTTTGCTGAGAAAAGATCTTTGGCAAATTTATTTCTTTTTTTCACAGATAATAACCATTTTTGTTATTTAGTATGAACTCTTCATCAGTAAATTTATCACTTATCTTCTTTCTTAATCGATATATATGAGTTTCAACTGTGTGAGTATCGGCATCTGATGAGTAGTTCCAAACTGAAGAAAGAATATCATTTTTTGAAATAGGTTTTTTATTATTTAAAAAAAGTTCAAGTAGCTGTACCTCTTTTTCAGTTAAAATAACAAAATTATTATTTTTTAATAGTTTTTTTTCATTTTTATTTAATAAGTAATTTTTTACTTTTAAAGAAGAATTCTGATTAAATTTTTTTTTGGCAACAACGTTTTCTATAATTGAGTTTATTTCATTAAGTGACACCGGTAGTTCTAAAAAAGCATCAAAATTACTTGATGCATTTTTTTTGTCGGATGTGTAAATTTTTATAGCGGTAGATTTATTAATAAAATCTTTTTGCTTATTATCTTTAAGAGCATCATGATGAAATAAAATTACATCATGATCCTTATTAATTAAGTTTATTAAAGAATTAAACTTTAAAAAGGATTTTAATTCATCTAATGTAGAGGTAAATGAATTGGGTCCAACAATAATTACATTTAATTGATGCATATTTTAATTAATAAAAAATACCTTACTTTTAATAATTATAAAGTAAAATGCGCTGTTGGTAAAAAAGGAGTAGGTTATAAGAAAAAAGAGGGTGATTTAATAACACCAATAGGGCAATACAAAATCAAGTACATCCTGTATCGAAAAGATAGGGTTTATAAAATCCAATCTAAATTAAAAAAAATTATAATTAAAAAGAGTATGGGCTGGTGCAACGATCCAAAATCTAAAAAATATAATAAACTTATTAGATTACCAACAACTGATAGTCATGAAAAACTTTATAAGAAAGAAAATGTTTATGATGTAATATTAGTATTAAATTACAATACGTGTCCAATAATTAAAAATAAAGGTAGCGCAATTTTCATTCATGCTGCTAAGAGAAATTACAAGAAAACTGAAGGATGTATTGCCTTAAAAAAAGCACACCTTTTAAAACTCCTAAAAGAGTTAAAAGTAAGTACTAAAGTTAAGATCGAGAACCAAAAATAGAACTTCCAATCCTAACAAAAGTAGATCCGTACTTTACCGCGTTTAAATAATCAGATGACATTCCCATACTTAAATTTTTTATAGCAAGAGATTTTGATAACTGACTAATTGCTTTAAAATACATCTCTGAATTATTGTCATTTGGTGGTAATACCATCAACCCTATAACATCAAGATTAATCTCATGCATACAATAATTATAAAAAGCATCTAATTCTGCAACTGGGATGCCTGACTTTTGAATTTCATTTCCAATATTTACTTGAATAAAATATTTTAGTCTCTTATTTAAATTTAATTGATGTTTAGCAAGTGTGTCTGCTAGTTTTTGATTATCAAGAGAGTGTACATAATCAAAAATTTTTACTACGTCTTTAGCTTTATTGCTTTGAAGTTTTCCAATCATATGCAACTTAACGTTTTGATTATTTTTTTTATGTGAGGACCATTTTGCAATAGCTTCTTGTACCTTGTTTTCACCAAAGTGATTATGTCCATATTCTATCAAGGGCCTAATGTGATCAATGGAGAATGTTTTACTAACAGCTATTATTTCAACCGGCCTTAAAGGCTTGGCCAATGTAATATTAGATTTTATTTTCTCAAATCTTTCAACTATTGTATTCATATGTTTATCTTTAAAAAAAAATATTTTTTAATTATTGAAAGTATCAAAGATATAAATTTAAAAAACATAAAAAAAAACAATAAATTTATCATTATATACCGCTCTGGTGGTATTAATGAAAATTTAGCTAAATTAATAGATTTTAGAAAAAAATGCAGTCTTAGAAAAATTAAATTCTTCGTTGCAAATGATATACGTCTTTGTGTTTCAACAAAATCGGATGGGATTTATCTATCTTCATTTAATAGATCCTTCAAAGCACTTAATCTTTTGAGGTCAAATTTCAAAATTATAGGTTCAGCTCATAATGCTAGCGAAATTTTTATGAAAGTTAAACAGGGCTGTGATTACATTTTACTATCGAAATTGTTTTTTGTTAGATATGATAAGAGTGCACCTTACCTGGACCTAGTTAAATTTAGTAAATACCAGCGAGGGATTTATCAAAAACTTATACCATTAGGTGGCATTAATTCTAAAAATTTAAATAAACTTAAAACGATAAATTGTGAAGGTTTTGCTTTAATGTCAGAGATAAAAAAAAAGCCGGCTATTTCTAACCGGCTTTTTTAATATTCGTTTAGATACTAATTAAAACGCTACAGAAACACCAAGTGTTCTTGAATCGTCTTCAGCACTTTGCACCCAACCAGCGTCATCTGTACTAGCTTCTTGGAAGCCAATAGTCATTCCGCCCATTGTGTAACCAATGTTGATTGCAGATGTTTCTTGCACTGGGTTTAAACCAGTTGTTGTGTTGTGTCTTTTAGACTCGTATCTATTGTAAGAAATAGATAGTTGGTCGTTTACTGCGTAAGACACACCAATCACTAGGTCTTTGTAGAAAACTTCATCCGTAGCGATGGCTGTTTCACCTTCGTTATGGTATTTTCTTTGTACACCTAATGCTAAGTTTCCAATGCTGTAGTTAATTGCAGCTGTGATATCATGAAGATCTGAAGTGTTTGCAGTTGTAGATACTTCATCAGTCTCATAACCAGTTGTTAAAGTAGCACCATCTAAGAATGCTCCTAATACTGGTAGATCAGCTAAATTAGTTTTGATTGAAATAGATTCACCAGAACCTACACCAGCAGATGCATCAACTGAATTCGCATTATCTGCGTTTTCTGTTCCATCTACTTTTGGAATGTATTTAAAGTCTACTACACCTAAAATTGGTAAAGTAGCTTTTACACCGATACCCATTTCACCAGCTAAACCACCGATGTCATTTGATGTACCAGATCCTGATCCATTTGCTTCTTCGTAAGCAGATGGTGTTATGTCATCTATTGCATCTACTGGAGAACCGTCAGCTCCAACATAAATGTCAAGCATTCCCATTACGTTACCGAAAGTAATTTTATTATCTCCGTAACCTAAGGCGTCTGTTGTATCTTGGTAAACAGATACTGTTATACCGTTATCTAACTCTGTAGAACCAGAGAATTTTAATTCTCTATCTGTTCCTAGTGGGTTACCTGTTGTAGATCCACCTTGAGAGTTATAAGTTGCTTCCATGCTACCTGTTACAGTTAGCTCACCAGCGTTAGCTGTTGATACTGCGAACAAGAAAGAAAGTGCAACTAATATTTTTGTTAGTTTCATTATATTTCCTTTGTTAAATTATTATTAAATAATAACTCTATTCTTTTAATTGATTGGACTTCAAAAATTCAATATATTATGGAGAAATTGATTATTAGATTGCTTATGTGATATTTTTACAACACTCAAAAACAAAGGTAGAATAAGCTTTTTTTAGGTTATATAGCTATAATTCATGAAAAATATAATTAAATCATTATTTCCTCTCAAAGTCAGCAAAAATTGCTTACTTTTTATAACTTTATTGTTTCTTCCCATTATAACGATGTCGTGTGCAGTCCCAGATTTTGCAAAGCCTAAAGCAGTAAGCAAAGACACTCCAATGAATGCAAAAGAAAGAGCTAGAAAAAATGTAACAGAAGGAAAAGGTGTAAGTTTAAAAGGAATGATGGGTGGTGGTTCAAAATCTACAAATTATGAATTCAGTACATCCAATCCAATGTGGAGAGCATCTTTAGAAACAATTGATTTTATGCCTTTGAGCACCGTAGATTATTCAGGCGGTATAATAATAACCGATTGGTACAGTGATACACAGGCTGAAGGTGAATCTATAAAAATAACGGTTCGTTTTTTATCTAATGAAATAAGATCGGATAGTATAAAGATAATTGTTCATAATAAAAAATGTAAATCGATTCAAAATTGTGAAGTAAACGAAATCGACTCTAATATCAAATTTGAATTAAAAAAATCAATACTTGCCAAAGCAGCTAGGTTAGAAAAAGATATAGATAAGAAAAAAAAATAATCATTAATGGAAAGATATAACTTTCGTAATATTGAAAGAAAATGGGGAATTAAAAATTCTTTTCAAAACGTTTGTAACAAACAGGCCAAAAAAAAATATTATTGTCTCGAAATGTTTCCCTATCCTTCAGGAAAGATTCATATGGGTCATGTTCGTAATTATACAATTGGAGATGTAGTTGCTAGATATAAATATTTAAATGGTTTTAACGTACTTCATCCTATGGGCTGGGATGCTTTTGGTCTACCTGCTGAAAATGCCTCTAAAATAAATAATTTACATCCAAAAAAATGGACTAATGAGAACATTGTGACCATGAGAGATCAGCTTAAATTACTTGGTTTATCAATTGATTGGGAGAGAGAAATCTCAACTTGTGACAAATCTTACTACAAACATCAACAGGAGTTATTTATTGATTTTTACAATAAGGGCCTGGTAACAAGAAAAGAAACATATGTTAATTGGGATCCTGTAGAAAAGTCTGTACTTGCTAACGAACAAGTAATTAATGGCAAAGGCTGGAGATCTAACGCCGTGGTTGAGAGAAAAAAACTTTCTCAATGGTTTTTTAATATAACTAAATTTTCTGAGGATCTTCTAAATGATTTAGATGACTTAGGTGATTGGCCAGACAAAGTAAAACTAATGCAAAAGAATTGGATAGGAAAATCATTAGGATGTGAAATTGATTTTAAAATAATAGAAAATAATAAAAAAGTTAAAATTTTTACTACAAGACCCGATACCATTTTTGGTGCAAGTTTTATTGCTTTATCTGTTGATCATGAATTAAGTGAATTCTTCTCAAAAGATAAAGATTTTTTAAAATTCAAGATTGAGTGTAGCAAGTCTGGGACAACAGAAGAAGCGATTGCTAATGCTGAAAAATTAGGTTTCAAAACTAAAATGAATGCTGAACATCCTTTTAAAAAGGGATCATCGATACCAATATATTTTGCCAACTTCGTTTTGATGGATTATGGAACTGGAGCGATTTTTGGATGTCCAGCTCACGATCAAAGAGATTTTGATTTTGCAAATAAGTATAAATTAAAAATAACAAAAGTAGTTTCAGACGGCAAAGACAAGGGTGAATTAAAAGAAGCTTATACCGGTTTTGGGAAACTAATAAATTCTGAATTTCTTAATAATTTAGATGTTCCTACAGCTAAAGATAAAATAATTGATAAAATAGAAAAAAACAAAATCGGAAAGAAAAAAGTTTTATACCGACTTAAAGATTGGGGAATTTCAAGACAGCGTTACTGGGGCTGTCCAATACCAATGATTTACTTAGAAGATGGTAAAGTTGTTCCAGTGGATAAAAGCGAACTACCTGTAGAATTGCCGGATGATGTTGATTTAAATTCAAGTGGCAACCCTCTAGATAATCATCCAACCTGGAAGGTTACATCGCAAAAATCAACTGGGAAAAAAGCAATTAGAGAAACTGATACACTAGATACTTTTGTCGACTCATCTTGGTATTTCTTAAGATTCTGTTCTCCAAAGAATAATTCTTCTCCATTTGACGAAAAAGAAATTAAATATTGGATGCCAGTCGATCAATATATAGGAGGTGTAGAACATGCAATTTTACACTTATTGTATTCACGGTTTTTTACTAAAGGAATTAACCAGATTAATGAAAATTTTAACCTTAAAGAACCATTTAAGAACTTATTTACGCAAGGTATGGTTTGTCATGAGTCATACAAAGACACAGACGGCAATTGGCTTTACCCCGAAGAAGTTGAGAGATTAGACTCAAAAATTTTTTTAAAAAAAGCAGATAAAACAAAAGTTACAGTAGGTCCGGCTGAGTCAATGTCTAAATCAAAAAAAAATACAGTAGATCCCGAACATATGATTAATACCTATGGAGCAGATGCTGTAAGATTATTTATCTTATCAGATAGCCCTCCAGAAAAAGATATTCAATGGTCGGATACGGGTGTAGCTTCTGCGAATAAATTCCTACAAAAAATCTGGAATTTAAACTATTTAATTCTAAATAGAAAAGATAAAAAAAAGGATGAAGTTAAGGAAGAAAAATTTACAGCAGAAATAGATAATTTTGTAAATAAAGTTAGTTCATCGATTGATAACTTTAGGTTCAATGTGTGTATTGCAAACTTTTATCAAATTTATAATTATATTAAAAATAACATTGATATTGAAATCGGAAACACATCTTTAAAAATTAATATGACTAAGGTAATGAAGTTAATGATACCTTTTACGCCCCACTTAGCTTATGAATGTTTGGAATTGTTAGATTGTAAAACAACTCACAATTGGCCAGATTTCCAGCAAAATAAAGCTGAAATGATCAAATTAGCTATACAGATTAATGGAAAAACTCGGGATATCATAAAAATAAATATAGACTCGACTGAAAAAGATATAAATTCTGTTGTGCATACAGTTTCTAAAGCAAAAAAATATATTGAGGGTCAAAAAATTAGAAAAGTCATATTCGTAAAAAATAGAATAATTAATTATATTATTTAAAATGAAAAAAATTATAACAATTATAAGTATTTTATTGATTTCAAGTTGTGGGTTTAAAGTAATTAACTTATCTAATGAGGATTTTAGTATAGTACAAATTAATACTGTAGGAGATAAAAGAGTAAATTATCTAATTAAAAATAACTTTTTGATAGGTTCTGACTCAAATAAGAAAGAAATAATAATAAACATAAATACAAATAAAAACAAAACTATAAAAGAGAAAAATATAAAAAATGAAATTACAAAATATAATATTTCTATTTCGGCAGCAGTCAATGTTCAGAATTTAATCAATGGAAAAGAATTAAATTTTAACGTTGTAGAAACTGGCATTTACAATGTTGGCACTCAAAATTCAGTTACACGAAATAATGAAAAAAAATTAATATCTTTATTAGCAGATGAACTCGCTTACGAAATATTACTAGAAATCAAAATTAAATCAAATGATCTATAAGAGCTATCTAATAGAACAAAACCTAAAAAAAATAAGTGAAAATTTTGTATTATTTTATGGTGAAAATTTAGGATTAAAAAATGAATTTAAAAAAAAAATAAAGTCTATAGAAAAAGAAATAATAATAATAAGATTAAATCAAGATGAGATAGTAAAAAATAAAGATAATTTTTTTAACGAATTATTAAATCTATCGCTTTTTGAAAAAAAGAAATATTTTTTGATTGAAAATACAAATGATAAAATATTACCACTGATAGAAGAAATCATTCCTAAACTAGATCAACAAAAAGTTTTTTTATTTTCTGAAATTTTAGATAAAAAATCTAAATTAAGAAATTTTTTTGAAAAGAGTAAAGATGGTGCAATTGTACCTTGTTATCAGGATAATGAAATAAGTTTAAAAAAAATAATACAAGATAAGTTAATAGGTTTTGTTGGACTTAATACTGAAAATATAAATCTCATCTTAGAAAGCTGCAATTTAGATAGATCAAAATTATACAACGAATTAGATAAAATAGTTGTTTTATTTAAGGATAAAAAAATTGATATAGAAGATTTGAGTAAACTATTAAATCAAAGAGTGAACGAAGATTTTGATTTAATTAAAGACGCGGCACTATCCGGAAAAAAAAATGTAACTAATAAATTATTAAGTGACACTATTATTGAAGAGGAAAAAACTTTGTTTTATATAAATAATATTAATTATCGGTTAAATAGAATTAAAGATATTTTATCAAACAATAATAAATCATTAGAAAAAGCAATAGAGAGCGTAAAACCGCCCATCTTTTGGAAAGATAAACCAAATTTTTTAATTCAAGCCAAAAAATGGAATTTGAAAAAGATTTCGAATATTTTACAAACAACTTTTGATTTAGAAATTCAGTTCAAATCTCAATCAATACTTAATAAAAATATATTAGTTAAAAAACTATTGGTAGATATCTGCAATGTTGCTAACGCTTAGTAAGTAAATTAGATAAAAGTTCAAATTGATCTAAATCTTTGTATTCTATAGTAACTTTTCCAGAATTATTTTTCTTATTTAAAATATTTACTTTCAACCCAAGTACTTTTTCAATTCGCTCTTGTGCCTTTAAAATGTTTGTATCTATTTGTTTTTCTTTAAAATTACCTTTTTTATTTCTTGTTAAATACTCAACTTTTCTTGCACTATAGTTTTTAGAAACTACTTCTTCTGCAATAGAAGATGCATTGGCAATACCAATTAATGGTCTAGCTTGTCCTGATGTCAATGTACCTTCCTCTAACATTGCCAAAACATCGGGTGGTAAAGTTAGTAGCCTCAATGTATTGCTAACATGACTTCGACTTTTTGACATAAGTTTAGAAATACTGTCATGATCATATTTGAACTCTTCATTTAACCTTTTATATCCACGTGCTTCTTCAACAGGATTTAAATCATCTCTCTGAATATTTTCAACAATAGCAACTTCTAAAGACTCTACATCGCTTAAATCTAAAATTGTTACAGGTATTTCATGTAAACCGGCTCTTTGAGCAGCAATCCATCTTCTTTCTCCAGCTATGATTTCATATTTTCCACTTTCATTTTTGTTCGGTCGAACAGCAATAGGCTGAATAATTCCATTTTTTTTAATAGAATTGGCCAATTCCTCAAGTTTTTCCTCACTAAAATGATTTCTTGGTTGATAAGGATTTCGACTTAAATCACTTATTGAAACAGTGTTAGATTGCTTGATTTCTTGTGGTTTATCTTTAGGTTTTTCATCACCAAACAGCGCTGAAAGTCCACGACCTAATCCTTTTTTTTTTCCACTCATACAACACTCGCTATTTTGCTTTTAAATTCTTCAGCTAATTTAAAATATGACTTACTACCAACGCAACTTTTATCATAAATAACACAAGGCAAACCATGTGATGGTGCTTCCGATAATCTTACATTTCTTTGGATAACAGTTTTGTAAACTTTGTCTTTAAAATAGCTTCTTGCTTCCTTGTCTACTTCTGATGAAAGTTTGTTTCTTTTATCAAACATAGTTAATAATATTCCTCTTATAGAAAGTGTTGGATTAAGGTTTTCTTTTATTCTATCTATTGTTTTAACTAGCTGAGTAATTCCTTCCAAAGCGAAGAATTCTGTTTGCAAAGGAACTAATAACTCATCCGATGCTACTAAAGACATAATTGTAAGTAAGCTTAATGAAGGTGGACAGTCTATAAATATGTTGTCATACTTTTGAAGTAACCCAGATTTTTCAGATAACAATATTTCTTTCAAAACAAATGCTCTTTTAGAGTCGCTTGCAGTCTCAACTTCTAAACCAGATAAATTTACATGGGATCCTATGATGTCTAAATTTTCAATATTTGTTTTTTGTATTGCTTGCTTAATATTTATTTTTTTTATTAATAAATTATAAATATTTTTGTCTTCATCATTATTACTTTTGCCAAAGCCGGTAGTTGCGTTACCTTGTGGGTCCAAATCAATAACAAGATTTGTTTGACCCAAAATGGACAGAGAAGCTGCCAGATTTATTACTGTTGTAGTTTTACCTACCCCACCTTTCTGATTGATAACTGAAATTGTTGTCGTCATTTTTTAAAATCGACTATAATTATTTTAGACTCTTCATTCGTTATACTTCTCTCCAGTTTATAAGCGTATTTTTCTTTTTTAAAAGCTTTTTTTAAGTCTATCTGAGCATTTTGACCCTTTAAAATTATTAATTTATGCGATTTTTTAATCATTTCACGTGAAACTTGTATTATTGCCTCCAATTTTTTAAATGCTCTGCTAACTACATAATCTGAATCGATAACATCTTCGTAAACATTGCCATGAATTAATACCTTTATCGATAGCTTTTTGCTAATTTCCCCGAGAAAATGTCTTTTAACAACTGATTTTTCGTATAATTTCACGTGAAAGTCTAAATTATTATTAAATATTGCTAAAATCATGCCAGGAAAACCTGCTCCTGAGCCTAAATCAGATAAAGATCCTCTTGAAAAATTAATAAATTTTACTAGCTGAGCTGAATCTAATACATGCCTATGCCAAATATCAGCCTCGGTGCTTCTAGCTATGAAATTATGACTTTTATTTGCCTTGAGCAGTTCATTTACAAATATTTTAAGATCAGAAATAGATTTTTGGCTAAAA